>Ga0065711_1003002_pt1 | contig 30321 bp, 16 predicted proteins | sample Hoacrofraction12_FD_59098 | JGI IMG/M metagenome (GOLD analysis project Ga0065711, IMG submission 59098) | Hoatzin crop microbial communities from Cojedes, Venezuela - Epithelial fraction 12 v2 (version 2) | ecosystem: Host-associated > Birds > Digestive system > Esophagus > Crop | place...
GGGGGGGGGGGGGAGAAGAAAGCTTGGATTGAACTGATTAACATATTCTCTGATTTGAGTCACCTGATCTCTGAGAAGATGGTTTCATAAAGCAGAAAAACAACATGTGTCTGTTGATTAAATCACTTTATAGATGGGAACAGATTGCAGGAAAGGAGGACATGTTACAGGGCACAGGAAGGATCCCTCTCCCCACTTCTCTGCTTCCTACCCTGCCCTCCCTTCCCATCTACTGAAGCCCTCAGACACAGACAACCATCAGGATTTACACAATCCTGGTCAAAATGTAACATTCCAGTGCTGTCCATGGCTTGTCTCATTTAATGGTGCAGAAGTAGTCTGAAATTATCAGAATTCATTGGCTCTGGTTGGAAATACCATAACTGCCAGGAGAGGAACGTACAACCTGCACTTGCCCTTACTGGAGCTGCAGCATTCTGCAGATTGACTGCTTGGGGTGTTCACTGCTTGCTTGGGACAAAATGGTGCCATGATAGAGCCAATGTAAAGGCTGGTGCTGTTCCCTTAACCATCATTTTCCTTTTGCTTTTGTGAGATGATACAACTTTAAGATTTTGGACATAACTTAGTATAACTATTTTCTCCAGTACTCACATTTCAGTGTGAGTTACAAACTCCTTTTCTTACAAATAGAAATGTGTTAAAATCACAAAACCATTCTGAAAACCATTTCAGACCTTCCAGCTCTTGAACATCCAAAGCCAAGTTTATTACAAAGGTAATTAGGGATATTGTTGCCTTTCTAAAGAGGCAAGTACATTTAAAGTGTAATCCAATTCAAAATACAATACTGCAGAAAACAAGACCTGGCGTAGATCTCCTTACTATTACGCCTTATTTTTCACTCACTAGTTAGACCAAGGGGTTAGACCTTGGTAAGTAAATATCTTTTATTTTTGTGTTATTTCCAGAGGTATTATTTATGCGTCTATGGAAGCTAAAGTTACTAAAGCTATCTTTAGGTCTTCAGGAAATACTGAAGATGTGTCTTCATCTAAAGGATTCTGTGGCATCCTCACAAATCACTGATGTTTCTTATTTTTTCCACAAAAGGTATTATAACAGAGCAGCTCCTCCTTTATGGCTTAGGAAAGGCAGCTGGAAATAGTGCCCCCTGAATCCCATCAGTGTTGCTATCAGTGTCACTCAGAGGAGGTCTTTGTGGAAGAGTGCAAAGCACTTCGCCCTCTGGGGCCAGCACATGTGTTTCCATTGTATTGTTTGTTCCTGCTGGCCCAAGGAAAAAATGAAAACATTTTAAATCACAAACCTTGTGAAATTGGAAACCTGTGTGCCAAACTCTGCCTTGAAATGCATGCTCGAACAGCTTTTATTGGAACCTATAGAGCACTGGATACAAACAGGAGCAGAATTTAGCTTCAGATATGACTGGAGTCATTTTTCTAAAGCTTCTGGAATTGCTCCAGCTCTGCTCCAACTACCATCAGGACAAGTTTTACTATATAATCTTTTTAAGGATGAAGAGTGGAACTCATAATGAGGTCTTCTTTGAAACCATCAGTGCATACTTGAAGGGTTTGGTGGTTTTTTTAACCGTATTGGTACATTTGGAGTCCGAATTGTTTGAACAAATGGATCATTCATCATTACTTTGGGTCAGATACAGATCACACAAGTGTTCTATAAATGAGGAACCTATCCAAGACCCAGATAATTTTTCAGAAAACTTACCTTTGTCCACCTCGGTAATTAAGGAATTTTCCTTAATTCTTCTAAAAGCTTTTTTGGAATACATGAAAGCTCAGCAAGCAACATCTTTAGCTGAAGAACCATCGCATAACTTGCTACACAAGCCCAGATTTTGTCGTTGTCATATTTTGAATAACTCTAAATACGTAACGTGGTTTGCATTATATAACATTGTGATGCTGGTGTGTTGTGGAATAGGTTAGTGTGTTTGCTTTGGAATCAGGACTCGTAGGAGAGGGGCTGCCTCATCCCCAGGGAGTTTGCACTCATTTTTTTTGCAGTCAGGTGCCCTAAAAGCAGATCTCAAGACACTCTGCATGACAGCTCATCATTTTTCCTGTTGAAACTGGATCAAAATCCAGCTACGTGTGCCAGTGTGTGTCTTCAGAGGTGGGCATACAACATGCAAATTGCAATAAGGAATCCTGGTGATGATTTACTTTTTTATTGTTCACACAGAAACTTCCTAGTCTGAATTGTAAAGATAGGAAAGGATCTAGATCCCCACATACTCGATTCCTACCAAATATGTTACCCTTTATTACTATTCTTTGTCAGTGGCAACTCTGTTAATTATCTTAGCCTGATGGGTATAGAGTCAAACTAGAATCAAGGCCTCTCATTTTCCAGATGCCTTTCCCTGCTTTTGCCTTAAAAAGACATTGCTCTGATAATTGCCCATCCTTAAAAGGTGATGGAGAAGCAGAGTCTCCAGTTGTCTTGTGTAGGTTCATCGCATCGTTGGTCATTTATTATACAGATATCACTTCCTGTCCTAATGTGTTCCTGTCACATTCTGTCATAAGAAACAGATATTTTTAAGGAACCAGTTATCACAAGATAGGGAGAACTTACCAGTCCTTCAGTTCAGTCTAATTGTTTATCATCTTCATAGCTAAAAAACTACTTCAATGTTATTTCTGATTTGAAATCATATGGCTTTACCTTCTAGTTGGTGGTTTTTTGCTATGCCTTTCTCCATTCTGATAAAAAGTCCCTTAAACTTGCTGATGGCAAAGTGGGGCACAAACATCAGACAGTTTTGACTACCATTCTTGTTCCTTAACTGCAGAGCTGTAGACTAGCTATAAGTAAATACAGAGAATGGATCATTCATTGAGATTCCTAGCTTAGCTGAGCATATACCACATGTATTAAAAATGGCTATGACATGCTAGATTATAGATGCGCTGCCTTATGTCACATCAAAGCTATCATAAAACTAGTCTGTCATCTTGTAAATGACAAAAGATTTCTTTTTCAGAAAAGAAAAAACAGAGGAAAGACATTATTTCATATTCTTCCTGTCATTTTGGATAGTCTGCTTAAGCACTGCCTTTTTAAAATAAAATATAATGCTGCAAGAAATGAGCATTTTATGCATGTTATTATCATATTTATTTTTATATTCAGCTACTCCTACAGTATAACTCAGTGTGGTAAATAGCTCATGCTAATTACTTAAAAATCCATTAAATTTTAAGTCTCATAGCAGATGCAAACACCATTTCAAATGTTCTCATTGTGTTGCCTACATAATTCATGAACTCTTATTAGAATGCAGACTCAAAGCGGGCTTTTGGTGTGTGAGCCACACACTGTAGCTTTTTGTGTGTTCCTGAAAGACTGGAACACAGGCCTACAGAGCCTCAATAGCAAATCCTGCTGTTCAGCATCTGTCCTGGCCTATATTAAGGAGTGAAAGGCCTTGTAGTGTAGCAACCACAGAAGATGCTGGACTTGCACAGGCACATGGGTGTGTGGGTGGTTCAAGCAGTCACTCCTGGAGCCAGGGCTGGGATGCCTGAACAAATGACCAGGAGGGACCTCAGGTTGAAGCCCAAATACTATATCTATTACATTATTTTATTCATTGACTTCTTTGGAGTCCATATCCCTCTTGTTTCTCTTTCTCTGCACCTAAAAATAACCAGGAGTTCAGAGTCTTGTGGCAGCCCAGTGCGATTGGGAAGAGCAGAGGATTGTCCTGATCCAGTGATACCTCTACCTGAGTGTGAGCTCTGCCACCATCTGGCTGAGGATGGTGCCCGTGATAGTGTAGTATTCATCAACCTTGGCTGTTGTTTCCAAAGGGCATGTATGGCCTGTGCTGTATTTGCAAGAGTCTTGGATGCCCTCAGGTATTTAAAACAGCACTAGATACCTGTGCTCAGGCATCTGAATCATTTCCTACATCTATGAAATTTAGCCATTTAAATCAAGAGTAGTTATTTTGGGTTCCTTTTATAGATTAAATCAGAGGCTGATTCCTCCCACCTGTTGTAGTTACCTGAGTAAGCATAGTATGTAGTGCTCTTTGGAATGGCTATTGTGTGTAAGACAAGTTTAGAGCAACTAACTTTAGGCGACCAACATTTATACTGCTACCAGCAGACAAGAGGCCTTAGGCCTACCCATTATAGGAATTTAATAAAAAATCAGCAATCTAGAAATAGTTTCCTGAGTCCCAATATAAAATATTCTTAGTGTGGCAAATGACTTTTTTTTTTCCCCAAAGAAACTAGTCATTTATATTCTCCATCCGTACTATATGTATAACAAGATTTCTGTAGTTCTCCAAGATGTTCTGATACCAAAAGTATTAACAATTGTGAAGTACTCTTCAACTGCAGTAATGGGAACTCATAAGTACTTCAGATAGTCACTTCACCAAGTATAGTTGTATTTTAAGAATAGACCTCTTTACTCCAGTCAGCTTTTTCCTAGCAAAGCCCACCAGATCTGAAGATCCAGTGGTTTTATAACCATGTTAAAAACTCTGCTTTTCTCAGTTTAGTGTCTTGCAGGTAAATGGATACATGGTGTGCAAAGCATAGACAGTCAGCGTATTTTAGTGTTCTTTATACATATTTTAAAAGCTTTCAGATAGTGCTTTGGCTATTTCTAACTTTTATGCTTCAATTCCCTATTCTATCCTGCAATATTTTATCTGTCTTCTTCTCTGATCTTGTACTTTGATAGGGATGGAAAACCTTTGGGAGAATGATCTAACATCTCTTGCTATCTTTCTTCTCTGTTTTTTTTCCAACATACTTGTTTAGTTGTATTCTTGTCATCTTGTTTAATATCTTTTGTGTATAACAAATATGTCATGCTTTTCCCTTTTCCTAGCTGTCAACCACAAGGTCAGATTTGTTTTCAAATTTAACCCTTTGCTTTAACTAAGAAGGAGATAAAAACATTAACAAATAGTCCTAATCCAGTTAGAAGAGGAACTGGCATAACAGAACATCACCCCTTTCTTTCTTCAGGCTTCATGAACGTCCCACTGTGTAAGTACTTTAGGATCAGTTTCTCCAGTTCCCCACTTTCATCACATTGAATAGTAACTTACACAGTCCTACTGAGCTTGGGGGGAATAGCTATAGAGCAGGGAAATATTTAAGAAGAGCTTGAGATCTTATAACCACGGCTAAGATAAAGGACGGTTTTGCCTGGAAGAACTTGCTATATGTCAAATCCTAGCCTGGATTACCTCCACACTGACAAGTGTTGAACTCACTGATACTTATTCCAGTTATGTTTCTCCTGTGTTGTTCAAAGTCCTTGATATGTTCTTGAGTACTTTAACCCTCAAACATAAAAGGTCTTTTTAGGTTCTTCATGCTTGATTCTGAGTGTGTATATAGATATTCCCTCTCGGCCAGTCTTACATGAAAACAGTGTCAGAAATTCAATTACTTCCCTCAGATATATTTTGATAATTATAATAACTCATATTTCTGAAATTTTACTTATGCACAGTGAATTTTTGTGTTCTTTGAATTTTACCTTTTAATTCATACTTCCTTTCTACCCACCTTTTTTCTACTCTTCAACCACAAACATATTTTCAAGAACTCATATGGCACATTTCTCTGTGTGCCATATTCCTGGGAATGATACAAGTCTGTGTAGAGAAGTTTCTCATATAATAAGCTCTAAAATAGTAGATTATTTCTGATTTGATAGTGACTGTGCCCTGAAACAAGCTAATGACTATAAAGTTTGAAGTGATGAAGGATTTTTATACTACATAACTGCTTTTCTTAGATAACTTATGAATAATTAGAGAGGTTTTGTTGTAATGTATTACCCATCTCTACACAAAATATTGATCACTTTAGAAAAAAAGTCATAGCTTGGGATTCAAGACTTTATGATTGTGCTTTAGATCCAAAGATTCTTGGTGAATCACAAATGAAGACAAAGTGGATGCCACAGTATTTTATTAAATGTTATAAACTATTTCAGCTTTTATTTCATTTTTTACTTCTTCCTCTTCTTTGGAGTCAAAATAACAAACCCATCTTCATCTCCATTTGCCTCCAGCAAATCCAGAAATCAGAGCTTTAAAAAGTGATGCATGATATCACATTCACACAACATTCTATTTTGTAATGTTGAATCATTGACGAAGGAATAGAGCAAAATCCTTATCTATGAATGCACTATGCTATGAAAATTCATTTAAAATATTTTTCATGTTGATGATGAAAAACTCAGAAATTTCAGAGCAGAGTAATAAGTAATCTATAAGACATGCTTCCTGAAAAACATGTCTGCTTGTGAAGCTATTTTTATTGCAGCTTTTGCTGTAAACATTTTTCAAAGAGATTTAGAAATTCCATTTTCTTTCTGATCATATTGTAGTATTTCAATGATTTATACATTTTTCCTTGGTCCACTTTCAATTCATATTTCAGTGGATTTTTAACCAATTGATGTTTTAATTTGCTTTACTAATAGTATAACTGGTAAAACACGTCAAATTATCCTGTAGTCATTAGAACTGGTGGAGAGATTTAAAAAAAAGACAAAACATTTCTCTTCCCTGCTGTTTCCATCCATTTTCTTCTCTTCTTTTCCTTCCACTTGAAAAATACAAGTTTGTGGAAATTGAATCTTTTAAAACATTTGATTTGCACTTGCTAGTTCTTCTTGGTTTCCCTAGAGCCTTTCTTCTTCAGGACGATCTCCTGGAAGACAAGACATTACTGGCTTGTGACAGAGCAATGACCCCAAATCCTGTCTCTGACAGTAGCCAGACAATTCTACTGCTGAGTTTCAGGTGAAGGTGAGGTATACATTACCTGTCCAAGTGTGTCAATACCTGACCACAAGGTAGACTTCAGAGCGAAGGCTAGAAGTGACATCGTGCTCTTGGCCCTTCTGTACTCACAAAGTCTTAACATGGCATCTGGTCTGTAAGTGGCAGTGTCTTATATCACGTTCACTCAGAAATAATTCCTGCCTTCAACTGTACAGCCAAAAAGTCCTTCTTGTCTCTTTTTCACCACTATCACCTCTGTTTTTTCCATACGCTTGAGGGAAAAACCTCACTGTAAAAAAGTCAGTAAAGTCATCTCCAACCTTCCTTCCTTTTTCAAAATTCTTTTTTTTTTTACCAAATCTTTTAACACAGTTGAGACATTATCAGCCATACAGGGAAGAAGTATTCAGGTTATGTATTCATCCCTTTTACCCCAAAAGCAACTCTCCAAACATATTTCTTCAGCTTTCTGAAGCAGCACCTAATGATCTCTCACGTGCTTTGAAAGTGTCTTGATTAGAAATCTTCATTTCTCCAAGGAACAGTATTGTCTCTTGTAATGTTCGTAACTGCATTCACCTTCCCCTGTACTTAGGTCTGTGCTGCAAATGTAGACTACAACATTTTCAAAAGTCTAAGATATAGGATCTTCACAAATAAACAAGGTACAGCATTTTCAGGTTACCATTTTCCAAGTCATATTTGGATAACAGGTATAGATTCTTAGATAAACTACTCCCTGCTGAAACCCAAATTTTCAATCTGTGTCTAAATTAAATTCAGTAATGTTGATAAGTTGTCCCGGGTTCAGTCAGGATAGGGTTAATTTTCACAAGAAGACAAGAAGGGTCATAGTCAGGATGGCTGACCCAAACTAGCCAAACAAACTGTGAAGTCACGCTTGGTGCAGAGTGGGGCAGCTGGCTGGGGGGCACTTAATTGCAGCTCGGGAGCACGCATGGCATCGGGCAGTAAGAGAGTTGCTCTGTGTATTCACTTGACTTTTTGTATATTCTTCTTATCAGTATCATTGTACTTATTGTTTGCTTCCTTTGCTGTTCTGTTAAACTGTCCTTATCTTGACCCATGAGTTTTGCATTTTTCTTCCAGCTGGGGGAGGGGTGATAAAGCGACCACATAGTCCTTTGTTGCCGGCCAGAACTAAACCACAACAGAAGTTTAAATCCTTTCACACATGTGGTTGATGTCCAGTGGAGTTTCTCGACCTTTACTTGCTGAACAAAGATTTGAATAAATTAAAAGAAGAGAGGAAATTATGTTTAATGCAACGATATTCAGTACAAGGTTTTTTTTTTTTCCACTGACCACAGTTATTTTGGATCTACTAATAACCTCTTTTCTGAGGACTCTGAAAATCATTTTTCCTTCTGAGATCGTACCACACTACAGATACATTCTAGTTTCAATATTTTACTACGTTTAGTCTGTCAAAATAACACGTATTGATGTCATTCTTATCTATCCTGCACATTGGTTTGTCCTTTCTCTCATTATACTTACAGTGCACTAAATGATTTAGACTGCTGTCTGCTTTATTTCACTGTAGAGAAGAGCATTGCTGAGTCAGAATATACATTGAAATGTGATGAAATTATTTTCCATGTGTGTAGCCAGCCTTGTACTATTAATCTGATAATCTTTGTGAAAATGACAGATTTTAATGTCTGCACTACTTGGTCTGCTATGGTGATTTAAACTATCAACCAAGGCTATTATTCTGAAACTTAAAGGTCTATATATTGATTCACAACCCAGGTTTGTTTTACTAATTAAAACAATATTACTCTTCTGTTTTATAATAATCCCTATATCTGATCACTAGAAGTAAATAGGATGTTTCCTTACACTAAGAACAATCTGAGAAAGAGACCCTTTCAAAAGGTTAAAAATTTTTGCCTTTATTTGCAGGTATTACACCTCATATCTGAACATTTAAATAGGTTATTACTTTTAAAACATATGGAGAATCAGTGATCCTTGGATATTTTAGGTGAAAGTCTTATTTATGTTCCGAAGTACTATATGAAACATTAATTAGTTGCTGGGGAAAAAAAAGATAAATGTAACAATACGCTGGACTTCAGTTTTGGTAGGAATGTATGGCTGAACTAACAAGAATAAGGAAAGTAAGCGTAAAAAATGCTTAATGCTTGTAGTTAACCCTTTGTCCGATGCCTGAGTTTTACACAGTATATATGTATATATATACTTGGACTAAAAAAGGAAGTAGCATGATTGTTTAGATTTCATAATGTTATGCTAAAAGAAAAACTTTAATTTTTCTCCATTATATTCACAGAACAGTGAACTTCATTGTGTCTTTATCTTGATTTGCAGAAGGGAGTTATCTATCATTTCACATGACTAAGAGTTTTTGTTTTACCTGTATTTCATTTTCCATTAGCAATTGCTACTGCTGCTACATTGTAATCTGTAGCACAGTATATTTAACATACAAGAAAGATTATGGTGTTTCATCTTTACTATGCCATCACTATTCATTTCTAAGTAATACATTATGAACATTTTATGGTTAATGAACTCTATCAAAAAAATAGTTATTTAAAATCTGCGGATTGTAGGAACAGTTCCAGGACAACTTTCATTAAGGTAACAAGGCAGCTCCAGTGGAACATAAAATATGACTGAAAACAAATAACTGGCTGAGTGAATTGTAAACCCAGTCCAAACCCCAACTTCTGGGGTTTTTCTCATGTTCCATTGCCCCATTTTTGTTTTGTTAGATTTTTAACTTTATGTAGACTTCAATATTTGGGCTACTTAAAATACCAAACATAAAAAAAAATCTTGTTCAATGGAATACAAAAAATCTAATTTTACATTTTCAGGAATGGCAGAGATGCACAGTACTTGTATGCGCAAACATTGTGATTGTTTAAGCATTAAACATTAATGGTGGGATAAATCACAGAATCACAGAATCTTAGGGGTTGGAAGGGACCTCTGTGGGTCATCCACTCCAACCCCCCTGCTGAAGCAGGGTCACCTAGAGAAGGCTGCACAGGACCCTGTGCAGGTGGGTCTTGAATATCTCCAGAGAAGGAGAATCCACAACCTCCCTGGGCAGCCTGTTCCAGGGCTCTGTCACCCTCAGAGTCAAGAAGTTCTTCCTCATGTTCAGGTGGAATTTCCTATGTTTCAGTTTGTGCCTGTTGCCCCTTGTCCTGTCACTGGGCACCACTGAAAAGAGTCTGGCCCCATCCTCCTGACACCCACTATTAAGATATTTATAAGCTTTTCTAAGGTCCCCTCTCAGTCTTCTCTTCTTCAGGCTAAACAAGCCCAGCTCCCTCTGCCTTTTCTCATAGCAGAGATGCTCCCGTCCCCTCATCATCCTCGTAGCCCTTTGCTGGACTCTCTCCAGTAGCTTCTCAAAAAAAAAAAAGCAGATCCTCAGCAGATTTGCTGATGATAAAAAAATGGAGTGGCTGACATGCCAGAGGGTCATGCTGCTATCCAGGGGTACCTTGACAGGCTAGAGAAATGGGAAATACAGAGCCCTGCACCAGAGAAGGAACAACCCCATGCACCAGTATGTCCAGTTGAGGCCCCCCACAACTGGAAAGTAGCTCAGCAGAACAGGACTTAGGGATCCTGGTGGACAACAAGCTGAACATGAGCCAGAAATGTGACCTTACCACTGGTAATGGGCACAGATTGAAACACAGGAGGTTCCCTCTGAATATCAGAAAATGCCTTTTTCATGTGAGGATGACCAAGCAGCGGTAAGTTTGCTCAAAGAGGCTGTGGAGTTGCCGTCCTTGGAGACATTCAGATGCTGTCCTGGGCAATGGGTTCTGAGTGGCCCTGCTTGAGATGGAGAGCTGGACCTGGTTTCTCCCTGAGATCCCTTCCAACCTCACCCATTCTGTGATTCTGTGATTTCTTTCCTAAATCATTCTCTTCCTGGTTTTCAGTGTACAAATTACACAGTGGCTACCAGATAGGCCTAAAAATTATAATAAAATAATTTAGACTTTGAGTATACAAAAGTCTTACGTAGCAACTGAACTGAACAAAGCCCATGGAAGTATCTGCAGCTTGCACAGTAAGTCTCCCTAAAGCTAATATTAAGAATGGTTATTCCCTATTGAAGCAGAGCGGCTTAGGTTCTGCTCCGCAATTTGCATCATGCACAAAAAAGTTAGGCAATGTCAATCTGAAGTTTTTCCAATTTAAAAGACTATACTTTACCTTTCAAAACTGCATACTTTGCTTGGAAAGAATTCTAATAAAAGAAAGAAAAATGATGAAATATTCTGCATAAACTCCATGTGAAACAAAATATTTTGTTTTAGTAGCAACAGTACCTTTCATTATTCGCTTTATTTTCGGTCTTCTGAAAGCATCAAACCCAAAATGTTTTAGTTTCGTTCAAGTCATACTGACCTCATTTTTTTTTATTTGACCACTGAACTAAGAAGTACAATACTTGACCAGTTTTATTTTAGTATTATTAAAATTACAAGTTGCATATATGCTTAGGGTAGATTTAAGTATTATTCCGTATCTGAAGCTGTGAAAAATCCTTCACAAACAGAAAATACCAAAACCTGATGCATATTTCCCTTCCTATTTCCTAAAATCAACAATTTTTCATATTTACACCCAACATCTTCTGTACTGTTCATCCCTCACCTAGAGTTATGCGAATGAGTCACATAAACTTGTTAATATTTGGTCATTTAAAAATTGAACTGAGAATATTACCTTTCTGTTTTGCATACCTCACAGTTTATTTGTAGTTGGGATGGGATCTAACCTGTGACTCTGGAGGGCAAATTCTTCCTATGCTGAAGTGATTCTCTAAAATAGGCTAGATGAAAAACTGCAACAGTGTTGAATTGTCCTCTTTGGTTACACACAGTATCTCCAGTTACTTCCTCAGGTGAAGATGTCTGTACTCAGGATGTCTACAGTTAGTTGAGATTAATCCCACTGATAAAGTTAGGTGGGATCTATTCACCTTTCATGTATAAGAAATATGTGGTTTTTATGACTATAGTAAATAACACTACAGTTTCTTAAAATATCCTTTGAGGATACTAAAAAGATCTGTAAGCATACCAAGAATGACTCTGTCTTAGCCAGACAAACCCGTGTAAGAAAAAAAACTTATTCTTTAGGCAGCTTGATGGAACATTATGTCTTTTTAAAGTCAGAAACAGAACCTTTTTCAGCAACATTTTAACCCATGATGTTTCCATCTACCATTTAACAATGGTTTCATTTATTTCATAAGATTGTATTTAGGCATGACTGTTTATCCACGCCAGTCAAAGCAATCCTATTGTGGTAGGACACAGGTTATTTGTACAAGATTAGCACCTGCTGATACATCTTTTTACTATAAAATGGAAAAACCACATGTATAATTTTAAAAACAGTAGTGTAGCTTTTGTTTTGCCTCTCTTGGTGTAAACTATTCTAAATCTCAATCTAAACAATAGTTTAGAAACTATTCTAAATCTCCTGAAAAAATTTCATTCCTGGGTTCTTTTCAACTTTTAATTCTTTCTTCATTTTTTTGTTTTATCTAGAGGCAATTAGTTACTTTGTCAGTATATCAGGGCAGGTATATCGAAAAAAAAAGTACTACTGAATCATGGAATATCCATAGATCAATTACAAGCAAGAAATATGAAAAAGGAGGTTCATTGCTTGGTGTAAATTGTCAAAGCATCTATAATGCTGATGGAATGATGTTGCTTTACTCCAGTAGAGGAAGTAGCATTAGAGGGTTTTGGCTCCGTATATAACTGTGTAAACTTTGTCCTCAGCCTGGTTTAATATACACTTGGTCCTATTTTCTCTAGGTGAGCATCCAAAATGCAGTAGTAAAATCACTTAGAACTGCAGGCTTTCATCCATTCTGAAAATCACGTCAGTGTAAGGAGTTCTGAAGGTTTCTTTCTTTAATGTGTTGGGGTCTGTTTCCCCCAGAGGTACTTGCCTTTCTAGATACCTACCTGCCACTTCAACCACGTCCTAAAGACTTAATCTTGTAAAACTATGTTAGACTGATAATGCTGAAAGTGTTCCTGCAAAATGCTAAAGGACAATCAACATGGCACATTTCCAGCATTAAATTTATAGATGCCTTTGATTAATTCATCAATAAATGGTGGGAAAATCTGGTCCTGTTACCTTGATTCTCAGATCCTAATCGGTGGCTAATTAGCATTAAAAATATCAACAAGCTCTGCTAAAATATACATCTAGAGTCATCCTACTGAGTGTAAGGGGAAGAAGATGCTGATAAAGCTATTCAGGTAACTGGTACTTTAATACTACTTTCTGCTTCGAAACTTTCTTTATTCGAGTTGGAGAAGAGAGGAATAATAGAGAAGATGTGAGATGTGTTGTCATTGGATTCTAGAAGTATAGACACATATCAATAGTAGAGACTGTTTTAGATCTTGTGTAAAGGTTTAGACAGACGTGAATTTCATTTGAAAACATGTTTCATCACCATAGTTAAAATCTATCTTCCTCCTATTTTCTACATTTTATCCAGAATTTACCTTCCATACTCACCTCAACAGAAGGAAAAACGCAGCTAATTTTCATGCTCTTGTCCCATGAGACCTGTGATGCCTGCAGGTGTTTTTATTGAGGATAACTATATACAGGAGGCTAATTTTTTTGAACTACTGAACTAGATGACTTTATCAAGCTTCAGATTAAGATACATTGCCCACTCATCAAAGAGATCTAAGGGTGGAGAGCTGCAAATACAAAGCTCATAAGGATTTCAAAATTCTACTAATATAAACAGTAGAACTAAAGTCCAGATCAGTCATCAGAAAGAAGAAAGTCTTCTTCTGGTAATTAAATACACTGGATTCCTCATTCCACCTTCTCAAAGCTGCTTTAATATGGGTAAAAAGCTGTTGAGAAAATCCATGTTTAACACGTCATGAGCAAAAGAATACCAAGCCTACAAAATTCTGGGTATAAACTGAATGTCCATTAGCCCCATCTACTGGCATGTTAGTGTTTGAATACAAGTGCATTTCAGTCACTGGTGAGTATAAGGCAGTATTACAGCCTTCCCTTCACTTCAGTGGATTGTTATTTTCCCAGGTATTTTTAAGGGGAAATCTTGTTAGGTGCATATATTTTCCTGACTGAAAGAGAAATAAATTACTGTGAAATAGAATTGCTGATTTCTGATCAGATACCACAGAAACCCCAGAATCTATAGACAGGATATGGATTCATATATGTAAAGCTGAATTCTCAGCAGACTATGTTTACTGATGTAATTACTGATGCAATACTGTGGGATGTCATACATCAGATCAGATGATCCTGTCAGGTCACAGACACTGAGTCATGTCCAGACACAGGGTGGTGAAATGGGAGAGGGCAGAAGCCAACACAATCATAAAGTTTTGAGGACCAGGACTTTGATTACCACCAAGGACTGAACCTGGACTAGATGCCAGGCTTTTTGAGCTAAAGGAACAAAGAATTCTTTCTGGTACTTTTTTTCAGTTTTTTTGATCAAGTACAACGGAAAAGGTGCACAGTACAGTACACAATGAACAGCACCAGCATGTCCTGAAGTTTGGTTTAGGTGCACTAATACAAAGGAGGCATGAAGCTATTACTGCTAAACATGTTTGACACCTTCAAAAGCAGGAATTGCATCAATCTATCTGCTGATTGTCTGCGGTAGAGATGGTGCATAAAGAGTAAGAGTTGTCTCAAATTCTCTTCATGTTTCTATATTAAATACTTGCCTGGTGTAAATCACACTGTTGCCAAAGATTTCAGCTTTTATTCCTACCGAGTCAAACCCTTACCTTTCTTTCTTCACATGTTGCCAAGATACAGTGCATGCTACAACATTCTCGAGGAGGGAAAACATCTAAAGAAGCAAGAAAAAAGTATGTGAGATGGAGAGGATATGGGATTGATTTGCTGTGGAAAATAAATAAGCCTTTTACTTCTGTAAATGTCTTTGTACTAGTAAATATGCAATGCTCATCAGGTGTCACTTGTGTCTCTCAATTCCTAAGCAAAATAAGAGCAATGACAAAACAATAAAAAAGTCTCAGAGACAAAGATATCAAATAATAATAATCATGACAATAACAACAACAACAATAATAAAGCCTTCCTTTAGTTCAAGAGAAAATTTCAACACCAGAAGATAAAATCTGTGATATCATGATACTTATTAGACAACTGATTTTTTATTAATCTGGAGCAGTCAAAATCCCTTGGGTAAGGAGCAGGTTTCTTTGCATGTTCAACATGAATTTAAATCTAAATTTTTGTAAAGAATCCCAATTTATCTTTTGTCGTATATAACACATTATTGTTTGCAAGACGAAGCTAGTCGACGGTTTTAATAAATCACTGACTTAACACCAGAAGGTCTGGAATTTTCTTAATGGGACAGAGTCTTACTGCATACTCTGTTGCTCACTGTTCGTCCTCTGTGCTTGTATCAGGCCATGGATGAAAAGTTGTAATGGTTTCCTTAAACGTGCTTCATGAGCACCTTCTGTACACACAGCTGGGAAGTTTGTTCTTGGCCTGCTAGGAAACTCCCATCAAGTTCAGCCTTCTTTCTCCTTCTTTTCTCTATATTGGAGATCTGGTACATCAACTAACTGCTGGATCCCTTCTATAATCCATAGTTCTTCCCTTCAAAGTTCAGTACCAAATAAGAACTTCTATTGTTTGGTGACCTTTTGTACAAGCACTTCAGCAGCAATTAAATGTTCCTTTCCTTTTGTGCCATGAGAAGACACAGACTGTCTGCTTGCTTTTCAAGTGAGGAGAAAAACAGTGTTGTTAAGAGCAGCGACAGTAGCCTCCTTTTTCATTAGCAGCAACAGTAAGAAAAGTCAGAGAAGGCAAAGCAGCTGCTATAGCTGATACCAATGTGCCAGTATTCCAGCAGGAGTATAATTTGATTTCCAACTGTGAAGTGACACATGCAGCACATAGCAGTAATTTTGATATTAGTGCATAAATAACACTGTGCTCAAACTCAACATTCTTATTTTCACCTATTGCAAAGAACAGGAAGCCAATTTCCTTCTCACAATTTACTCTACCATGGTACACAAGTTGTAAAGGCTTTTAACTACTAAATAGACATAATCAATGAGTTTTGTTCCTCTGTGTAATCATTTTTTTTTTATAAGAATAGCTAATGGAAGCTGCAGAACTGACCCAGTTCCCTGGATCATGCTATGTTTCTCACTTTTCACCTTGGCTTGTCCACATAGATGTGTTAACTGAAAGGATGAACAAGAAATGGTGAAAACCATCATATGCTATTTATTAAAATACCTTCCAAAGTATTGTAATGGTAAATAATGAGTTGGAACTCGGCATTTGCTTACAATGAGAAGAGCATACTGAAGAATTCATGGTGCCTACAAGCTGACAAAAAAAAAGGAAAAAAATCTGATGCAATGTGACATGAGCTCTGCAGCATGTTAATTTATATCCAGTCACCAGACCACACAAAGTACCATGTAGCAATATGAAATATGAAACTTTGTGTTGTGCCGAATCACTAATATGAAGAAAAAAAAAATGAAACAAAAAAAAAACCCTCAACAGAAAAATTGAGATCTTTCAATTCACTGGGATATATTCTCTCAGCTTCTGAAGCCACCATAGCAAAAGACTGCCTTTATTTCAGTTACTTTTCTTTCTATTAACACCCCCAGCCACATTAACTTAAAAGTAATTTTTCTCTTCGTAGAGCTACTTCATCACCACAGCACTTATGTATCAACTTCACTAGCTCCTACACTTTTGTACACTTTCATATTGCACTTGTGAAGGGCAATTTTCAGGTAGGTTCACTTACATGCAAAGTGCATCTATCACCTACCTGATTTAAATCATGGTGTGTTATAGATGAAGTTTAGCCAGAAATTATTTGTTCTGTTTCATAAAAATATTTCCATTTCCAGTGATCGAGCTTTGAAATTCAAACTTATCAAATGGTGGCAAATACTTTTCTTTACATCAACTAACATCACCAGTATCAAAGAGCAAAATCTTTTCAAACAGTAGCTGTAAAACCTAGCACACTTCTTGGCTTCATTGAGGCTAAGTCTTGCCTGACCAACCTAGTGGCTTTCTATGATGGAGTGACTAGGTCAGTGGACAAAGCAAGAGCTATGGATGTTGTCTATCTTGACTTCTGTAAGGCCTTGGACATGGTCCCCCCCAGCATCCTTCTCTCTAAATTGGAGAGATGGATTTGATGCATGGACTGCTCAGTGGAAGAGGAATTGGTTGGATGGTCACAGCCAAAGGGCAGTGGTCAATAGCTTGATGTCCAGATGGAGATAAGTGACAAGTGGTGTCCCTCAAGGGTCTACACTGGGACCAGTACCTTTCAATATCATCATCAATGACATAGACAGTGGAATCAAGTGCACCCTCAGCAAGTTTACAGGTGCCACCAAGCTGAGTAGTGTGATTGACACACCTGAGGGACAAGATGTCATCCAAAGAGACCTGGACAAGCTCAAGAAGTGAGCTCATGTGAACCTCTTGAGGTTCAACAAGGCCAAGTGCAGGGTCCTGCACCTGGGTCGGGGCAACCCCCGCTATCAATACAGGCTGGAGGATGAAGAGATTGAGAGCAGCCCTGCCGAGAAGGACTTTGGGGTACTGGTGGATGAAACACTGGACATGAGCCAACAATGTGCACTTGCAACCCAGAAAGCCAACCATATACTGGGCACCATGAAACAAAGCATGGCCAACAGGTTATGGGAGGTGATTCTGCCCCTGTACTGCACTCTGCTGGGAATCACAGAATCACAGAATGTTAGGGGTTGGAAGGGACCTCTGTGGGTCATCCAGTCCAACCCTCCTGCCGAAGCAGGGTCATCTAGAGAAGGCTGCACAGGACCTTGTGCACGTAGGTCTTGAATATCTCCAGAGAAGGAGAATCCACAACCTCCCTGGGCAGCCTGTTCCAGGGCTCTGTCACCCTCAAAGTCAAGAAGTTCTTCTTCACGTTCAGGTGGAATTTCCTATGTTTCAGTTTGTGCCTGTTGCCCCTTGTCCTGTCACTGGGCACCACTGAAAAGAGTCTGGCCCCATCCTCCTGACACCCACTATCAAGATATTTATAAATATTTCTAAGGTCCCCTCTCAGGCTTCTTTTCTTCAGCCTAAACAAGCCAGCTCCCTCAGTCTTTCCTTGTAGGAGAGATGCTTCGGTCCTCTCATCATCTTTGTAGCCCTCTGCTGAACTCTCTCCAGTAGTTCCTTGCCTTTCTTGAACTCGGGAGCCCAGAACTGGATACAGTACTCCAGATGGGGCCTCACTAGGGCAGAGTTGAGGGGGAGGAGAACCTCCCTAAACCTGCTGGCCACACCACCTGGAGTCCTGCATTCAGCTCTGGAGCCCTCAGCACAGGACACATGTGGACCTGCTGGAGCGGAGCCAGAGGAGGCTACAAAAATGATCCAAGGGGTAGAACATCTCTGCCATGAAGAAAGCCTGAAATTGTTGGAGCTGTTCAGCCTGGAGAAGAGAAGGCTCTGGGGAGAGCTATTGCGGCCTTTCAGTACATACAGGGGGCTTACAAGAAAGATGGGGACAGGCTTTTGAGCAGGGCCTGTTGAAACAGGACAAGGAGTAATGCTTTTAAACTAAAGGAGGGTAGATTTAGACTGGACATAAGGAAGAAACTTTTTTACAATGAGGGTGGTGAAACACTGGAACGGGTTGCGCAGAGGGGACATAGATGTACCCTCCCTGGAAACATTTAAGGTCAGATTGGATGGGGTTCTGAGCAACCTGATCTTATTGAAGTTGTCCCTGTTCTTAGCGGGGTGGTTGGACTAGATAGCCTTTAAAGGTCCCTTCCAACCCAAACTCTTCTATGGTTCTACGATTCTGTGATTCTGTGGCTTTTAGTGTGTCATTACTTCTTTCAAATATGAAGAGTTTGGGATTTTTTCCTTTCAGTCACTGCTCTGTAGCATCTATTGCCAAGTAATATACGTTTTTCTAAGATAATTGTTGTATTTCAGAGTCCACTACAATGTATCCAGTAACATATTGATGTGAGCCTGAACTAATCTAATACTAATAAGTGAATCTAATACCATTTTAGATGAACTGCCAAGAAACTCACATAAGACTCTTCTGGACATCACAGCAGCTGTGGGAGAGCCGTAGGCTCGAGCATCTCAAAGGTATAAAAGCTTGAATGTAGCACTCATGTGAAGGCAGTTGAATCAAACACAGGTGTAGATCTGGCTCCATAGATTGACGCCAGAGTGTGGGGGACTACATGGATGTGCTTGTATGTGAACTAGGTGTTGAAGTTAAGAACATTTCAGCCACATTTAAAAAGATAGATGGTCAGTCTGTGGAGAGTTGAGTATGACTACAGCGCAGCTGAGCAGTTCTCTGCTCTCAGTTATCACACTGACTAGATGATGCATATGGACTGTCAGGGGAGCTTGGACACCTACAGCACCTGTGGATGCCCATGTGTAGAAACCTACATCGTGTGACCTACTTGCTGACCTAATAGGTTGCAGAGAGAGCAGAAAGATTAGTAGCTTGCTTTGGCCTGTCAGTTCCCAAATCACCACACCTCATTTTGAGCCACTGAAAAGCTCAGTGTTTTTTCTAGCAAGTTAGGTGAGTAGTAAGAGAAAACCGGAGTAATCCAGAGACTGTACAGAAAATGGGATGGTGCTATGCAAAGGCAAGAGGAAGGTGAATAAGGTTGAAGCCCACAGGAATTTGGCATCTTTAATTCTGATGCACAGGTGACAATTTACCTAAACATATAAACTGTGCCTCAATGACAGAGGTGCATAAAAGGATTCCAAATAAAATTTAAAAAATGCATTTCTGAGTGACAATAAGGCAACAAAGGATGCAAATCAGCCCTGCTCATTTACACTGATGGTCTAAAGTAAGTAACTTATGTGGACTCCATCTACAGTCAGTGAAGTGAGAGAGGTATTGCCAGAGGATGATTTGCATTTCAACATAGGTTAGCTGAGTCACTTCTTGGAGATGTCCAGTTCTATCATGCAAGCATGTTGACTACAATCAAGCATTTTGATTAAATTAAGATGGCATGACAAGAAGCAGCAAGCTGCAGAAACATAAATTTCTTGATGGAGAAGGAAGTAAATACGCATTGAGGTGAGCCGAGCTGTCCATAAATATAAGCTACAAGGAGGAACAGCATAGTAGACATAGAGGGAGGTAAAATCGCACAAGTCCTTCACGCAGAGGTAGTGTTTTGTGTACTGATACCATGCAAGATGAGAATTCAGTACTGCCTCTCAAGGCTGCTGGCAGGAGAGGTATCATGCAAAGCTTACACTGAACACCGGTCAAGCCACCCCATCATCCTTCATACATTCCAAACTTTAACAATTGTTGTTCTTATGAAAGAAAAAGCACACAGCTGTTACAGAAGAGACTTTCTGAATACATAGTACAAGTAGATAATACGTACAAAGACAGAATAAATGCTGAAATACCGGTTGGGAATGATGCATTATGCCCACAAAACCAATTGAGTCATCATCATGCCCTTCACAATCACATTTTCCCCTTGCTCTGCAGCATATTGGTAATTCACAAGATTATTATGCTACAAATAACTTATTCAAAGCAAAGCACACTGTACCCTGCCCTTAGTATAAATGTGATTTTTTTAATAAATGTGGTAGCACAGAAATACTCAGGGAGATAAATAAAATGAGACAAGCAGGGTTTTGTGGTTTTTCTGAGGTTTTTTAAGAAAGATGTGCCACATCTGGAGTCAAATGAAGACTTTAACAGTGGATTTTATGATTATTAAAGTTTTATCCAGTCAAGAAGGAGATAAAACTACAAAAACTACCGGAAATACATAAAACAAATGAGTACAATTACTGCACAAGGTTGTAATTTCAAGAGGCAATATTGACTCTTATGGTTGGTTTTGAGGTGAAGAAATTGGAGAAAATGAGCAATAGCAAGACGTACCTAAAGCATGGCATACAGAAATTCAAATCCTGTGGGTTTTGAATAGCTTTATTTTATGGGGAAAAGATGAAATTATAAACTTGCAGAATAAAAAAAATTTGAAAACCTCAATATGTGTCAAAAAATAATTATTATTATTTTTTCATTCGTGCCTTATATGAATTGGTTTTGACAGCTGATTATTAACTCTTAATAATCATAAGCTCTAAAATTTATACCCTTTTTAACAGGTTTAAATCTCTAGACAGGAATACAGTAGTGATTTTATCTGGCATGCTCCTGGGAAAGACCAGTTAATATTGTACTATTCTCATTCTAGGGCTATAGAAAAAGTGGGGAAACAAAATCACCTCTTCTAGGCTGTACTTCAATCAATAGTGTGACTCAGACTAATATTATCCCCTGGCTAATATATAAAAAATGCCTTAAACACAACAGAATTACTTGGACTGTAAATCCTCTGGGTCAGGCATAATTTTTAAATACGAGTTCAAACAGCATGAAGCGTATTGTAGGTTCTTATGTGCTTATAATTGGAACTTCTAAATACTATTGCAATACAAATAGTAAATAAAACCAAAAAANNACCTTAATCTCACTTATCATAACAGTAATTAGAGGAACAAGAAATAAAAATTGATTCACAAAAAGCTTCCAAAATAATGCCTTGGAAACAGCCCTGTGAACTCTGTAATGGAAAAAGTGTATTTTAAAATGTAGCAAGGGAAGTTAATGCCTATGGAAACCAAGCAGATAGCTTCGTGCATTTCTGCCGAGAAGGGTACAGCATTATTGAAACTTTCTTACAATTGAAGCCTGCCTTATCAATATATATAAATACATATACACAACTATATATACAATTAATATATGTATACACAGACACATGAAATTTTCCTCCAGGTGATACAGCGCAGAAAGGCTTAGGTCATATTGATAGAAGACAGAAAGGCTTGGGTAATAGTGACACTTTAATTTAGGCCTGACTACTTTGTACAGACAATCCATGTCTGACTAATGACTGTGCCCTTGAAGAGGAATTAACAGACTGATAAAAAGGAAACATCCTGCGCAGAAGGCACCGAAAGCCGGATGATTGCTGAAGAAGCATGAAGTTCATAAACACCTAGGGTAACTAGGCAAAAGGTAAAGGCGGCAGGGGGAGACTGCAAGCACCAACTCAATTCAGAACCATAAAGACTGCACTGCCCCCACCATGTAAGCACACACAATTAACATGCGCAGTTAAATAAAGAAGGAATATACCTTTAAGATGAGTGTATAACACAATGACCCAGTCAGAATGTAATGAATAATTTCTTATTTTTTGTAAGAATTTATAGTCCTTGCGACTCTGCAAAGCGGTGTGCTAGCTTTGTGGAATTATCACCTACCACTCACATTTGCGCAAATATGCAATAAAGACAGTATATCTGCTCTGTGTGTGTATTGGTGTATTGCACACCAGTTAAATGATCCCACTTTTGGAAAAACACAAGTATCTGTAGGTATTTTGCCTTGTGGTCATTTTCATATTGTGGATCTGGCTGAGACGTATTTCAGAAAAACTACTAGACTCAGACTTATGTTTTTTAGGATGACTGGAAAACAAGCTGATGATTGAAATTATTCTTGAAGTGACTCACACAGATTTTTACCTTCATTTGCCTATAGGATTATTTCCTTTGGAATGTTGTTCTCTTTCAGAGATACTTGTTTTGATCACTTCTTGAATTTATTATATCTTTTCAAAAATAGCTCCCATCTAACGGGGTTAAAGAGCTAGGCTTTTCCTTTCTTTTTTTTTTTCTTTTTTCTGTTGGTTTGCTTTGGGTTTTTTTGGTTAATCTCTCATGATTTCAATAATTCATTGTTTTATTACTTTTGACTACGAGATGCATTTTACCACTGTACTTTTAACCTGGGTGGAATTTGTGTTTGTATCTCTGATACTACATTCCTGAAAGGCTTTTGTTGCTATTATTGTCATAAAATGTCCAATTCCCATCTTTTCCAGCAGTCCAAAGGTATAATCTATGTAATTGTGTTTTCTTTGATTTTTTTACTTTTGGGGAAGTTCAAGAGTGATTGCATAAGATAAGATGTATTTGCATCAAATCTGACAGCTACTTAAAGTGACACTTAAAATTCGGATTTGATGCTTTTACAAATTTCATGCTTAGAAAACCGATAAATATGGCCTGCAATTCTTTGCATGGATTGAGAACCGGGCAAATCTTTCCCCACAAAGAAACACTTCTTCTTCCCTCCCCCCCCTCCCTATTCCCCCCACCCCAGGAAGCCTGAAAAATGCCTTTGAATAATGGGACTGAAGCTACACAGCAGCTCCTGCTGTGTAAGATGGGGACTGAAATAAATCTGAGGAGAACTCAGTGGGACTGGTCTGCTTCCAGCCCTGTAAGCCAAATTGGTGTGTCATGTCTACAGATCCTTTCATTCTGTGGGTTTAGCCACTTTCAACAAACATTGTCAAGCAGAAAGAAAAATCCCAACATCCATAAATACATACAATCTTATCTCTGCCCTTACTCATGATTAGGCCACCAGAGGCACAATTTTGCATTTTTTGTTTCTATTTTGTGTTCAAGAACAGCAGAGTTCTTACACACATATCAAACCAGTGCTTGATCCGTAAAGGTTTCATTGCAGAAGATGCCCATAGGAAGCTTTGATGCATTGAGACTGCATATTTAAGAATGTTGTAATTCTTATGAATGATTCTGAAAAGTTAGTTAGAGAGCTGACATGCAGTCTTTCTATGCTGGAAGTTAACTATATTGTTGTTCATTTCAAATCCCATCTGTTTCCATAATGCTGCCTAATTTTGAAATTATAACATTTATTTTCAGTAGAACATAAATAAAAAAATTCATCACTAAATCAAGTATTTTTACATATCTCTCATCTAAAACAACAAAATAATGATTAGTTATTTTCCCCCATCAGACACTTCAGCTGGAAATACGCAAATTAATTAACTGCTAGTTGGTTGTACTCATTAGTTCTGTGTTTGTCTAGACAGGATGTTGATTCTATTCCCTTATTCATGGGAAAAGGAGGTGAGTAGGATCACGGTTCCCATTCTCTCCACAAGCATAGGTTTTTGGAAAAGCTTCTCTCCCTGTACAAATGGGAACGCAGGGATTTTATGTCTTCTGTTTCTTTGATAAAAGAGGGTAATCCACAGAAGTAGTGTCCTTCTAGCAAGTTGCAGCTATGTACCACTTTGAAAGTCCAACAGACAACAGGAAGGAAGGCTTAGGTAACAGTTTAGGGCTTTGTCAAAGACTAGGACTGAATTATCTTTTTTTCTCTTTCTTGAATAATTTCAGCAGCATGTGGTTTAGAGATTTCCAAGGAACCTGATGAATGCCCTTCAGGTTCTGTGTAACACTAGTCCCCTCCAATGCAGAGTAGCTCCAGGCAGCAATCAGGACCAAGAATTGAAGGTGCAATTACCTACCTCTTCTCACACCAGCTGTACAATAGCTGTCACCAGACAACAATAACCACTGGGGAAATAAAATATTTCAAAATCACACACCATCCACTAACTAATATTCAGATATTCTCTACTAGAAGTTGGAGCTAAGATGACATAATTGGTGCTTTCCTGATGTGTGGGCAATGGTGCTTTCCAGCAGCACCAGGTCATTTAATTCTCCTTGAATCAAGGTCCTGGGACTGACTTATCCTTGCTGTTGGTCTGCTGCCAGAGAGCTTTTCGCGAAAGAGAGCTTACAGCTTGTGATGCATTTTCCATGGCTCTGAGGCAAAGATATCTATCCTTTCACAGTGTGTCTCTCTCTAGACTAAGAGCATCACATCAGAGCTATATCCAGTGATACTGTGATTTTACTTTGTCGACAAGCTAACATCATTCTGAAGAGCTGGCAGCAACTCATTGACCTCAAATCATGCCACTTTTTGGTGTCTTAACTGTGTTGTGTCTAAGTCTGCAAGGGTTAATGTCAGTTTTTAAGAATGTTAGTGTTCTTGCTGTCAATTTTCTAACGAACAAAATATCCACAGTGGTAACCTATGCTTCATTGTTCACATTCTGTATTTTACCAGCACTAAATACAGATTTTGTAGCCTCTTTTTAAGACGTACTTTATTATTTTGACACTATTCTCCACAAGCTCACTAGATCACACAAGATAGAGATGGTTGTCTTGTCATTCTGTGGGCCACTGCCAGATTTTATTATTGTTAGTCTACTATAGATGTGACATGGCGACCACTACTTGGGAAATCATATCTTCTACTTAGGTTTTCTCAGGAAAGTGAGAATAAAGATCAAGGACAAGTATAAATATTTTTTCCAAATAATGTGAAAAAGTTTTATTTCTCTTCCAGAACCATTTTTTTGGAGTGTCTCAAGATATTTCAGCAATCTGATGAGCCTTGACAGAATTAATGTTGGTAACAATGTTAACAACTTTAACCATATTGCTACTACTGTAAATAAATCACAGATTTTTAAGGCCTTTCAGTTTATCATAATTTTTGTATATCCTTCAAATGCATTTTCCTTGTAACAACTTAGAAATGTCCTATGACTGGAACAAAAAATATCCCATTCTTTCCCTTAATAGTTAGTAGAGGTTAAAGCTTACTTTTGATTCTATCCTCTACAGTAGAACCACATTGCACTGGATGCCTTTTTCTATTTTACCTAATTTTATTAAGATATTTACATCTATGTATATCATTGGTTGCTTATAAGCTCTTCAGTCAAAACTGCAGTGAGCGTGTGTTGGTAACCACCAAGCTTCAGTTAGGTTTGAGTTCAGTTTATATCTTGAGAATTCATACGTAAAGGCAGGAGAGGTGTTTAGGTGATTGTAGTACATGATCTAGAGGCTGAGGAAGCTGAGTCTGTCTAGACTGAAGAAGTCTAACGGCTCACGTAATCCTTGTCTTCTACTAGCTAATTATGGGTTGTAGAGAAAACAAATCCAAACTTTTCTCAGAGGTGCACTGTAGATGAACAAGAAGCAATGAGAACAAAATGCAACAAGGGAAACTTGAATTAGCCACAAGGGAAAAATCTATTTGCAATGAGAGATGTTAAGCACTGGCACAGGTAGCCAGAGAAGCTCCTCTGAAATCTGCTCTTACACATTGCTAAAGCTCTACTAGATTTTATCTTCTTTGACATTCACTTGCTTTGCAGAGAACATTGAACTAGGAGACCTCCAGAGAGTTATTCTACTCTATTTTTCTACGAATCCATGATATCTGTGATTCTATGTGTGACCATGCTTGCATCTGTGTGTAAGTATAAATATATATTAGAGTAGATATGCATTTATACAAATAAAACTTGCATGCGTGCAGATAGTATATGTGTATTTACCTTCAAAAGTAACAAACACACCCCCTATATCTACTGCCCACACACACATATATTTATACAACATACAACATATTTATATACCATATGATATACACTGTAGATCAATCAACTGATTAATTGACTATAGTCACAAACAATGGCAATTGGTTCTATACTTTCTCCTAAATTAATAGTATTTTATGGCCAGCTCCATTTGACTCTACTTTGTCATAAATAAGTAATTTTCTGTCCATAAACTAAAGCTAAATAATTCTTTGCTGTTGCAGAATTGTGGTATCCTGTTTCAGTAAAGATACATATGTCACTTCTTTCCCATTTTAGCTGTATTGATGTAAGAAGGTGATGTCAGTTTTCTTCTGAGTGGAGTCTCTGGACAACACAGTCTTCATGGTCTTTCATGACTGCTCATTTACTAATCAACTCCTTTGGCTTCCCAGACCCTACATTTAGAATTGAATCCTGTGTCCCCTGAATGTTTTTTGTAGAGTACTGCTATAAAGCAAACGTTTTGTGGTTGTTTGTACTTCCTGAGAGTCTGCATCCTTCCATTGCCTACTGAGATTGATGATTATCTGAACTTTACCTGTGATCTCTATGTGCACCTTGCTGTGTCAACATCTCTCCAAGATGTATTTCACATGTTGCATTTTTCACTGTTTTGTGCTAGTCCAGAAAGTCTGACCCTGTCAGAGCTGACAGGAACCTCTGCTCATGCTATTCTACTGCTTTTCATCCTCTACCCTACAGAAGATCATCTGCCTTGATCTTGCTATCCTCTATATCATCAAAAAATTATTGCATTTCTTTGCAACTTATTGTCTGCAGAATAAGATCTGTGTGACCTTCTGAAAAACTGTTTGGCCAAAGGAGTATCAAATGTGTGCAAATGCAAGAAAAGAAAAATGTCTGGATCATCCCTCTTTGCTTCCCGCATCAAGGATTGTCCTGTTTTAAATTTTAGGGGTTGATAAAGAACCACTAGATTTTCTCTGTTTTTATATTACTTCCAGAACCATCGTATTTATCTCTCCTTTGAGTCTTTTTATTCTAGGAAGGAAAGCTTCCTCTGAGGGCAATCTGTCCTTTTTTCAACTCCAAGGCTACAGTTTAGGAACTGAGCTCTTAACAGGTAAGTCTTGCTAAGAATTTCTGAGTGGGTGAGTTGGGTCGCAAGTATGGTAGTGTCATAGATGACACAGATACTAGTTCTGTTTCAAGCAGCAGCTGTGACTGATTCTTAGCGTGTTGTACATGAAATATGGGGCAGTTGGGCCAGTCCCCTTTTCTGATTTGTACCCAAAGCCTGATACTCATCTGTCATCTGTTCAGTTCAGTTTCCGAGAGTCTTGATTCCAAACTTCGGCCAACAGCATTGGACTAGATGACCAATAGTTCTTCCTCACAAACTGCATCTGAAATAAATATAGGTGGCCCTAAAACATACATTTCTGAATATATGTTTCTGAAAACTTCTTTGTATTACAAGGTGACATCAAATTCTTTCTATTTTGTTATAATCTTTCATCCCTTCAAGAAGTGTACTTTTTGAGAACATTTTTGATGTTTTTTTCCTTGTATACTGGGTACTTTTACTCCTGGTTCAATTCTGAGTTGTGCTGTATTTTTCTTCAGCTTATTATTTACACAAAGCTATTGTTTGTCTTCTTGGTGAGAAGCTCATCACTTTGAATCCTATGTTTTATATGTTAACCTCTTATTATTGATGTTTGTTGTGGTGTTTTTTCTTATTATTTATTTTATTTATTTATTCCTGGGCTGCTATTACAATTTCAGTGACATATTGGCTTAAGAACCTGTGTACCTTAAAGTTAATAAATTCTCTGTTTGTTCTTTGACTACTGCTCCGTTCATCTTTAGGTATACCTCATTCTTGTATAAAGAATTCCTCAGAGTTAAAGGTAGTACTCTCATCCTCTTTGTCCACGCTGTTTATATTCTGCCTTTGCTTGCATGTCTTTGCAATTACTAAAAACCTATGCAGTTCCTGACCCCTTTACTAAAGTGCTATATTGCATTGCCTTGTTTGCCAAAGTATATGTTGCTCTGTGTGTTGGTTTTTGTGGACTGCACCTTGGAGCTCTTCGTGCCTTCACAGAATGGCAGGGGTTGAAAGGGACCTCTGTGGGTGAAGGATGCATGCCTCCATCAGATCTAAGCTTTAATTTGAACTGTGTGATTTCCTTGCCTTAACAATTCTAACTGCGTTTGTCAAGGTTCAGTTTCAAGTGTATCTTTTGACTTTTTTCGTTCTAGACACCAATCACAGTTTTGCATTTCATCAGAGTTTTGCTTAGTTCTCCACAAATTACAAGACTGGCTCTCAAGCCACAAATATTTTCATACCAAAAAAAAAAAAAAAAAGCAATCAAAAAAACCCAACCCAAAACAAAACCTCAAAACATTAGAGCATAAGTTTAGAGATATGTTTTGAAATAGAAATATTCCTCCTATTTCAGTAAAGATTTAATTCCATTTTGCTTTGTAATAGAAGTGTTCTGAAAATTACAAACACGTCTAGGTAAGCTATTATCATAAATTCTTGCTACCTTCCTCTTGGTCGTACCTATTACTTGGAGATGCAAAGAGAAGCACTGTGAACTTGTTGAATTTGTACAGAATATGGGATGCCATACACAATGTCCTTAGTCCAGAAAAACCCTGAACCTAGTACTGGCATATTTTTTCTACCTTAGGACAGTCAGACTTTGGTGCAGGATGCCCAGAGATGTTGCACAGTGTCTGTCATTGAAGATTTTCAAGACCCAACTGCCTAAATCCATTAGCAACCTACACTGAACCCATAGATGACCCTGCTTTGAACAGGACATCAGACTAAAGACTTCCTGAGGTCCCTTCCAACCCATTTTATTCTATCATTATGTGACTCAATGATTTACTAATGACAGAGAGTCCTAGGACAAAGGACGATTATGATTTCTCTCCATCATTTACAATTCCCCACACTTTTTGGGATATGCTCCAATGCAAAATGAAATAAGGATTAGTAACCTAGCCTGCAGAAGTGTTGGGAGGATAAATACATTAAAGATTAGTGAGTGCTCAGATACTGTGTTAATGGGGGCCCTGTAAGTACCTTGGAGGGATCCAGAGCCCTAAATCACTATTAATGAATTGTATTGATTTCCCTTTAATTTCTGAAATGAAGCTATTCTAATAAAGCTTGGCTTTTATTTGACCTTTATCCAACGTGGTAATTATAAACACTATTTTACAATTATTTTATTCTTACTCCCAAAGGAAAAAAGTACTTGCTGATCTAGTCTGGGCTAAATGTTCCCTCTTTTATCTTTCTGGGGTTTTCTTCTTAGGCACATAGTATCAAATTATTCTACAAAAAAATAAATCAATTTATATAATGATTAACAGAGTAATACTTAAATTTTGGACTGGAGCTTGAGCATATGAATTCATTCATATTTAGTCTAGCTATGTCTAGGGTCAAAAATAATTAAATAGTTGAAAATGAAATAATGGCCTGGTGGGAAAAACCTGGCTGTAGTATGAAGAAAACTGGAGTCCAGTTATTGATACTTTATGTTGCCTTTATGATTCTTCCGTAAATTACTGAAGAACAGAAACATAGAATATCTTAAATACCAATTCTTATCCATGAAGTCAGGTTTCTAAAAATCATTTTAAGACTTTGCTGGACACTGTAATCTTCAAAACTCTTTTAACACTGTGGAGTTCACCCACTAATCTGCCTATGTGCAGATGTACCCAGATCCTGATAGTAAGGGAAAACTCAAGGATTGACTGAAACTGAAACCTTTTAAAGTACACAGCGTTTATTCTACAGACTTGAAAGTGCAGTCCAATCCAGAAGACATTACCTGAATACGCTTTAAGCTCTAGCCTTTGCAAAAAAGCAAAGAAAGAGAAAAGAAAGAGAAAAGAAAAAGAGAAAAGAAAAAGAAAATATAACGAAAAAAGGAGAAAAAAAGAAAAAGAAGAGTAAAGAAAATACAAGAAAAATAGAAAAGAAGAGAAAAGACAAGGAAAGAAAGAGAAAAGACAAGGAGAAGAGGGGGAAGGGAAGGGAAGGGAAGGGAAGGGAAGGGAAGG
>Ga0065711_1031185_pt1 | contig 30320 bp, 15 predicted proteins | sample Hoacrofraction12_FD_59098 | JGI IMG/M metagenome (GOLD analysis project Ga0065711, IMG submission 59098) | Hoatzin crop microbial communities from Cojedes, Venezuela - Epithelial fraction 12 v2 (version 2) | ecosystem: Host-associated > Birds > Digestive system > Esophagus > Crop | place...
CTTCAGATATTTGTAGGCATTTATAAGGTCCCCTCGCAGCCTTCTCTTCTTCAGGCTGAACAAGCCCAGTTCCCTCAACCTCTCCTCGTAGTGGAGATGTTCCAGTCCCCTCACCATCCTTGTAGCCCTCTTTAGGGCTCTTTTAAAACTCTTTAGTTTTAAAACTGCTCAGACATGGCAAGAAGAGTTTTTCAGTGCTGTGTGTACAAGACATTGTGATTTGTACTTCTTTGGAAGGGCTCTACCTCATTTTATACGTTATGGAAATGACCAATGAAAAAGCTGATCTATCAGCCCAGTAAGCTGAGAGAAAATGTCAGAAAAGTTCTTTACGAGTTAAAAACTTTTGAACAAGGGTAGCAATTCTCAGCATTTATTTTCCACCTGGAACATACTTGGAATCAAGAAATTAAAAGAAAATAACTTGTAGACAAAGAAAAAATTCAGATGAAAATTAAGTTTAACAAAAATTAAACTCTGGAAAGTTAAATAAGTCATTACATCCCCCACCTGGAGTGCTGCGCCCAGCTGTGGAGCCCCAAACAAAAGAAGGACATGGATATGTTGGAGTGGGTCCAGAGGAGGACCACGAAGCTGATCAGAGGGCTGGAGTACCCCTCCTATGAGGACAGGCTGAGGGAGTTGGAACTGTTCAGCCTGGAGAAGAGAAGGCTCCGGGGTGACCTTCTAGCAGCCTTCCAGTACCTGAAGGGGGCCTACAGGAAGGATGGAGAGGGACTTTTCACAAGAGTGTGTAGTGATAGGACAAGGGGGAATGGCTGTCAACTAAAAGAGAGCAGATTTAGATTAGATCTTAGGAAGAAATTCTTCACCATGAGGGTGGTGAAACACTGGCACAAGTTACCCAGACAAGCTGTGGGTGCCCCCTCCCTGGCAGTGTTCAAGGCCAGGTTGGATGGAGCTCTGAGCAACCTGGTCTAGTGGAAGATGTCCCTGCTCATGGCAGAGGGGTTGGAACCAGATGATCTTTAAGGTCCCTTCCAGCCCTTACCATTCTATGTTTCTATGCATAAGAACAATTGTGATCCTGGTTTTCAATTGCTCCGACATCTAATAACTGACTAGACCATTTGTCTTTCTCTCTTTGGGGTGTAAGCTGGGTCTTTTCTGACATCATTCCCTATCAACTTGCAAGAAACACTTATCTTTTAACTTCTACCACTGGATCACTTTTTGCAAAGAACTACCAAAATGCAAAAGTTACTAGGATCACATTCCCAAATATGTAAATACAGGTGGTGATGATATAAACCATTAATAACAAAACTGGCTAAAAACATTGACATAGATGTGCAGAAATAGACTTACTAGAGCGACTAAGGAGGCTGGAGATGCAACATCTAAGACATCACATATGTTATATGTTCGCAGTCATACCTGACACACCTTAGCAGAGCGTGCAGCGTGTGTCTATAGGAGTCCTTACCCTCAAGAATACTGTTACAACACTGTGTGTGTTGGCATTTATGGAGGAACTACCCTGTTAACTCAATGACCACTTCAAAGTTCTACCTAAACACAACTTCCATCATGTAGCTCTGATGTAAGTGGTCTGCAACTTCTTTTCTGAAAAACATTAGTTTTTTAGAAACCCAGGATTTTTTTTTTTTACTCACGTAACAGCACTTTAAAGAAGTTAAAATACTCATATGAAGATGAGTGTGATGTGAGAGGAACTTTCCAATGATAGAAAATATTTTATTTCAGAAATAGAAGACAATTATGAAGAGGGAGACATGAAATTTCTGCTGAATAAAGAATCTCTTCTGGCTCATCAAATTATACAGAGATCTTGTTAGATATAAGACTATAACAGAATGTATTCCAAGAAAAATCAGATTTTAAATGTTGGGGCAGTTCGGCTTGGGATAATATTTCAACAAATGGATATAAGTAATATATTTAAACCATGAGGCTACTTTTCCTCTCAGAACTTAACATTTGGTAACATTTGAGGTTTATTTGATACATTTTAGGCATTGCGGTAAAAGCTTATTATCTTTGTTCAAATGTAGTTTAAGCCACAGAACCCTAGAGATGGCCTAGTTTTAATTGTGTCTAAAAGTAAACACATTTTATTGTGCCTACTGTGAAATGGCTAACTTATACATAAACGTGCTCTATTACATGCACTGCTGTTGACAAAGTCAACTGCTTCTGGCAGTGCCATTCCTGAGAAGCTACTGATCAAAAGGCAATGAGAACTGACAGGCAACATCACAAATGCTCCATTATAAACAGACTGCTAGACTAGGAATTAAGTGAGCGGTACTGATTGATTGTTTCTACATTAGTGAAACCTAGCAGAAAGAACAAGGGTTTCTTGACACTAATTTGCACATTATGATGACTAAACTTGCACATTAAAGTATGTTGGAAATAGCCAGCTACTCTGAAATAGATGGAAGTGGGTATATAAAGGGCTTTCTAAATAAATCTGAATTTCATAGCACCCTAAACCACAAATATCTTATGAGTGATCCCTTCGCTGCAGTTATTGCTGTATATGTATCAGTCAGAGGACCCCAAAAGAATAAAATAAGGGAAAAAAAATGATCTCACAGATGAGACGATATCTCATTTCAGTGCAATTCTTTCCATACTTCCTAATGGTTTGACTAATGGTTACAGACCCAGTGTATAAATGCTGTATTGCACTCCTCAAATAGTGAGAAAAAGATAGAGCTCTAAATTCTGGCAGTGCATGTCTGTAACTGCAGGGATCAATAAAATCATCTGAAGTGCATGTGTTTGGATGGGTCTGTAACCATTACGTTTTGTCCTATTCCTTGTTGACACAGCAGTCTATTTTCTTTCAACTGACAGCATTTAACACACCTGATAATCATTATCATGTCACCCTCTCCATTTTCTCTTCTGTTTTAAATAATTCCCAGTATTTCAACATTTTCTTATTTCTTTGAACAGCGCTTTTACTCTCCACTGGACCGTTTCCAACTCATTTAATGTATTCGAAGGCCCAGTGCTTTTGTCTGAATTTTCATATCCTCTAAAAAACTGGTTAACATTTTCTCATCCAGTGTCTAATTCCTAAATTACAAAACTGAGTAGTAGGAAACTTGGAACAGACTCCTTGACTGCCTTGCTTGATACAGCTATGAGTTTGAGGACTGATTGTTCAACATTGTTTAACCATCTACATACCGTTCTATTATGGTTCATCTAGACAATGTTTAGGTGACTTGCCTATGAGGCAAGGCATTCTGATCTCTGATTCTGTATTAGGAAGTGACACTTGCTACTCTTCTCTCACTGATAAGAACTTTTATCCTGCCTTAAAAAGACATTAAGCTGTTTTGATTAGTTTTGGTCTTGACAGATGCATGTTGACTGTTAAAAATAGATGGCTTACTCTTTTGTTCCAAGTTTTCAGGGTATTTTTTGTATACTGAGGCTAGGCTGAATTTGCTACATATCCCTGATCATCTTAGTTTTCTTTCTTTTTTTTATTTTATTTTTTTTTCTTTGAAGACAGCATATACATTTGTTGCTTTCTGATTTCCTGGAGTTCCTCTCTTCCTTCACAAATTATGATAATTTTTGTTTAAATACTCAAGAATGTACAGTTCCTTATGTAGCCTATATTAATATCTGTTACGTCCACTTAATCTGAGAGTTTTTAACAAATTTAAGCAATCTTATCTTCACTTTAGCCTCCACATTTCTACGTGCCATTAGTTGCACTAAGCCTCTGACCACAGCTATTTATGTTAGTATAAAACAAACAAGAAAATCTTCAAAACCTGGTTATTCCTATCATCATCTGTCATAGCATCATCGAATCATAGCATGATTTGGGTTGGAAGAGGCCTTATAGATCACCCAGTTCCAAACACCCTGCCATAGGCAGGGACACCATGCACTAGACCAGGTTGCTCAAAGCCCCATCCAACCTGGCCTTGAACACTTCCAGGGAGGGCACATCCACAGCTTCTCTGGGCAACCTATTTCAGTGTCTCAGCACCCTCAGAGTAAAGAATTTCTTCCTTATGTCTGATCTAAATCTACCCTCTTTTAGTTTAAAGCCATTACCCCTAGTCCTATCCCCACAGACCCTTGCAAAAAGGTCCCTCTCCAGCTTTCTTGTAGGGCCTTCTTCAGGTACTGGAAGGCTGCTACAAGGTCTCCCTGCAGCCTTCACTTCTCCAGGCTGAACAGCTCCAACTCCCTCAGCCTTTCCTCATGGGAGATGTGTTCCATCCCTCTGATCATTTTTGTGGCCCTCCTCTGGACATGGTCCAACAGGTCTATACTTTTGCTGTGTTGAGGCCTCCAGAGCTGGATGCAGGACTCCAGGTGGGCTCTCACCAGAGCAGAGTAGAGTGGTAGAATCACCTCTTCTGGGCTGCAAGCGCACACAGTTGGGTCATGTTGATCTTCTCGTCAACCTCCACCCCAAGTCCTTCTTCTCTCTCTTTTAATCCATTTTCCACCCAGCTAGCATTTGTGCTTGGGATTGCCCTGACCCATGTGCAGGATTTTGCACATGGCCTTGCTGAACTTCATGAGTTTCTCAGAGGCCCACCTCTCAAGCCTGTCCAGGTACTTCTGGATGGCATGCATTCTCTCCAGTGTGTCCATGCACACCATAAAGCTTGATGTCATCAGAAAACTTGCTGGGGGTGCCCTCAGTCCCACTCTCCACATGACGGACAAAGATGTTAAACTGTGCTGGTCGCAATACCAACCCCTGAGGAATGCCACTCGCCACTGGTCTCCACTTGGACACGAAGTCATTGACTGCAACCCTTTGAGTGCAGTCATCCAGCCAATTGTTCATCCACCTAGTGGTCCATTTATCAAACCCATGTGTCTCCATTTTAGAGACAAGGATGTCATGCAGGACAGTGTCAAATGCTTTACTTCAAGTGCAGGTAGATGACATCAGTTGATCTTCCCTTATCCACCACTGCAGTACCCCCATCATAGAAGGCCTTCAAATTCATCAGGCACGATTTTCCCTTAGTGAAGCCTTGTTGGATGTCACCAGTCACCTCCTTAGCATAGTTTCTAGGAGGATCTGCTCCATGATCTTGCTGGACACAGGGTTCATCATCCTTGCATTTTCAAAGAGTACATCACAAAGTCATTTCTTGGTTTTTTTCTACTAAATTATGTATGGCTTTTTTTCTGTTGTTATTTTGTTTCACAGTGGCTTACTATGTGCCTTATCCCTCCTGATTTTGTCTTGTCATTCTACAGCAGTTGGTATCAGTCCTTAGCAATCTCGTAGTTTTCCAATTGTATGATTCCTTCTTGAGGTTCAGGTCACTGTAAAGCTGAATTTAGCGACATTAATCTTTTAGTATATTTTGTTACATTTTGCCTTACACTTTGGTTTTTCTCCAGCAAAATTCATTTCACTCCAGTGTGTTTTTTGAGAACTAGAAAATCATTTATCAAAAATCCCCTTCATAATTTGTGTGTAAAATGCTTAGAGTTATAAAAGTAACTGTAACAATGGCATTTCCAGTTTCTGAGTAGTTGCTTTCACACACTGAGTAATATACCATGTAGAAAAAAAAAAATAATAGAAGAAAAAAGAGACAAAATTGGTATCTTTACATACCTTTCCCTGCCTTGCACAACAGTTCCTTCCAGTAACTGTACCTTTAAAACACAGAAATACAGAAATGGAGATTGTTAACAATGCCACTTCTTTACTTCCTATGACATGAATTTAAAGTCATGGTAAGAGAATCTGCACAAAACAGTTTTAATCAAAAGTGAATTAACTGAATTAAAGCTCTTTTTCAAGTTAGTTAAGTATTTATTCTTCAGTTAAAATAAATAAAATGTGCACAAGTATTCATAGTCACAGAAGATGAGATGTTTTTCATACTCTATGTGGTTCCCACTGATTGTTCAGTAAGAGTACAGGCAGCATAGACTGAGAAAGATCAGAGAAGCCTGTGCTCCTCAAGGCTGTTATCTTGTTTACCTAATTCATAAAGCCAGGCAAAATATTTCCATACTCTTTGCATTTGTTTGTATTAGTTCATCACTCTGTGAAACATAATATTCTAAAAGAAACTGACCTCTAAATAACCTTTGCCCATGTCAATAGTGGAAATCTGAAATTCATTCTTGCAACTCTCATTTCACATCTAGGAACACAGATTATGAAGTTGAGTGTAGTCCTGTAAATTGAACAGCCCCTCTAAATAACTCAACTTACCCAGGACTATTTCAGGAATGGGCATTTAGTTCTTGTGTCACTGAAACCAATTTAATTACACCATGTTACTGGTGATTGTCCTATTGAATCCTACCCTGAGCACACAGTCAGAGAAATGGTGGATTTCACTCCATCTGATCTGATATTAAAGTCTTATATTTCCTAGCCTTTTCATGTTAGAACAAAGCATCCCAATAGAGAGCACAGATATGTACTGGTAAGTGAAGACCAGGAAGACCCAGAAAACAGGGACGCAGGTTTTTATTCGTAACATGAACAAGAGTCCAGATACAGAAAACTACAGTATAGCTGTCTTCGTAACAGTACCCTGATATTTGAAGCTCCAAAAGAACTACCACAGAGACACTTGCATTTACTGTCCCAGGGATATTATACAAAGGCTGCATATTTAAGAAGTCAGATCTTCTTTCCAGACTTTTTTATAGTAATTTTGCTTTAAGATATTTTAAGCAGGAGCTTTCAACAAAATAACTTTTTTTGAAAAAAAGGCCTCTTTCTTAATGATAATTAAACATTTTCTTTAAAATTTGGGTTGATATTGGTTAGACTATCACTTAGATGTTTAAAGAAAGAAAAAAAGAGTAAGAGGATTGAACAATACAGAAGCAATATATTCTTCAACTCTTAAATCACCCTCCCTTGTGTTTCTATTTAACTGATACTAGTCTGCTGAGATTCATGTTCCTTTCTTGCTATTTCTTTTTCTTGGTGGACATGACATAAACAAAAAGTTGTGGTCATAAGTAGGTGGGTTTTTTATCAAAAAAGGTGAAGATATTTTCTCATTTTGAAGAAGACAAGAGAAGTACAAGTTAATATCTGGTTTACTTCTTCTCCTTGTATTATTGGGTAAATTCTATTGATCTGCTTTATATTCTCAGAATTAGACATGTTTCCAAGCCTCTGCTTATATTTGTGTCGTTCTTTGAAACTCTTCTAGTTTGACAATATCCTTTTTCTAATACGAGTGGCAGGCCTAGACATCATGTCAATATCAGTGTTACTAATTATATTGCATCTAAAAGGAAGACCAGTCCTGTGCTTCTGTTAGTTTTACTTTTCTAATGCAAGAAACTGGATAACTAAATATCATAACTAGAGCAGGTGAACAAGGAACTCCCTTTTAGTGTGTTAATTACCATCATCCCTACGTGCTTTTCAGTGTCTGTACATTCACAGTATGGTGTACCATCTTGAAAGTGTACTTACAGAGTGGTTTTTTTCCCATGTATGACCTTTCAACTTCAGTGAAAGAAAACTTTTCTTTCTTCAAGCACTCATTATTAACACAAATGAATTTTAATTATCAGTTCAGAATAATTTCTGAACTGACCTATCATTTATTAACCAAACTATAATGGCTTACGATTTTCTGCAGTTTTAATCGCAGTTTCATGTCATTTTCAAGTCAGCATAAGTATAACACTGGATCTAAAGGAGATTTCTCTATGATGTGAAGATTTCCTGTTTATCATTTCTTGTTGTCATCTATCAGTTAAAAAGTTTTCATGATCTGGTATAGTGCTCTTTTCCGTGATATTTTAAGATGGGGCAAATCAAAAAAAAAGAGCTACATTCAGCATTTCTTTCTCGCTAGGATCTTTAGCCTGTAAAATATATGCCTATAATAGCCATACTTATGACATCTATACATCAATGTTTCTCTAATATGGGAAAAATGCTGATTGCTGGGTAGTAGAAAATCAGAAAGACTAAAAGTACAGCAAAACCATAATAGAACTTAATTTAGAAAAAAATAATCAATATACTGGGAAAAGGGAATATGATAATATGTTTTAAATATTACATTGGACAAATATTTTATTTTCCTTTCGTCCTTTCAGTAATATTGTATTGTGTTCACACAGTGGGGAAAAGAGTCAATAAAATCTGAAATATTAGAATATAAGATAATGCAATGAGTCTAAGGCAGATTACTGGAGTGGGGGGTGGGAGAGAGAAGAATAAGAAAGCAATATTTTCTCCCTAAAAGTCTTTCTATTACGAAAAATAATAGGATAATTTATGAGTTGGGATTTTGCAGAAATGCTCCTATGAAGGGACTTTCTGGAAGGCAACAGATTTATGAACTAAACAGATAGAAGAATAACTCATAAATAGCAACATACTTGTAATTTGCTATCATGTGCACAATTAAAAATAATCACAATGAAAGTATTTTATAAAGTTACTAGCTGTGGAGGTGAGAGTGTAGGGGGATCATCATGAAAAATTTTCCTTAAAACATGATGCATCATTTGTTGCATATTTCAGCCATAATGAAAGAAAAAACCCTGAAGTACGCACTTATACAAGGTGTAATCCCTGCAGCATCAAAATATCACTTAGGACCCTGTTGATATGTGGATTTTTACCTATTTGGTTGCTGAATGACTGACAAAAAATGATTTTTTCAGCATTCAGCAAATTTAAACATTCAGTTGCAACGTTTCATTCAATCCAGAATAGTCTTTTTAGTTTTAAGGCATTTTAATAAAAGTAGAGAAGAGTTAGACTTATGTAGGAGGTAAAAGCTTTACAAACTTGGCTGTTTATCCTTCTCATGTGCTTGTGATTTCGTTGATATTTTTGCACGTACTGAAATGAAAAATCTAAATTCTCTGAATGTATATGGAGAAAATATACCATAAAAGAATTTAGATACACCTGCTGCAGAATAATCTTTAGTTCAACAGGCTAGGGATATCTCTTTAGAAGCAGGAGAAAAGGCATTTGAAATTGGACATCCCAAGCAAAATTAACAGCTGGAACCTTTTCTGTCACTGGCCAGAAGATCCTGGCCTTTCTAGTCAGGACTTCGACTTGAACTGGGATTGTCACAAGCAGGAGAGTATTCGGGCCTTTCTGGCTAAACAACCACCAGAAGAGGTATTCACCATCTACAAGAATATGAGTTCTGATTTCGAGCGTGTAACCTGTCAAAATCTGTTAATCACTTAATCTCTATATACACTTTTCTTGGATATATATTGATCATACTGGTGACATGTTGAGACAAGACCTTGATTTGGTTAGAGATCTGAGATAAAACAGCCTACACCTTTACCTCAGAAGAGGACATACTGAAATACCAAAGATCTTTGAATTTTAATAGCTCTGTTTTATTTGAACTTTATCTTCAAAATGAATTAATTTAGATGGAGAAAACTCAGATTGTCTGGTGAAGTAGAATAACAGTCAGAAAGTATGCAAGCAAATGTCTCCTCTCTCCAGCAGTCTTTCAGGGCTCATTCTTTCCTTGAGTTTACTTTCAAGTCAGCAACTCTTAGTGGGTTTCTGGGTTGCACCAAACATTATGCAGTAGCTAAAAACAGTTGTCTTTTGTCCTTCTGCTACTTTTGTATCATGGCTGCCTGTCTTCTACTTGTTCTGCTTAGCCCTCTGCGTCTCTGCCCTTGCAGTCCTCCTCTGAGCCATGAGTATCTTCCCCTTCTCTGCTTGTACCCTGCCTGCCTATTACCATTTGAGTGTAATAGCACAGCGCACCACATCACAAAATAACTTGCCAATAAATAAAAGAAATATGAGTCATACATGATTACCACTCCTATAACTGTTGTCACCATTTACAAAGATCCAATTAGTTGTCCTAAAAATAGCTGGAATACGCTAGTCATTGCCTGCATAATTCAATCCTAGCTCTATTGTAAGTGTCAGTATACTTCATTTACCAGGACTATGCAATCAGCCACACAGATTCCTTTCTCTGTTTCTAGGATTCTGACTGATATACCTGCTCTGTGACAATTAACAGAACAGTTTTTGTACCGAAAGCTAAATAATCCCTTTTCCTATAAAAAAAAATGGAGCAGTGTGGTATTTGCACAATAAAGCTGTGAAAGACTTCACTCAGTGGCGTGTGCAAATATTAGAAAAAATGAGCAAAACTAGATGTTGGAGTTTTCCAAGCAATCTTATCAGCAAAAAGAATTGGTCAACTGGCCTACTGACAGGAAAGGATGAACGAAGCAGGATGAGGATGAAGGAACCTGCAATGTACATTGTGAGGAAAGCAAACATATATCATCAACCTATGAGGGTAAGTCACTGATTAATAAAAATACAATGAGCCCCAGAAAGAACCTCTCCACCTCACAGCGAGAAGATTATTTCTTACTCACGGATGGACTGTTAGTAAAAGATAATTTGAGTTAAAAGTAAACATAGCTGCACAACAATATCAAGTCAGTGGCTGCATTAGGCTTAGAAAGAAATTAAAATAATTATATTAAAAGTAATTCCTCCTCTGATATGATTTTTTCAGCAAGGCTTAAAATTCTAATATTTCTAAAGTCATTCTTGTTTACTTTCTTTGATGAATAATAATCCTTCTGACAGTACTCAGCTGGGTTTCAAATGTAATTCAGACTTTATCAAGGTATTCTATGTCAAATACATTGTTTCTCCTTTTAGAGGTATGCTTCTAATTCTGCTTCAGCAACTTGTACCAGATTGTGTAATTAACAGCTTTTCCCTGCATTTCATTCTAATCTGCAGTACTATCAGTGCTTTGAGCAGTGGCAGCCCCTGTTCACAGGTATCAGTTTAAAAAAAAAAAGACACCAAATCTCTTAATTATTTGCGGAATCTATAACCATCTTAAGACCACTTTCATTTTCCTGCTCTAATGGAATTACAGGCTTGAGTGGAAACAGATATTTTAAATTTGAAAGAGAGGGCTGGCTCTGAGGTATTTGAGTTTGAAATTCATATTTTCTCCCATTTGGGTCATCCTGGGCTGATGTAGCTGGAATGAGTCTCCCTTGTACAACTAGTAGATGAATTCTGCTGTATTCAGGTTTCCCCTGGGCAGACACAACAGGTTATATTAAACATCAGATTGGTCCTAGAACTACCTTTTTGCCTTTAGGTAAATTCAATTACACCAAAGCACACAATCAATTTTCGAAATCTTATTCATCCTCAAAATAGTTGAGCATACGTATCTAGAACACTGTTGATTTTTTGCTCCTGTATATAGCTTCACAGCTTTGAACATTGAATCAGACTCCTGAGATTTCCTGGCAGGCATTTCTTGGATATGCTGAATATATGCATTTGAAATATTTATTTCACCTTAGAAAAAGTTTTGGTAAGAGCTCACAGTCTTCTCATTCCCCCTTCTCATTATTAGCTATTGAACAGATGGTATCTCCATGCATTTTTCTACAAGCACAGTAACATGACTATGTAGCTGTTCAGATTATGGATTGATGTGACTGTATTGATAAGGAGCTTAAGAATGTAAGGCTTTTCAAAAACACTATAAATAACAACATTTTAAAATGTTACTATTTGCTAAATTTTTTAAATTTCATTATTTGGAAACAGTTTTGAAGAGAGCACAGTAAACCGATCATACAACATTAAGTTTATGTATATGCACATAAACATAGAAACCTACAAAATCACAAAATTTTGAATCCCCACCTGAGAGAATAAGAATTTTCAAATATTCTGCTTTTAAATCCTGAATGTTTAGCTGACAAGATAACTCGCAGCTGCTGAGGAAGCTGGACTAATTACCCAAAATACTCATGGCATTTTCTTGCACTCTATCAGTCAATATAATTTGATATTTGTGTAAAATATTAACTTAAAAATCAATTTACTGTTTCCTCTAATGTATCCTAATGAGCACCTGTAACTCACAGAGTACCCACTGTCTTGCATCACGCTTTGTCGTTTACACCTGCTGTTGCATATAGAGCACTCTCTGTTAAAGTAGAAATAGGCTTGAGTTGACTGCATTTTCTGGGAGTTCGTCTGTCATTAGGTAGCGGTATGGACGTCTAGGGACTAAAGAATAACTTCTTGACTTGTGTCAGAATTTTATCTGGGAGCAACGCAGTGCCGTATCCAGTGTGTTATGCCGTTGCAGGTTACCTTGCCCCTTTTGTTAACTGAGTTGTAGACGTAGTTTGCAGGAGAGAGATAGAAAACTTGGATGAGACAAAGTCTTGTCATTGCTGGGGAGAATGTGCCTGTGAGACTGTACAGGAGACAGAAACTTTGGATTGGAGCTCAGAATGCATTAAATATTTGATGAATTACTGAGAAGTGCTATCACCTGTTCTTTCAGATACTTCTGAAGTTATCATAGTGAATTATGACTAAAATGGTTAAATTACCTTCCTCTTCTTTTTTGACAAAAATTCATAGTAGATCATGTTGATCACATATCTAAGGTAAGATAGCTACTGAAAATTATGTTGTTGTTTTTTTTTATTTTTGTGACTATGGATAGTAGTTTGCAGCACAGACTAAATAATTAAAATTTCCTCCTTTACTCTGAAGGCAATGTTATTGCAAAGCTGTTTACTGGGGAAAAATAAGCAATCCTTCCTATTAAAATACATGCTTCAGCAGACTGGATTTTCAATTTGTCTAATGCCACCGTACATTCTGCTGAGGTAACTTCTACAACAAGAAAAATACTTGATTCTCAAATAGGCTGTCATATGTTTCTATGGAAACCATAACCCTTAAGTTCAAACAATTTGGAGAGAAAGCTGAGCGTTGTATTCCAGGTGAAGAACAGAATGATCAGAATACCTTGTTTTGTTCATATGCATGTATAAATACACTATCCCCTCTCTATATAGAAAGAGATATTAACATGATTAAAATTCCATGTTAGCTGAGATTAGTAAAATATGATGCTATATCTCAGAGTCATATTTCATATCCTTAATATGCAAAATAAGTAATTTAATAGAGCTCTGAGTACACCAAGCTTAAAGTATCAGATACAGTGGTCTGTGAAAGGCCTAAGAGATAAACAGTATTCAGGAAAAATTTGAAAAATCTACGAAGAATTTTAAATAAGTATATAAGGACAAGTAGTCAGGTCAGGAGAGGAAAAAGAGAAGAATATCTGTCTAGAAGAGAAAAATGGGAATTGTTTGGACAGTGGGAGAGAGAGAGATAGCCACAAGGAGCGTAGAATTGCTTTCAAGGGGTATTAGACATTGACATCTATTATCCTGCATGAACTAAAATAACAAGACCCTTCTGAGTTCAGGGAGAAGAAGTAGAATTCTCTATGTATGTTACACAGACACTGTTTCAAATCTTTTTGTTTTTGGTTTTTTTTTTTTAAATAACTCAGCTTTGTGCAGATAATTGTTGCACGGGCAATTTTACACAGATTTAAACCGAAAAATAGTTTTTGATCCACAGTGGCCCAATGGCATACTGGAGCTTGTTTGAGATTATATATATGTATTTCCACATGGTCACCTCCTTCTGGAAAAAATAGGTCCATATTTTGGATACCTAGACCTCTGTTTCATAAGGTCAAAAAGTATGACAAAGCTATTTGAACCAAAAGAATAATTTCTGTCACAAACAGCAATCAAATGTAGGGGACAACTCAGAAGACAAAGACAGTTGTAAAAATAAGTATTAGCATCAGTCCGAAGGCTGATCTCGTGCTCACTAGAAAGATTTTTTTTTTCTGCTTCTACCTTTTCAATTGCCTGTTTGACAAAAGGAAGGCATTAGGATTTTTTTCCACCAAATTTATGTGTATCTCTATTTTACCACTGTATGACAGAATAAGGGGCTAGATGAGAAATACAGATTCTGTTGGAAAAATGTTTTAGGAATACTTTTGAAAGAACAGAGAAGCTCTTTTATGGTAGAAATGGGCAAGAACCTTTACAGTCCTGAATGCCAAAACCTCAAAACAAGTTGCCTATATCAAAATTAAATGAAAACTGTAAGCTTCCTTAGCTTAGATACCAGGTGATATTTCTTTCTTCTAGGTTAATGTATCACACATTGAATATTTATTAACATACTGGACGATTACAGATTAGGTTCTTCTACATTCTAATTGAATGGCCTAATTTGCTCTTTTTAGGGTAGTGTTAACGTATCTCTCACCCCCTACTCCTCATGAGAAGTGCCAATAGATTTATTGCTTTAACTGTTCAGTTTTCACAGGTATATGCATTTTCATCTTTGATACTTTAGTAATTTTCTGCAGTGATATGCTACTGTGGTTAATTATGTGAGCATACTTTAATGAAGATGTTTTGAGAGACCACTTTATCTAGATGTCTGAGGGACAGTGTTTCCCATCTCACACCTAGCTGACATGTAACTGGCAGTGATAGAAAAAAAAAAAAAACAGAAAAAAATTAAAAAGATACTGATTAAGATCTTGGTAGAAGAACTGATTCCTAGGACAGGGAAATAAGACATGAGACATAAATGGAGATCTGGAGGTCTTGGGGAGATTAGTGAAGGTGACCTGAGTGCTATTCAGCTCATATGTTGTGCAGGATGACTACATTAGCAACGAAAATACAAAATGAACAATGTAAAGCTAGAAAGTGCTATAGGTAGGTTTTCTATAGGAAGCTAGTATCTCTATTACATCTGGAATAGCATGTGAGAAAGATCACAGACAAGCAATCTGAAAACCTTTGATTAAAAAAAGACATCTTGATTTTATTCAAAGACAATAACCTAAGATGGAAAAGGAACTGTTCACAGGAAAACAGGCTTTTACAATGAAAAGAGGAGTTCTATGAAAGTTACTGGAAACTGGGCCTGAATCTTCATTTTGCATTTCCAAGAACTGTGAACTTCAAGACCATTCCTTCTCACTGTTGATATAAGTCAAAAGACATATCTAGCTCTTTCTCTTATATTATCAATGATTTACACATCAAAAAAACAAATACAAGGTTTAAAAAACTCTGAGAAAAAGTTTTATGCTGTATCTTCATCTCATTTGTCTTTCTCCAATCAGTTTACTAAGAAAACGGAAACTCAGATTTGTTATCTGTTTCTGTTTTTAACCCCTCTCTCACTAGTTGCCATCAGTGAGAAGATAGTGTAACTGGAGAAGCACATAGAATATTTCATTTGTTCTCATGAAGCATTAACAAAATTTGAGCCATGTCCCAATTTTTGTATCATTATTTTGGTTGAGAAGAGAAACAACTGGACCACTGCTAGGATTTTCAAATACCAAGCTGAGTTCTTTCAGTTAAAAGAAATCTAGTTGTCAGGTTTCTAATTGCACCACTCTGCAAGGACCAAGGGGAGAGTATACCCTCCCAAATTTGCTGCATTTTGGTGCTGCTAATATTTTACTGTATCTCTAGCTCAGCTGAAGATATTTCTCATCTCCCAGCTTGATGAAGTGGAGAATATGTGTACCAAAAATCTCAAATTTATGAGAACTCTTTATATTTGTACCTTTCATTCTCTGCTACTTTGATGTTTTAATAATATCCCAATCATACATTCTCATACGTTTCTAGATTGAAACGTTACAGATAAAATCATTATATTTTTGCAGGGTCTGACTGTGTTGAGAGCATATTTTAATTAGAAAAACTACATTTTTTTCACCTTTCTTAAAAGTAGGGAGAGCAGAACAAAACAAACAAACAAGAGACTCAAGGCTACTATCACTGTTTCACAGTGTTCTGACACAATGATTTTTTTAAGGCAGATATTTAAAAAGTATGGAGTCCTGGCTGGACGAGAGGGGACATAGTTTGGTGCCGTAGAGCAACCCAGGTTTCAAACTAGAGATGGGCTTTGAGAGTGGCGAACACGGAACCCTGTTGGGAAGGTAGAGCGACGAGCTCGGAACACTGGGGCAGGGGGACTGTTACGTCGCCGCTTCCTGTCACATTGCCCCTTCCTGCCACAGTGCTTCTTCCTGTCATATCACTGCTTCCGCATCGAGAGATGAGGCTTAGCACCAATCGCAGCGAGTTATAGCAGTTTTGTCTATATATGGTTAAGGGTATCTAACCAATCAGATGCTGTTATTGCTTTGCTATATGAATCCTGTTTTGCTGACTAATAAAGGAGAACGATCTTACCCACATTGGGATCGTATCGTTACTGCCGTTTTCCGAGTTCCCACTCCTACAAAAAAGAACATATAAAACCCCTATACACAAGTGATAACAGAATGATAATTTTTGTTTAAAGGCTAAGGCCTTTAAACATCGTATATAAGAAAGTATTTGTAATGACCCATAGTTCCCATTTGATCCAGTTCTAAACAAAATGCAGGGGCTTTGTAGATCATGTCAGCTCCAGAAGGAAACTTATTGATGAGACCGTAGCTTTAACAGTGATTTCGTACAACTGTTTTTCTTAAGCAGAAGAGGATTAAAGCCATTTCCTACTTGCAGCCTCATCTTTAAAGACAAAATCTACAATTTACAACTGATTTTCTCTACTTTTTCTGAAGCTTTCACACATTTATTTCCTCCTCCTCATACACACATTCCTCGACACTCTTCGGCAGTACATAGTGGAAGCTCCACTGCCCCACAGCATTTACAGTATTTAGCATTTTGGTTTATTCTTCATTCTTCAGCAATTTATAGTGGTGTCAAATGCAAAAGAAAAAGAACATCCCATGGGACATGGTGCTGCAATTGCTCCTCTGCCCATTCTGATGAGATATGGGAAAAGTTCATGGTGTGGGGCTTCAGATTATGAGAGGCATTTGCTTCTCACACCCCAGTGGGTACAGAGGGCTGATAAGGCCAGGAGCACCTCTGGCCTTCAGCCGCTGAATACAGCTCATCCACCATCCAGAAGATGAGTTGTCACCCTTCTGCCATTGTCTGAAATCCAGCAGTAAATTTGTGTCTGTTCAGTGATGAATGGAGGTCAAAGTCTCTTTGTTTCAACAAGGTTTGGCCTAGCTTATAAATATCAAAATTTACATAAGTGGCAACCGATCTGACATTCTGAGGTTTATTTATTTCACTTAGTCAAGAGAGGACTCTTTTTTCATTCTTTTTCTGTATCACTCATTATTTTTGCAACTAACACAATGGGAACACATTCTGATTTTGTGTGAAGATGTAGGGGAGATTTGTACTGGTACTTATTTGTTGAAAAACCTGCTAGCTATTTCTAGCCCGGTGCATTTCCACCTCTTCAGACTTAAAATTCAAAATAATACAGTCCATCCTGTCAAACAATCCTTCCCGTCAAACAGCTTAAAACACATTCTTGAGACCAGGCAGTTGAAGAACAGCAGCAGAAAAATAAATCATTTCAATTATGCTCAAACTGTTCAAGCCAGCAGTGAACAATGCAATAGCTGAATATTTCTGCCTGTTTGATTACATGGAAAATACCTGTTTGGTATTTCTGATTTGCTTTAATGATTCATCTGGAGTCCAAAATTTACCACTGGCCAATACCACACCTGATATGTCTGCTGCCCAATAACTTTCTAATGTACAGTGGTTACTGAAACAAACAACCCAACTCATACCATCTTCCTGGCAACTGTATGAACCATTATATTTTGTTTTTTCTTTACATTTACATCCTCACATGCTGTGTGTGCAATGTGCAGAAAGTGTGTGCTGAGGAAGGGAACTTTACAGTTTGGTCTACTGCTACAGTGTTGAAAATTGACTTCCACTGAATTCAGAAAGAAATAACTTACAACCTCACAGTGACAGAGATATCTTCCAGTCTTTAGAGGTAAAAGTGAACAAGCAGGCTGTGTCAACCTTTGTTTTAGGAAGAAGGCAGTAAGTGAAGAAAGGCGGAGATGAAAGACAACCTCAAGGAAACTTAAGAAAGCAGAAAACATTTGTATACGGGAGAAGACAAAATAATGCTTTAGGTTAAAGATGCTGACTGAAAGACATGTAAAGTTACTACAAAGTGGAAGTTGTCTAGTTTGTTTTGGGGTTTTTTTGTTTTTCTTTTTTATTTTAAACAAGAATAAGCAAATCCCAAAGTGCCCAAATAGGCTTTTGCACTCAAAATTTTGGTAGTAAAAGCGAGCCCATGTTTTAGGCACAGTGGAGAAACACTGACTTTGTGTTGTCACTAAAAGATGATGGGAGAAGGTTTGGAAGGACACTGGAAATTTCATAGTCTGACCAAAAAAATTTATTAAAAAATAAAATGCTACACAAAATCTGGTTAATTTATAGGTGTTAGTGGAACAAAGCCTATGACAATAGCTAGAAGAGTCCCATAAAGGAGCAAAAGCTGGGTACAGTCACTTATAGCCTTGTTAGACCAGCAGTTACAAAATGTTCTTTTTACAGAGCTGTTTTCTAAAGCTTTTATTCCCTCATGGTGAAAGAGGTCAAAGAGAATAAAGGCTGACTTTAACCAAAGGTTTTTCCTCAAAACAGGTAAAAGGCATAGGAAACTGCCCAGTCTGGAGCCTTCTAGCGAAGGTGATCTGTACCACAGAGTAAAAGAACTTTAGAAGAATATAAGGTCACAAATCCCAGAGGAACTGAACAATCACAAGGAAGAACACATTAGAAATTGCAGTTTTAAAAACCTATCGGGATAGTCCATCTATGATAATTCTATGAAATATATTCTCCAAAAAGAAATTTTTAACAGGGCTTGTACAGTCCTTTTTGTACAGTCCTTGTGCATGCATTTAGAAGCTTATTATTAGTCAGATGAACATAACATAGCCAAGACAGAGAAGACAAGAACTTCTCTTGTTTCTCCTGGTCAAACTGACTGTGAACCTGTAGAAACAGATATTACTGGGTGTCCAAACCTCACCTTTATCACAGGACTAGGGATTTTTCCTAGAAGATGAAGATTTCACTCACTAGAGGAGAGGGGAAACTAATCACAGTCCGATTTATAGTAATTACCTTTTTGTGTCTAATTAAGAAGTGGTGAATTGCTGAGTAACACTCTGAATAGGTGATAAATTTATTGTGTGGATGACAGAAATTGCCAATACTGTATAAAGTTATGGGAAACTGTTCTACTAAATTCTGATCCTGTGAAAAAACTAATTTTATCCAAAACCATCATCCATGCAAAAACAGGACTTGAAGTTGTCACCTGGTACAACAGAAATGTCACTTGGCTTAGGTCACCACTGTGCAATCTTATGTATTTTATGTGGGATATGCTCCTTTTAGGTTTAAATAATTCCTAAAACCACATGAGACCCAAATAGTTATCTAGAACTGCTATTTTCCAGCATAGACTTACACAGATAGTGTTTAGACTTATGAAGTAATTTGTAAGCGACTTGATAGTTCCTCAAGCCACAGATGTCCAGGCAAGGTCTGCAGCCTATCTCGAAAGACAGAGAAATATCTTGTAGGCAGTGATACTGCAGACAGCCACCTTAATCTTTGCATAACAGCCTTGTGATTAGAGAATTTATCTTGGAAAGAAAAGACTTAGTTCTAGGTACACCTTAACATTAAGAAATTTCAGTGCACATACCAATTAATCCCTGAATCCCTTTGGAAAAACTATATGTAGACATACGCAAAAGCAAGTGTCATGAGATTTTAAATAGGCTGTGAAATAGGATAACATGCAATTCCAAAAGAGATGAAGTTCTAGAAACAAAGTATGATATTTAGAATGTTCTTTTGAGACATTTTAGGAAGGAAAGAAGATATCTTCTTAGCCATTTTTGGATAGCTCTGACATCTTCTGAGGCATCTACTTCTTAATATGGGAAATAAAGCAGTTAATTAAGGAAGATAAGCAATTATTTTAGGAGTGTTGAACTGCCCCATAATAACATTTTAAAACTCAGATGAAAATATCCCTGTGTTCAACAAACTGATTAGAATTCTCTAGTTTTAGAAATAATAGCTCATATTTTTATTACACTGAAATCTTGTCATATATTCCCGTCCACGACAACCTTAAGAGTGAGCAGGACTTTGTTTTATTTTATGTTTTACTCCTACATTACTGTTAGAAGACCTCTACTGGTAAACAGACAGTTAAAAACTTTTCTTAATTTTTAATTTTACTGTATTAGGGAGCAGTGTTTAACTCTGTGGGCAGTCTCCAACACAGCAGGGATTCTAGGAAAACCTAAAGAGGAATCTTTCAGGTCAGGACTGTAGAAGGAAGTTTAGAGCGATGACAGGGGAAGAAAAACATATCTCCTGCTCCCAAGGAAACAACTACATTTTTAGAATCTGAGTATACATCCTCCCATATGTATCAAGTTTGCATTGTCAATTTTTTCTCTGAGATGGAACAACATCAGAAAAAAACATGCTATCTAGTCATTCAGGCTAACATGTTAGCAAAATGTGACTACAAAATTATTTCTGGAGCTACATAAAAAGCACTTCACAGATTTTGACTGATTGATTTTCTAGCAGGTATTGAACAAAAAAAAATTAATTAAAGTAATAGTATGAGTGAAGCTGTAAACAACAAAGGTATAAACAACAAAGGATAGGTATGACACAAGAGAAACTCCTAAAGGCTCAAAGTTTACAAGACAGTCCTGAAGAGCAAACAAAATCCTAATAAAGGGAATAGAAGTCTGCACAAGTACATGAGCCTATGGAAATTCTTTATCGAGGTAACGTATCGTATTAAAGCTACATGAGGGTTTATTAGGGCCATAACAAGTGTTATTTTATCTTGTTACTTTAAAGACATTTTCATTATACTTTAAGTACAGCACAGGATACCTAATTTAATATTTATTGTAAGTGTCACAAATAATTTATGAAACAACAGTTCCCAAGGTTTTGTGTAATGTTTAGTGACAACTCTAGGCTGTATTCAAGGTCACTTGTCTACCTTTCTTCTTCTGCTTTATCATTCACGATTTGGACATTCCTTTCCCTTCAATGACATTCAAATTAGGCTATAATTAGAAGTGCCAGAAGCACTCACTATTCAGTTGGCTCTTATGCACAACCATAGGAAAGTTGAGAGAGGATTAGACAGCAACAAGTAAAAATGGCTTTTATTGTATTTATGTAAAAAAAAGAAACAACAAAAAATATTTGCACTTAGGTACAAAGGAAAATAAATCTGAGATTCAACCCTTCTCCAACTAATTTGGAACACATTTCAGCAATCTTAGTTATCTGAAATCATTCAGACATGCCTATGCTAAGACCTGAAACAGTTTTGTCACAATGTGTTATGTATCCTTCAAGAAAAAGAACAGTTTTGAGAAGTGGATTCCTAGCCCATCGAAAAGTGTTAGAATTTGTCTGTAGTAACAGAGAAAAATCTTTTTATCTGTGCTTTTCTAGAAAGAAGTATGCTTAAGCCTAATTAACTTGAAGAAATGAAACTAAACCGTATTTGCTTCGTTTCCCGCACTTACTCAGCTGTTTTCTGTACATCAAGAATTTACACTGACTTATGTGTCTGTTTTTTTAACACCTTAGGATCATTCTATCTGCTACTTCGTTGGACATACTGTTTGAATCGCAGCATCCTAAAAGTGATTTTCTCTGTGAGTGGCCCTAGTGATCCAATAGTTCTTGAAATTATGTGGACTAGCAAAGCATCAGCCTTCAAGATTTCTTGAACTCTTCTGATCAGATAGGTAATCTGGAAATATCATTGTATAGCAAAGGTCATTATACTTTTGCAGAAATATTCGCCATGCTTTTCTGACTCATCAGTGCTTTGCAGATGCTTTGGGGTTAAATGCCTACACAGACACCATTGCAGGTACACCTTTAGTTAGTACCAGAGAGAAAATAAAGTTGGGGAAGGAGAATGAACGGGAAAAGAAAGAAAATAAATCTTGGATCTGGATCCTTTTAGAAGTTTTAAACACCTAATTCTAGCAGATATCACATTTAAACAGAATATGGCACAAAAATTTATATATTACCAGAAAAGTTAATATGGTCCTTCTAATAGTTATTTTAACTGCTTTCCTGAAGAATTATCCAGATATGTGTTTTTATTTGTTATACTCTCTCATGAGGCTGTGGGTTAAACACAATGTTCAAAGAAAAATAAATGTTTCAGGGTCCAATATCAGTCCTGTGTGAGTATATGCTATGCCTCACCAACCCATTATTTTTACCCTCTTTCATTCTTCAGTAACAGGGAGTGTATGTTGCAAAATTAATATTAGCTTACTTATTTCTCCTGGGAAAACACAATATTGGTGACTGAAGAAAAACTGGAAATATGTGTAAATCCAACATATCACAGCTGAAATAGATATGTCTTAGTTTCACTGCAAGCATGAGTTTTGATTTTTTTTTCTATTCTTGAGAAAATGGTGTTGGAGGAGGCATATTAATTAGGCAGCCACTTCCAAAAGTGTTACTCACATATAAGAAGTCAACTGGCTAAGAAACCAGCCTGCTTAGATTCTGTCCAGTTATTGTGTTTTCTTGTACAGTTTAAGAATAACAGTTTTCAGTCACAATATTCAGAAAAGTAAGAAGGAAGTAAACATAGTTTCCCTTTTTTTATATATGAGGAAATCGATGCCCAGGGGACCAAATAATTCTCTGCACACTCAAGTGGAACATCTGGGAACTGAACAAGTCTTGTCTGTGTTCCAGAGAGATACCTTTTCTAGAAAATCAAATATCCTGTTATGTCATAGATTTACACAAATACTTCATGACAAACCTGTGTTTCAACTCTCCTTTCTACAAGAATCATTCAACAACAGTGTTGGTAATTTGGTTTTACTATGTGCCTTTGGACTGGCTTTAACTATCAATCAATCAAAGAAGGAAAATCAAAGTGGCCCTGCTGTCCTATGGGAAGGAAAAATGTACAAAAGAACAGAGAAAAGGTGTCTGAGGAACTGTCCCAGGTGACTATTGTCCTCTGGAGCACCATCGCAATTATAGTTGTTAATGTTGGTACATAAAGACCGTTGTCTATGTCTACAAGACAGTGATTCAGGTTGTTTTTAACAAATCACCATGTATACCATACAGGAATGATAAATACAAATCATAAATGAAGGGGTTTTTGCACCAAAGAACTTCTCCCTGACCAGCAATAATTAATTGTGGGTGTTTTTTCTTTAAAATGTCTTCTGTAATTCAAGTTATAATTATCTTTAGGGAGATGTTAACTCTGTGCTATGAGTGTGTTCATACAAACACACCACACTTGTCCTTTCAGTCCATGGAATAAGGATATATGTCTTTACATTATGAAGTTCTGTATTCTTTTATATTTTCTCTGTGCACAGAAGGCAGATGAAAGTTGTGGGGAAAATCAGTATACAATTATGTAATTAATGTAATTAAGTCAATTCCATAATTATTCTCCTTATGCTCACCACACTACTGCTGATAGTACTTTGCATACAACCAGTTAACAATATGGTGACAGTGATGTGAGCTGGGCCTCAGTGTGTTAGGAGTCCTGCAATGTCTGCTATGTTTTTCATAGGAAATTCAACTGGTGATGAAAAAAATGGTGATTCTCATAAGATTATATTTCACCAGAGAATAGATTGCACTTTATATTACAGGGAAAATAGACTGTTGTCTATAAGACACTACTTTTCCAAACAATAGAACACCACTTTAAGTAGAAAGGCAAAAGCATTTATCATAATGAAAAGTATTACGCAACAGAAATGCAGGGATTGTTGTTAGCTTCCTGTATAACAAAGAAAAGGATTCTTCAGGCAATCCTATCTCAGTGAGGCAGTTCAGCTTAGAAGTTTTCAGCTCCTCCATCCTACGTCCCTTCTACAAAACAACTGAACAAATAGCTTAACCATCCCACATCATGAACCTGTATTTAAGTGCAAATATCTAGCAATAATTTTCATGCATTGGAATTTACCATGGGATTTCTATAGCAAAGATCCATTCAAAGAGTATTTGCAAAGGAAGATTTTGCATAAGATAATGGTACAAATTCATATACCTAACATTTGAAGTACACTACCTTAGCCCACCCACTGATTTTTCAACTACTACTAGTTTGGTCTTTATAGCAAACTTCAGATCATTTTGTCATGCCTGTTCTTTAAATTTTCCTTTAAATATTCACAATTTATAATGATAATATATCTTTGTTTTTGAAATACTATGTATTCATATATTTATTTTTAAATGTCTATTTACAGAGAGTTTATATTTTCTCTCTGGGATAATTATACTGTATTTTTCAGATAATCACGTGTTCTATTTATTTTCTTAAAGTTCTCTGAGCGTCAAATTTTTACGTTAATATTACTATACATTTTCAAGGCTCAGCATGACCCAGCAGTGTGTACTTACAGCCCAGGAGGTCAACTATATCCTGGGCTGCATCAAAAGCAGCATGGACAGCAGGTCGAGGGAGGTGATTCTGCCACTCTGCTCTGGTGAGAGCCCACCTGGAGTCCTGCATCCAGCTCTGAAGCCCTCAGCCCAAGAAAGACATTGACCTGTTGGACCATGTCCAGAGGAGGGCCACAAAAATGATCAGAGGGATGGAACATCTCTGCTATGAGGAAAGGCTGAGAGAGTTGGAGCTGTTCAACCTGCACAAGAGAAGGCTGTGGGGAGATCATAGAGCAGCCTGCCAGTACTTGCAGCAGGCCTACAAGAGAGTTGGAGAGGGACTTTTTACAAGGGCATGTAGGGATAGGACAAGAGGTAATGGCTTTAAACTGAAAGAGGGTAGATTCAGATTACATATGAGGAAGAAATACTTTACTCTGAGGGTGTTGAGGCACTGGAACAAGTCACCCAGAGAAGCTGTGGATGCCCACTCCCTGGAAATGTTCAAGACCAGGTTGGATGGGGCTTTGAGCAACCTGGTCTAGTGGAAGGTGTCCCTGCCTATGGCAGGGTTTTGGAACTGGGTGATCTATAAGGCCCCTTCCAACCCAAATCATTCTATGATTCCAGGATTCTATGAGTCTATGATATTGTTTCACGTGACATTTTCAAAGAATATGGAAAATTCAACACTACCTAACTTCAAAAAAGGGAAGATAGGTTTCGTTATGTCACTTCAAAAAATTAATCATTTTAAGTGCTAACCCCACTCCTTTCATGATCGACACTGCAACTTATTTTTCATTGTGATTGTATAAACATTTGTTTTTCCTGCATGTAAGGTTTACATACAATTTTATTACAGCATACAGATAAAATTTGACTTTTTACTTCAAAAGAGCTAAATACTTTTAGAAACAGGGACAAAATGTGGAGCTCTGATCTAGGAAATCATTATTGTGTGATCCACTATGAAGAATTATTGACTTGCAGTCTTCAAGTTTAAAGTCTTTTTAGTCTTTATAGACTTGATTCAATGTTGTATGTTTTCAAAAGCATCTAATTATTCTGGTTGACACAAGTAATGCTAGATATCAAATATAACAATAACTTGTTTTTACAATATTTTTACATTGTAATTTTTTATATGAGCATGTGATGCTTATCTAAAGAAGAATAGTATAACGAGGTAAGAGACACTCATCCAAGAATCTGAAATATTTTAAGTTATTATTCACATTTACAATTCATTAATTGCATTTGAACAGATTATGCCGTTCACCGTTTTTTCTACTCAAACTTTCCTTACAGCTTTTCTCTGAACATACTCCTTGTAATAATTACATGTCTGCAAACTCATTATAGGAAAAATGCATTCTATTGCTTGTTGCCAAAACCTGCAATTCATGTAGTCAGTGGTTATCTAAGTCATGTCATCTATTGGCTGACAGGACAACCTTGGTTATATGTAATTTCACTGATGAAATATAATTTAATCAACTAACCTTGTTTCACGAAAAGATTTAAAAGTACTATTAGCCTAAAACTCATTGTCTATGAACATAATTTGAAACAAGACTCAAGTCTCTTAAATTATTTATGAGAAAGAATAACTGACGGCATAAAAGGCCACGTAGTTAATTGAAATTTTTGTGAGGAAGTTTTTACTCCTCTAACAGTTTTAATTGAAAGGAAATTCAAAAAATATAGAGACATTAAAAAAAAATAGCTTTTCTACTCCCCAATGATTATTCAAATTCTATGTTGAATCTGCTTGATTTTTCTGAAAGAGATTTATTTTTTTAACAATTAGAAATTATTTCTTTTAGTGCTATATAATTCAACAAAGTAATAAAATTTTAAAAAGTAAAAATTAATATCACGTTGCAACATATTCCTCATCCTATGGTAACAGTCCCTCAGCCAACCACCCTACCTAAACCCCTCAAAGCAGTATGTTTTTTCCTGTCCTCCTCTTTTGTACAGCAATATTTCTCTTCCCACTTGCAAAATTCTCTGCCTCCTGCTTTTCTTCATCAAAAAAAAAAAAATCAGTAATAAATGGGCCCATTAAATGGCACAGATGTAATTTCCTTCCACTGTTTTGTGAAACAAAAGTAGAGTGCCTTACTGCTTCTCCTGCGAGGAACTGAGAAGCAGGATTAATCTACCAGCTGTAGCACATTGCTTGGCACAATTTGAAAGGGCTGGACGATGTCGTGAAGTTCAGCCTTTACCAACAGCCTTTTTGCTCAGCCAGTTGAGAAGCACATACAGACTCTCGGTCTTTTGGGAAGTCAGATGGTACCTTATATTTCAGCTGATAGCTTAAAGAAAATGACTTTAGTGAGTATGGTTTGTTAGCACACTCTAGAGAATGCAAGAAGGAAATAAATAAAACAATTAAACAGTTTTACTATTGCCTTCTAACTGTGTACCTATTTTCAGATATGTGGGAATTTTCCACTTTCCATAAATTCTCACAACATTCAAAGAAGGCAACTTGAAACTCCCCAGATCAACATGCTTCTTCATCCAGAGATGATGGCTTTGGGATAAATAGCCCTTGATGAATTTTTCTTCCATGAATTTTTCTGATTGCTTTTAAAGTGCTGATAAACTTTCAAAATTCACAGACTTCTGTGGCATAATACCCATTACACAAAGAAATATTTAATTTTACTTTCTTCGAACTTGACACCTCTTAGCAATGTTTGTTTGCTTACTAATTGTTTCCTTGCTTCATGTCACACTATGTTTTGTAGATATCAGCAACATACCGGGACCATTATGGAAACTCTGCTAAGAATAACCAGTCACTCCTGCAGTTAGTATCAGTAACATTTTCCTATTACATGTGTTTCCTCATGGTGAACAAAAAGCTACAAAAAAATTGCCAGGGATGTCACAGATTCAGAGAGAAAAAGAAGCAGCATATTGTTAACATATAAAACATAGAACTCAAATGGCATGACAAGCAAACCAAAACACAAAAGATAATTTGTAAACTTGGGCCAAATTATATAAAGCAATAGAGTTACTGAAACTTTCATCTGATTGAATAATACACTAAAACCTAAGTTCACAGCTCAGATTATAGAAATAAGAGGTCTGATAGGATTTGGTAGCTTTTAGTGCTTGCTTTTCTCCCTCTTTCCTGCATATGTTAGTACTATGTACTGGAGACAGAACATATTTCCTTCACTTTCTGTTAATTTGTCTGCCATGAAGGAGTAATTTCAAGAAGACTGCTACCTTACTGCAAAGTTTTTAGTGAATCCGTGGCACTTGTGTATCCTCTGTCTAAATGGTATTGACATGGATGCTAGTGTGACATTGAAAAGCAGTTTTCTAACTCCTGTCTTCACTGCATGGGTGCAGGATAGTGGTCTGTATCCCACTGTGTGTGATATCAAATCTTTGGTCCAGTTCTGGCATGTGGTAGGTTGAAATAAAAAAAAAATATTGACCTGATGGAAGATGTCTTTCCCCTTTTCCTAAAGCTCCACAGATCTATCAGTTCACCTCCTGAGAACTGCAGTTACAAAGACAGTCCTTTATCACAAGTCCAGATTTATAACCCTGTTCCAACATATACAGCATGGCTGTGCCACTTTGTGGAGATGGGTTGTGGTTTGGCCCTGCAGCAAAGGACTGTGTGGTTGCCCTATTGCCCCTCCCCTGCTGAGGTGGGGAGGAGAATGGAAAGAAAGAGGCAAAACTCATGGATCGGGATGAGGGCAATTTAACAGAACAGCAAAGGGAATGAACAATAACAACAATAATACGGGTAAGAAGAATATACAAAACCAATGGGAATACATAGAGCAGCTCTCACCGCTCGATTCCCAGTGCACTGCCGAGCTGTGATTCACCTCCCCGCATCCACTCCCCGACTCTGCACCGAGCACGACTTCACATGGTAGCAAATACCCCGTTTGTTTGGCCAATTTGGGTCAGCCATCCCGTCTGCGTCCCATCCTGGCTTCTTGTGGAAGTTAACCCTATCATAGCTGAACCCAGGACAATATGCTCGTCCTACCTAATACAAGTATTTAGTTGAAAATCACACCCTTTCCCTGAAATACACATGCTGTCATTCAAAAAAGTTTCTTTCAGTGTTTCCCTGTAAGTAGCAGTGGTATTTCCCACTTAAATTACCCCGGCTCTTAGACCAGGATTTTAGGAATGACATTACAGCTTCCTGCACTCACACTCAAAAGGAAGTTGAAATGCATCTTGGAGACACAGAAAACACAACCCTTCACTGAGCACCAGTATATTTAAAACATGCTTCTTTTTCCAGAAGCAGAGGATAAGGTTACAAGACGGAATGTAGCCCATTGCCTCTCCTCAACACTGCAGAGAAACTAAGAGCTCATTATCAAAGGACAAAGGTCAGTAAAAGAACAAAATGTTGTGTTCCAGCCACTGACCTATAGCTCCTCTAAAAAACATGCAAACAAACTGTGAAAAAAAAAAATCCAACAGAGCTGAAGCAAGACAGTCTGACTTAGTTTTTTAGCTACCAAAGCTACAAGGGCTTGGAAGCCCTTTCGTATTTTTTCACCTTGACCTGCATCAATACTGGACTCAGGAAGTGCTTCATATAAAAGTATGACAACATCAGATGATATAAAATAATGATCTGACAACAAAAGTCAGGGGTTTTTTTGTCTTTAAAGTTGTACATCCTGATTCAACACTTTTGCTCTTGAAATGATGGGGGTGCACAGACACCCAAGTCTTCTTGGAACAACTGTTACAGCAAGAGAAAAGATTTTGAACTCTCCAACCCTGATTAGTCTACAAGGTTAGAGGAGGAGTATGTGAAACAGTAGGGACAGTGAGAGAAGAACAGAGGACTGGATGAGATCAGAGAAGCTGCCAGATCTTTGCCCTCCCTGTTGGAAGCTTTTTCAGCTGCTAGGAGCAAGGAAAATAACTAATCAGCTGTCTACTCCCTTCACAAGTCCCAGAGCAACCTGTGGGGATGCCATCTGTGCAAAGAAGACGCAAGGATGATTTGAGCACCCTCTCATTAACCATCAAAAAGGTGAAGTAGAAGACTTACATTGAAACATCTTTCTGTTAAAAGGTCCTGATCTAACAATATTCTGTGGTTCAGAGGAGCATGAATATTTGGCAAAAAAATGACACGGATTAAGAGGAATGTACAATCAGCGCTGATCCATGTTTTCCTGCCTTGGGCTGTGGGAAGTACTGGGAAGCAAGTGTTCAACAGCTCTCTAATTGCACTGTTCTGTGTGATGTGCAACTCCCAGTGAAGTACATTGAACTGTCAATGCAATTAGTCATATGTAAGTCACAAAAGCACCTTTCATAAGATCCCAGTCTTATTCCAAGTGTCTGATACACAGAGGGTACTGCTATTAACAAGAAAAACATAGTAAAAGTGGTCTGTCTAAAACAAAGAATATATGAAGAATTGTTTACTTTGGGCAAAAAGAAAAATTACATGAGGAAAACTAGAAATAACATGGTTAAATAGAAAACCACTGTAAAAAGAATAAAATAAAAGAAAATATTGGGGTTTGCAAACTATCTTTTAAATGTACCTGGCCTTCCAAGAGACCAGGAGACTGGGATATCTAGACACACACTCTGGAGTGTGTTGGGGTGCTACACTTTATGATTCTTGCTTACTGGGGTCAGCAGCTGTGAATGAAGATCACTGAAGTTTACTGTAAAGATTTTTACTGAACTGGTTATATCTAAGACTTCAGATAGCTAGAGGCTGTACTAAACTGGAAATCATATTCACCATAAGAATCTACAAGTCAGTCCTTACTTTCACTTCGCAATCATCTTGGTAGCAGCAGCTTTTAACTCTGTATCGGAAGCGCAGGGATTTTGAGTGGGCACTGTCCAAAAGTTTAGCCAGCTGTAGCTGACCAGTAGATATTACAGAATCACAGAGTGATAGGGGTTGGAAGGGACCTCTGTGGGTCATCTAGTCCAACCCTCCTGCTGAAGCAGGGTCACCTACAGCAGGCTGCACAGGACCTTGTCCAGGCGGGTCTTGAATATCTCCAGAGAAGGAGAAT
>Ga0065711_1031186_pt1 | contig 30319 bp, 22 predicted proteins | sample Hoacrofraction12_FD_59098 | JGI IMG/M metagenome (GOLD analysis project Ga0065711, IMG submission 59098) | Hoatzin crop microbial communities from Cojedes, Venezuela - Epithelial fraction 12 v2 (version 2) | ecosystem: Host-associated > Birds > Digestive system > Esophagus > Crop | place...
GCGTGAAGCCAACCTCAAGATGAGATATCCATGAGACCCCTTGAAGACTACAAGGTTGATAGGCACTGAGTGTAAGTATGGTAACATACTCAGCTGAGGTGTACTAATAGGTCGATAGCTTTTTCTAAGATCACACCTTTCGAAGGAGGGTGTGATGCGAACGAAGTAAATCTAAAAAATGTCTTGACTGTATGAAGTTTTGAGAGTACAATGTCACTTGCTTGTCAGAAGACTGCAGGGTTTGTACCTTAAAATAGTTAGTTATTTGGCCCAGTGGCTCAGTTGGTTAGAGCGCCGCCCTGTCACGGCGGAGGTCGTCGGTTCGAGTCCGATCTGGGTCGATTTTTTTATAAAAGGGGTCTTAGCTCAGCTGGGAGAGCATCTGCCTTACAAGCAGAGGGTCATAGGTTCGAGCCCTATAGGCCCCAATTCTATGCCGATGTGGCTCAATTGGCAGAGCAGCTGATTTGTAATCAGCAGGTTCTCGGTTCGAGTCCGAGCATCGGCTAAGATATAGGCTTAGATACAAGTTATCTAAGCCTGCATGGAAGGATTCCCGAGTGGCCAAAGGGGGCAGACTGTAAATCTGTTGCGTATGCTTCGGTGGTTCGAATCCACCTCCTTCCACTTTAGAGAATCTGCGAAAGCAGATTTTTCTATAAGTGAATATAACGTCGCGGGGTGGAGCAGTCCGGAAGCTCGTCGGGCCCATAACCCGAAGGTCACAGGTTCAAATCCTGTCCCCGCTACACGCCCGGATAGCTCAGTTGGTAGAGCAGAGGACTGAAAATCCTCGTGTCACTGGTTCGATTCCGGTTCCGGGCACATTTATGAAGACACCTTGTGGTGTCTTTTTTACTATATGATTTGATAATTACAGAACGGGTTGGTAGAATGTTACTGTCTGTGTAATAAATCAATATATGCATAGAGCAGCGGGACTATGCATATAAGATTTCGGTGTATGGAGGGGCGTTTAATGAAGGCAAACGTTATAGTTATGGGAAACTCAGGGGTCGGTAAGAGTACTCTGATAAATGCTGTGCTCTGCGAGGACGTGGCGCCAGTGGGAACAGGTGAGGCGGTGACGAAGGAGCTTAAGGTGTACGAGAGCTCACAGGGGGTAGTGCCATTTAGGCTGATAGACTCCATGGGACTTGAGTACAGTGTGGCGTCGAGGCTGAAGCTGTCGCGTCAGGTCAGGAAGCTGTCAGGTAATAGTGTGAGGTCGGAGGACGCTGACAGCTATATACATATGGTGTGGTACTGCATCGATTCAAATGCTAAGAGAGTTTTCAAGGAGAATATAGATATCATCCATCATGTGGCGAAGATGTGGAAGAATGTGCCGATTATAGTTGTATTTACGAAGGCATACTCGGAGTACGAGGATAAGGAAAACATCAGGATGATTAACCGCATCCTCGAGAGCTATAAGTATAAGGATGAACTTAATATAAGAAGAGTTCTGTCTGTGGTGGCACAGCCGACGGTAATTAACGAGGATACCGTGATACCGTGCAGAGGACTTGAGGAGCTGGTATTTACGACAAATGAGCTGACGCCTGTGGCGTATCAACTGGCCGAGGCAGGCGCTGAGGAGTATAAGGTAAGGCTCGAGAGGAAGCAGGCGCAGGCTATAGTTGCCGCTGTTACGACTGAGGCGACGGTGGTAGGGATGATACCGATACCTATACCGGACTCTACTATACTGTGTCCGAGTCAGATAGTGATGCTGAGGATGATTACGAAGTCATACGGACTGGGAAATGACAAGAACTTCGCAAAGGATATGCTCGAGAGGTTCCTCGAGGTCGGTGCTGTGACGACGGCAGCACACGGTGTACTGAATGCACTGAAGGCGGTGCCGGGACTGAATCTTGCTGCGGCGACCATGAATGCGATAGTTGCCGGTACAATAACATTTGCGATGGGACAGGTGTATATAAGGTTTGTCGAGGGTGCACGCGTTGGAAAGTATAGGCTCGATGACTACTCGGTACTTGATAAGCTGATCAAGTCGGACTATGCGAAGGTAATCGCGAATGTGGTGGAGCGGTACTCGGGCAAGCTCAGCGGGAAGAACAGCGTGAAGGAGATATTTGATGATGTGCTGAAGGACGACTCAGAAAAGTAGCATATGGAGGTCTTCATCTGATAACGTACGGAGGGCGGAAATCCCTCATCAGGCAACGTACGGATGTCAGAGCGCCTTCGTACGGAGGGCAGGGATTCTTCACCGGAGAACGTGCGGATGTCAGAGAGACTTTGTTCCGGAGGGCAGAGTAACGGTGGGATGCAGAACAGTGTACCGGAGAGAAGTGCTAAGAATATTTGCTTTGCGGCTACTCAACCACGAGTTTAGTAAATGATAAAAATTGTCGCTTGCATCGGCGAAAACGATGTGGTATATTGTCACTCTGTGATATATTGAACCCGAGAGGGTGCTATATTCCTTGTTTCCGTAGGCACTTAGTAGAAATTCGCGGAAACCATATAAGTCCATAAGGAGGTGCAAAACATGAATAAGTATGAGATTGCGTTAGTTGTCAGCACAAGGATTGATGACGAGGCAAGGACAGCTGTTCTTGAGAAGGTTAAGGCTATGATAGCTAAGACCGGTGGTACATTTACAGATGTAGATGACCAGGGCAAGAAAAGACTTGCATACGAGATTCAGGATATGAAGGAAGGTTACTACTACTTCGTTCATTTCGATGCTGATGTCGATGTTCCGGCTAAGCTCGAGGCGAATCTCAGAATCACTGATTCAGTCATCAGATACCTTATTGTTAAACTTGACGCTTAGTAGATAAGTTTCGGAGGTTACGATATGAATAAGGTTATACTTATGGGTCGTCTTACGAGAGACCCCGTTGTCAGGTATTCACAGCAGAGCAGCGGAGATCAGCTTTGCGTGGCAAGATATACACTTGCTGTAGACAGGAGATTCTCGAGAAGAGGCGGATCTGACGAGCAGAGCGCTGACTTCATCGGATGTGTTGCATTTGGAAAGTCAGGCGAGTTCGCAGAGAAGTATCTGAAGCAGGGAACTAAGATCTGCGTAACAGGACGTATCCAGACCGGTTCCTACACAGATAAGGATGGTAACAAGAGATATACCACTGATGTTGTAGTAGAGGATCAGGAGTTTGCAGAGAGTAAGGGCGCCGCTTCAGGCGGACAGGGCGGCGGTTATCAGCCGCAAAGTGATGCAGGCAGTTCCGCACCGCAGGATGCAAGTGCTGAAGGATTTATGAACATTCCTGAGGGCATCGAGAACGATCTGCCGTTCAAGTAGGTTTATATCGGTTAGGAGGATATAAAAATGGCTTATAACAGAACAGAGGGCGGTTCAGCCCCTATGAGAAGAAGACCTATGCACAGAAGAAAGAAGGTTTGTGTATTCTGCGCAGATAAGAATCAGGTCATCGATTACAAGGATGTAAATACTCTGAAGAAGTTCATCTCTGAGAGAGGTAAGATACTTCCCAGAAGAATCACAGGAAACTGTGCTAAGCATCAGAGAGAGATTACATCAGCTGTTAAGAGAGCACGTCACGTTGCACTCATGCCTTACGTAATCGAGTAATTACGGTTTTTGATAAAGTAACTATGAGCCCCGGAGCAATCCGGGGCTTTTTGTGTGCGATTTCATGGGAGGATGTTGCGGATACTTGACAGACGATGCATATATATTTATCAATAAATCTCCCCAAAACGTAGGAAATATGGGGATGAAAGTGACTTTTTAATGCGTACTATTGTCGATAGACTTTTGAGTAATCCTGTTGTATATACACATATATTAATTTGGCATGAGCATGATGTTGCATTTATAGTGTGGTTATGGACGAGGTTTTGTGGTATTATGTAAAAGACTTCGTCTTACAGAGGGAGGTACGATGAAGTCAGAGATTTGTAAGAGTATAGAGGCTGGCATGGCCGAAGGCATGGAAAAGGGGCATGGCCGAAGGCATGAAAAAGGGCATAACCGATGGCATGGAAAAGGGGCGTCTGCATACTCTTGCACAGCTGGTTGTGTCCGGAGATATAACGGAGGACAGGGCACGGGAGAAGCTTGGGGAGTGCACCGAAGAAATGATGATATATTTTAGTGAGACACTCGCTGAACTGAAAAATGCTAACTAAATCAGGAGATGATGAAATATGAAGTTTACTAAGATGACAGGAATCGGAAATGACTACGTATATGTCAACTGCTTTGAGGAGAAGGTGGAGGACCCGGCTGCTCTGGCTATAAAGGTGAGCGACAGGAACTTCGGTATAGGCTCGGACGGGCTTATACTTATCAAGCCGAGCGACAAGGCAGACTTTATGATGGATATATATAATGCTGACGGCTCGCAGGCTATGATGTGCGGTAACGGCATCAGATGTGTGGGTAAGTACGTGTATGATCATGGCCTTACGGATAAGACAGAGATACATGTGGATACGATGTCAGGAGTGAAGAAGCTGGACCTCTTTGTGGAGGATGTGAGAGATGGCAATGCAGGAACGGATGTTAAGGTATATGAATCGACGGACGTTAGCGCGTGTGAGGTGATTGGAACAGGCACCGTGGCAGCTGCAGTGGGTGCAGGCAGTGTCCGAGGTGTATCCTACGATAAGGTTAATAACAACGGCAAGGTTGTACGATATGTCACTGTCAATATGGACTCTCCGATACTTGAGCCGGACAAGGTGCCGGTGAAGCTGACTGAGGGATATAAGCCGAGGACAGTGAAGGATATATTTGAAAATCCGAGTGACGGTGCGACAGGTGTGCTGTATGCATCGGAGCCTATAGGTAAGGCTATGAATGAGTACGAGAACGTAGCTATCCGTATGCCGATTACCATCAACGACACCGTATACTACGCAACCTGTGTGTCTATGGGAAATCCTCACTGCATCATATTTGTAGATGATACAGACGACTTCCCTATAGATACTATCGGACCGCTCTTCGAGAACAACAGGCTGTTCCCGAACCGTGTGAATACCGAGTTCGTACAGGTCATCGACAGAACACACGTCAGGATGCGTGTGTGGGAACGGGGCTCGGGTGAGACACAGGCCTGCGGCACGGGGGCATGTGCAACGGCTGTAGCGTGTGTACTGAATCACAAGACCGAGGATGAGATAGAGGTCGAGCTGCTGGGCGGCACGCTGCATATACACTGGGACAGAGAGTGCAACAGGGTATTTATGACCGGACCTGCACAGACGTGCTTCGAGGGTGAGATATAGAGCATATATGCTGTGATAGCATAGGAAACATGAATGGACGGTGCAGATAAGCAAAGAACGAAGGAAATGCGCGTGTGTGATACGTGAAAGCATATGCGGACAGCACATGAAGCATGCATGGACGGTGCAGGATGGCATAAGCAGGCAACACATGAAGGCTGTATGCTGATAGATAATGTAAATATATGTTCCACATACAAGGAGGATATGAAAATGTTTAAGGTAAACGAAGACTACTTGAAGCTTCCGGGAAGCTACCTCTTCTCGAATATCGCAAAGAAGGTTGCTGAGTACTCCGAGACAAATCCCGACAAGAGGATAATCCGTCTGGGAATCGGCGATGTGACACAGCCGCTCTGCCCTGCGGTCATAAGGGCACTCCACAGTGCAGTTGATGAGATGGCTGATGCGAAGACATTTAAGGGGTATGCGCCCGATCTCGGATACAGCTTCCTCAGGGACACGATAGTTGAGAAGGTTTATAAGGCACTTGGTGCAGATATCAGGAGCGACGAAATCTTCATCAGCGACGGTGCAAAGAGCGACTCCGGAAACATCCAGGAGATCTTCGCAAGAGACGTGAAGGTGGCAGTTTGTGACCCCGTCTATCCCGTGTATGTCGATACAAATGTTATGGCCGGCAGAACGGGTACCTACGATGAGAAGACAGGTCTCTGGAGTGATGTGATATACATGCCCTGCACGGCTGATAACGGCTATGCGCCGGAGCTTCCGTCAGAGACACCCGACCTGATATATCTGTGCTTCCCCAACAACCCCACAGGAGCGACGATAACCAAGAGTCAGCTGCAGGAGTGGGTAAACTACGCAAATCTCGTCGGTGCGGTTATCATCTACGATGCTGCATACGAGGCATATATAAGTGAGCCCGACGTGCCGCACTCTATCTACGAGTGCAGCGGTGCAAGAAGCTGTGCAATCGAGATACGAAGCTTTTCGAAGAATGCAGGCTTCACAGGTACACGTCTCGGCTTCACGGTTATACCGAAGGATATCAAGGATAGAAACGGTGTAACGCTGAATCAGCTCTGGGCACGCCGCCACGGCACGAAGTTCAACGGTGCACCGTACATCATACAGAAGGCAGGCGAGGCTGTGTACTCCGAGGAGGGACAGCGCGAGACGAAGGAGCAGATCGCATACTATATGAAGAATGCCGCATATATCAAGAGTGGTCTGGCAGAGGCAGGCTATACGGTATCAGGCGGTGTAAACGCGCCATATATCTGGCTCAAGACACCGGATGGCATGAGCTCATGGGAGTTCTTCGACTACCTGCTACACGAGGCAAATGTTGTCGGAACCCCCGGATCAGGCTTCGGACCGAGCGGAGAGGGACACTTCAGACTGACAGCATTTGGAAGCTACGAGAATACGGTAGAGGCAATAGACAGAATCAAGAAGCTATAGTTATAGAAGAGATAGGCTGTCATGAGGAAAGGCTGTGGAGTAGAGTATGGTTGCAGATTTTAATGAAGAAAACGCTGTGAAGCAGAGAAGAGAAACCCTCGAGTTCTTCAGGGGTAAGCGCGTATTTATAACCGGACACACAGGCTTCAAGGGCGCGTGGCTCACGAAGCTGCTGCTGGATGCCGGAGCTATCGTAGTCGGATATGCTCTGGAAGCGCCGACGGATCCGTCACTATATAAGCTGCTTGGATATGACAGATATGAGTGCGAACCGGACCAGATAACTGACAGTGAGTATGATAGGACGGCTGAGCAAAGTCATATGGATGACAGTGAGTCGGATAAGGCGGATGATGATGAGTCGAATCAGGCGGATGATGATGAGTCGGATCAGGTGGCTGATGGAGAGTCGGGAAGACTGTACTCGGTTATAGGTGACATACGGGACTATAGCAGGTTGGTGAGTACATTTGTGGCGGCTCAGCCGGAAATAGTGATACACATGGCAGCACAGCCACTGGTTCGTGAGTCATATAGAAACCCTCGCTATACATACGAGGTCAATGTCATGGGCACCGTGAATATATGCGAGTGCATAAGACTGTACACAGAGACTAAGAAGCTGATGCCGGAGACTCTGACACAGAATATAGGCGTCAGAAGCTTTCTGAATGTCACAACGGATAAGGTCTACAAGCAGAAGAAGGATTTGGTACTCGATGAGACCGGTAATCTGAAGGATCTAAAGCTTGCGTATGTGGAGACAGACGAGCTGGACGGGTACGATCCGTACTCGAACTCGAAGTCGTGCTCCGAGCTCGTGACACACAGCTATATCAACTCATACTTTATAGATATGGGTATACCTGTATCAACAGCCCGTGCCGGAAATGTTATCGGCGGCGGTGACTTCGCAGCTGACAGGATAATACCGGACTGCGTCAGAGCCGGGATTAAGAGCTATGAGTGGAGTGGTGATGTAGCTGAACAGTATGCCATAAGAACAAATGAAAGAGAAGAAATCCTCAGTGGCATAAGGGACGCGATGTCAGGTTCAGAGGGTATGGTACCGGATGGTATGGCAGATGATATGTGCGAGGATATAAAGGACTCCACGATTAGGAAAATCATGGATGAGTCCGGGGAGAAACCGAAGATTATAGTCAGGAATCCATTTTCGATTCGACCGTATCAGCATGTACTCGAACCGCTGATGCTATATCTTACCATAGTGAAGGAGCAGTACGAAAACCCCGAGAAGGCAGGCTTCTATAATATAGGACCGGATGAGGAGGATTGTATATACACAGCTGACCTTGTGCATATGTTCTGCAAAAGGTGGAGATACGGTTTGAAGTGGGAGAGCCATGCTGATGGCGGCCTGCATGAGGCTTTGTTTCTGAGACTGGATAACTCACTTGTTAAGAAAACATTTGGGTGGAAACCGGTGTGGAATATAGAGAGAGCAGTTGCGGAGACGGTGAAGTGGAGTAGGCAGTATCTTCTTGCCCGCATGGTAGAGCAGCTGCCGTCGAGCTACCTTGTCAGAACAAATCTGGAAGCAGGCAGTAAACCGGGCGAATCCGAGCAGGAACGCGAGGATAGAAATAAGGAAGTGCAGGAAAGGTACAGCGAGGAAGCACGGAACATCATAGATAGTGAGATGAGTCGTGAGATAGCGGATTTCGTCGACGGTGACAGGCAATAGTCACGGAGAGAGTAAGTGGCAACCGGACATGTGCGGCGGTAAGGCTGCAGCTGATGTAGACCGGACACGTGCGGCGATAAGGCTGCGACCGGTGGCAACCGGACATGTGCGGCGGTAAGGCTGTAGCTGATGTAGACCGGATATGTGCGGCGGCAGGTCGCGAAGAGAGTATATAATAAGGAGATAAGTCATGGGAAAGATAGAGGTTGAAACATGTAACATAGAGGGACTGAAGGTTATCACACCGACAGTCTATGGAGATGAGAGAGGCTACTTCTTCGAGTCGTATAACTACAACGACTTCAAGGCAGCCGGAATAGATGTAGAGTTCGTACAGGACAATCAGTCGTCGTCAAGTAAGGGCGTGCTGAGAGGACTTCACTTCCAGATAAACTACCCGCAGGACAAGCTCGTGAGAGTGGTAAAGGGCGAGGTGTTCGATGTGGCAGTGGATATGCGAGAGGGCTCTGAGACCTACGGACAGTGTTACGGAGTCAGACTCTCGGCTGAGAACAAGAAGCAGTTTTTCATCCCGAAGAACTTCGCACACGGCTTCATCGTGCTGTCGGATATGGCTGAGTTCTGCTACAAGTGCACGGACTTCTACCATCCGAATGATGAGGGCGGTATCCTCTGGTCAGATCCCGGTATAGGTGTTGACTGGCCGATGCCTGAGGGCTTCACAAGAGATGACCTCATACTGTCTGACAAGGACAGGAAGTGGGGTACACTCGAGCAGTACAGGGCAGGAAGGTAAAAAAACAGCCGCAGGGGGCAGCACACAGCTGCAGGAGGAAGTGCAGTACGCAGACTGCCGGGAAAAGTGCAGAGTGAAGACTGCCCGGAAAAGTGCAGAGTGAAGACTGCCGGGAAAAGTGCAGTGTGTAGCTGCGGGAAGCCGTCTGCGGCGTAAGGATATCGGAGATAATGTCAGCAGTAAATATCATAAAAACAATCATATACTTCGTGGTGCTGCCGACTCTGTCGGGATACGGGGTCATGAGGAGACGAGATGACTTCGGCGTCCGGGAGAGGATAGACGATGCAGTTCTGTCAGGCTATATGCTGATGTGGTGTGTCATAGAGCTGGCTGCCATACCGGTGTGCTGGTACAAGGGGCGGTTTACTATCGTGGTAGCTATCACACTCGCGGTGACAGTGGTTACGGCGGTTGTCGGAGTCATACGAATCGTGAAAGGACGCAGGAGGGGCGGAGAAGCTGCGGAGGACACGAAGCAGACAGCGACTGAGAAGCAGCCGATAGCGGTCACCGCAGCAGATACGGAGCAGGTGGCGGCTGAGAAGCAGACGGTAGCGGTCACCGCAGCAGATACGGAGCAGCAGGCTACAGACAAGAGTCCGGCTGAAACAACCGGAAAGACGACGAGACAGCCACTCACCGCTCGCATCAGGACAGCTCTCGCGACCATCTCACCCGCACAGCGTATCATAGCAGCTATATATATAGGCGTACTCGCCTACATCATCTACATGACCATCACACTGATGAATATAGATACAGACGACAGCCGCTTTCTCGTGCTGGCGGTAGATACATGGCGGACAGACACCATACTTCAGACAGATCCGACGTCAGGCGGCGAGATGCCGGTACAGTATGCCGACTTCAAGAAGGACATTATATCGCAGTGGCCTGTATTTCTTGCATATGGCGGCAGACTGATCAAACTGATACCGACGATATATGCACATGTGATATATCCGGTGATAGCCATCATCCTGTATGCGATGATAGTACATCTCATCGCATGCGAGCTCGTAGAGAGAGAACTCAGGAACACAGTCTCCCTCATAGCCATGACCGTCACGCTATTCGGCGGCTATACACTCTACTCAGGCGAGGTGTTCATGCTCGAGAGAGTATGGCAGGGCAAGGCTACCGTTGCAGGCATAGGCATCGCATACCTGCTGTTGATGTATATAAGGATATACAAGCAGCCCGATAGCTACATAAACTATCTGAAACTACTGACAGCAAGCATAGCCTGCTGCCTCATGTCCGGAAACGGAGTAGTTATGTCAGCAGTGATGACAGGCTGCTTCGCAGTCATGTATCTGCTGATACCACATGGTGTAACACTAAGGAAGAGACTTATCATGTTCGCACTGATGCTGTGCACCTGCATACCGGCAGGCGTACTCTACATGCTTCGCGACATACTGACCATAGATAGGTTTCTAGGATAAGGATAATAGCAAATGTTTTCATCACTTATGAGTGGAATAATCGGATTACTAAAGCTCTACGCAGGTGACTGGCACATCATCGTTCTGGCACTCTGCTCCTGCCTGTATCTGATAGTAAGAAACAGGAGGGTAGGAGGCAGCGTAGTGCTTCCCATCATACTGGTAATCCTCGTAATCATGAATCCCATACTATATAAGTATATATTCAGTAAGACGGTGTACTGGCGTCTCTTCTGGATGCTGCCTGATGCCATACTGATAGGACTCGGCGTAGCTGAGCTGACAAAGCAGCTGAGAAACAGAGGCGAGGGCTACACCAGAGAACTGCTGCTCGTAGGTACGAGCCTTGTATGCACGCTGGTTATAGGTATGTGCGGACATAACGTATTTAAGGTAAGAAACTTCAGAGAGGCAACCAACATATATAAGCTGCCGCAGTATATAGTAGATATATGCGATGTTATAGTTGAGACAGACGAGCATCCCAGATGTATATGCTGCTACAACGTGATGGAGTACGTGCGACTCTACAGCGGAGACATAGAAACCATGTATGGGCGCGACGCGGTCGGATACATACTGTATACGATAGAGGAGCGTAAGGAGATGTACCTGAATGTTGAGAACGAACGCCCTGACTATGAGTATGTATTCTCAAATGCAGTCGAGCTCGACTACAACTTCATCGTTAATAGAGCAGACAGGCTCGCTGACGACGAGGTGGCAGAGAGGTACGGCTTCGAGCTGCTCGATATAGTAGATGGTTACGCGATATACTATCATGCCGACTGACGTGCGGCATCACCATAAACTTGCAATATAAAAAAAGTGTGATATTATATGCAGAGGTTTTTGAAAAGGAGGTACATGAGACTATGTATGACTATTTGGTAGTAGGTGCAGGACTCTTCGGAGCAGTATTTGCAGAGCAGGCACATAAGGCAGGTAAGAGCGTGCTTGTAATAGACAGAAGAGACCACATCGCAGGCAATGTGTACTGCGAGGACGTGGAGGGTATCAAGGTACATAAGTACGGAGCACACATCTTCCATACAAACGACAAGAAGGTATGGCAATACATACAGAAGTTTTCCGAATTCAACCGCTTCACCAACTCACCCGTGGCAAACTACAAGGGCGAGCTCTACTCACTCCCCTTCAACATGTACACCTTCAACAAGATGTGGGGTGTGGTAACACCCGACGAGGCAGCTGCGAAGATAGAGGAGCAGAAGGATGACTTCATGGTGGAGATGAAGGGGAAGTATGCCGATGAGGAGTGGGCTAAGGCAGACGATATGTCAGGCTTCCAGGCACACAACCTCGAGGAGCAGGCTATCTCACTCGTAGGTCGTGATATATATGAGAAGCTCGTTAAGGGCTACACCGAGAAGCAGTGGGGACGTAAGTGTACTGAGCTTCCCAGCTTCATCATCAAGAGACTCCCCGTGAGACTAACATTTGATAACAACTACTTCAACGCACTCTACCAGGGTATCCCCGTAGAGAGCTACACCGGTATGGTTGCAAATATGCTGGACGGCGTAGAGGTGAGAACCGGTGTCGACTTCCTGAAGGACGAGGGCGGCAAGGACCACTGGAAGAGCCTTGCGAAGAAGATTGTCTATACAGGAGCTATTGACGAGTACTTCGGCTACAGCCTCGGCAACCTCGAGTACAGATCGGTAAGATTTGAGAACGAGCTGCTCGACACACCGTCATACCAGGGAAATGCAGCCGTAAACTACACCGATGCTGAGACACCCTGGACAAGAATCATAGAGCATAAGTGGTTTACATTTGGTAAGGACGACGAGGGGAACGACCTCCCGAAGACCGTGATAAGCCGCGAGTACTCATCAGAGTGGAAGCTCGGTGACGAGCCCTACTATCCCGTAAATGACGAGAGAAACGCAGGTCTCTTTGCGAAGTATAAGGAGCTTGCAGCATCCGACACAGATATAATCTTCGGAGGACGTCTCGGAGAGTACAAGTACTACGATATGGACCAGGTTATAGCCAGAGCACTCGAGGTGAGTGAACAGGAACTGGGCGGAAGCTACTAAGGGTGATATAAATGTCAGTTAAAAGTGTAAAAAGAAATGTAGGTGACTCGGTGAGACGCTTCGAGCAGAACAAGTTCCTGTTCGAACAGCTCGTAAATCGAGACTTCAAGCATAAGTATAAGGGAACAGTGCTGGGTATGATGTGGAGCATACTCGCACCACTGTTTAACCTGCTCGTCATGAGGCTGGTCTTCGCCAACTTCTTCGGCAGAACAGTGGACCACTACACCACATACCTCTTCTGCGGAAACCTTGTATTCTCATACTACAGAGAGTCAACAACGTCCGGTATGAGCAGTCTGCTCGAGAATGCCGGTATCATAACCAAGATAAATGTGCCGAAGTATCTGTTCCTTTTCTCAAAGAACATATCGGCTCTTATAAACTTCGCGCTTACACTTGTGGTATTCTTTGTATTCTGCATTTTAGATGATATAACCTTCACACCGAAGATGCTGCTGCTTGTGTATCCGACACTGTGCCTGATGATACTGAATATCGGCGTGGGACTGATACTGTCAGCTATGTTCGTGTTCTTCAGAGATATGACATATCTCTATAACATATTCCTGACGGTGCTCACATATGTGTCAGCTATATTCTATGATGTAAGTACATTCTCGGAGAGTGTACAGAGATTGTTTCTGCTGAATCCCGTGTACGTTATTATCAAATACTACAGACTGCTTGTTATCGACGCCACCATACCGTCACTTCAGTTCAGCGGACTGTGTCTGCTGTATCCGATGATATTTCTGCTTTTGGGCTTCGCCATGTACAGAAAGTTCAACAGAAAGTTCGTGTATTACTTCTAGGAGATAGATATGTCAGCTATAGAGTGTAAAAATGTAAGCATCAAATATATAACAGGTGATATCAAGGCAATCGGTCTGAAGGAGTATGTGGTGCGCCGACTCACCAGAAACTACCATGTGCAGGAGTTCTGGGCGGATAAGGATGTCAGCTTCGCCATAGAGAAGGGCGATATGCTCGGAATCATCGGACATAACGGCGCCGGTAAGAGTACCCTGCTTAAGGCTATAACAGGCATCATGAAGCCCAGTAAGGGCAGTGTGCATGTCGAAGGTAAGATAGCAGCACTGCTGGAGCTTGGAAGCGGCTTTGATGGTAATATGACTATACGTGAAAATGTATATCTAAGAGGTGCACTGCTCGGCTATACGAAGCAGTTTCTCGATGAGAGATATGATGAGATCATAAGCTTCGCAGAGCTTGAGGAATTCCAGGACTATATGTTCAAGCAGCTCTCAAGCGGTATGAAGAGCAGACTTGCTTTCTCGATAGCGTGTCTGGTGGATCCGGATGTGCTGATACTTGACGAGGTACTGTCGGTAGGTGACGGAGCCTTCAGACAGAAGAGCGCAGCGAAGATGTCCGAGATACTGAGCGGCGGTATCACCGGAGTGCTTGTGTCACACTCAGTTGGACAGATCAGAGAGATGTGTAACAAGGTGCTGTGGCTCGACCATGGTGAGCAGATAGCCTTCTCTGACGATGTAGACCTCTACTGTGATGCATACGAGGAGTACCTGATAACGAAGAAGCTTCCCGAAAGTAATGATGACATCGTAAATATGTCGGTATCCTATAATAAGCGTCAGCAGCAGAAACGCGAGGAGGCGAAGCGTAAGGAGGAGAAGAAGCTCGAGGAGGTGCTCGAGAAAGGAGACAGCAGCGAGGCACTCCATGCAGCCGTAAATATCATCAAGAAGCAGCGTCCCGACATACTGAAGGATGACTTCAAACTATAACAGTATAGTATCTACAGCAAATCCCGGTCGTCTTGATAAGGCGGTCGGGATATGCTATAATACGAAAGTTAGCATTCGGCTGATCCGGATAGTCGTAATGCGTAGATAATAAGCGAGTAAACTGAGGCTGTGAGGTCTCATATACATATAAGTAGGAGGTAGAACATGAAGATAGCAGTAGCAGGAACAGGATATGTCGGACTGTCACTGGCAGTGCTTCTGGCGCAGCATAACGACGTAACTGCAGTGGATATAGTACCTGAGAAGGTAGAGCTTATAAATGCGGGTAAGTCACCCATAGTAGATAAGGAAATAGAGGAGTACCTCTCATCACATGAGCTGCACCTCACGGCTACAACAGACGGAGACAGCGCATATGCTGATGCCGAGATGGTTATCATCTCTACACCTACGAACTACGATCCGAATCTCAACTTCTTCGATACCTCGGCAGTAGAGAGTGTCATCGAGCAGGTGAAGCGTGTGAACCCTGAGGCTGTCATGATAGTTAAGTCCACAGTTCCCGTAGGCTTCACTGAGAGCGTAAGAGAGAAGTATGATACGAAGCAGGTTATCTTCGCTCCCGAGTTTCTGAGAGAGGGACATGCACTCTACGACAATCTCTATCCGAGCAGAATCATAGTCGGTGTGCCGAATGGTGACGAGGCTATGAAGGCAGCAGGTAAGAGGTTTGCAGAGCTGCTGTGTGAGGGCGCTATCAAGGAGGACATCGACGTACTGCAGATGGGACTCACCGAGGCTGAGGCGGTTAAGCTCTTCGCTAACACCTACCTTGCTCTCAGAGTTGCGTACTTCAACGAGCTCGACACATACGCAGAGCTTAAAGGACTCGATACGAAGGCTATCATCGAGGGCGTATGTCTCGACCCGAGAATCGGAAGCTTCTATAATAACCCTTCATTTGGATACGGCGGATACTGCCTGCCGAAGGATACCAAGCAGCTGAAGGCTAACTACAGAGATGTACCTGAGAACCTCATCTCTGCTATCGTAGACTCCAATACAACCAGGAAGGACTTCATAGCAAGCCAGATTATCGCGAAGAACCCCGGGGTTGTGGGTATATATAGACTTACCATGAAGTCTAACTCAGACAACTTCAGACAGTCCTCGATACAGGGTATCATGAAGAGAATCAAGGCAAAGGGCATCAAGGTTGTAGTGTATGAGCCTACGCTTAAGGAGGATACATTCTTTAACTCAGAGGTTATAAAGGACCTGGATGAGTTTAAGAGGATGTCCGATGTGATCATAGCAAACAGAAGTACCGAAGCCCTCGCAGATGTAGAGGATAAGGTATATACGAGAGATATATTCAGCCGTGACTAGTATGAGCAGAGTCAGCGTCATAGTGCCGGTCTATAATACCGGTCGGTACGTGGAAAAGTGTATAAGGAGCATCATGTCCCAGTCGTACAGAGATATCGAGATAGTCGTTATCAACGACGGCAGCACGGATGACAGTGGTGAGATATGTGAGAGGCTCGCTGCGGAGGATGAGCGGATAGTATATATCCCACAGGAGAACCGTGGCGTGTCGGCTGCGCGTAACGTAGGGCTGGAGCGTGCCACGGGCGAGTGGATATGCTTCGTCGACGGAGATGACTGGCTCGAGCCGGATGCAGTGGAGCGGATGGCGAGAGAGGTTGCAGAAGCCGGATGTGGCAGCACAGATGCTGAGGACAGCAGAGTAGAGACCGGCGTTGAGTTAGTCGTAGGATATCCGGACATCATCATCACTGACTACTTCGTAGATACACCGACGAGGAGCTACGAGGAGTCCTTCTTCGCAGAGAGGACGGCGCGAGACTTCGAGCCGTCGGATAACGATGAGCTTGCTGCGAACTGCATGGTGCGTATGGGATTCGCAAATATGAGGTCTATCACGGCACTCGGTGTACCGTGGGCGAGACTTATCAGAGCGGAGTTTATCAGAGAACACGGCGTAAGCTTCGATATAGATGTAGTGAAGATGCAGGATGCACTCTTCATGACAGAGCTCCTCGGAGTGGGCGCACGGGTAGTATATAGGCCCGGTGCCACATATCACTACAGACAGACGATGGATTCGATATGCGGCAGATACAGTCCTGACTATATGGATAAGGCAGACAGACTGCTCCGGGCATACAGAGCGTACATACGTAGGTCAGGTAAGGACTCGCTTCGTGGTGTGTACTATGCGAGGAAGTTCTCCTTCATGATGGAGGGGATTAAGTTTATATATGTGCTTGATGAGACGGGACTCAGCCTTAGAGAGAAGGTAGAGGGGACAGGTCGACTTATAAGAGGAGTTCACTTCTCGAGGAGAGCACGTACTGAGATGCGACCGTATCTCAGATTTATGTACAGGGTAGCCGGTATACTCGGCAGACTCCATATGTACGGAACTATATATATGATGGTGTGGGCATACTATGAGTATAAGAACCTCAGGAGACGATAGTGTAGCGGCAATAGTCGTGACATATAACAGGAAGCAGCTGCTGGCAGAGTGTATAGACGTACTGCTGGCACAGTCATATCCTGTGGACCGTATATATATAGTCAACAACTGCAGTACAGACGGTACTGTAGATATGCTGAGAGATAAGGGATATCTATCAGACAATCGTATACAGCTGCTAAGTCTCAGACGAAATGTCGGAGGTGCCGGCGGCTTTTATATGGGTATGAAGACAGCTACACAGACAGATGACGCATGCAAGTACCTCTGGATCATGGATGATGATGCGATACCGGAGAGAGATGCACTCGAGGAGTTGATACATGCAGCGGATAGACTCGGTGGCAACACAGGCAGTTTGGTGGCGGAGAGTACTGTCAGCAGTAAAGTACAGGAAGCAGGTGGTGGTGTCACACAGGACAGCAGCGCCGCTAAGCCTGCTCACGCATTCTCGTTTCTGGCAAGCTCAGTTCATGGTATAAACGGCGAGCCGATGAACGTGCCGAACCTCATGACGAGGAAGAGCGGTAATGGCTATAAGGACTGGTACAGACATCTCGGTGACGGTATGGTAGAGATACGGGATGCGACATTTGTGTCGCTTCTGATACCGACGGATGCGGTACGTACCTGCGGTCTGCCGTGTAAGGAGTACTTCATATGGGGTGACGACTCCGAGTACACCATGCGGCTGATACGTCACTACGGCAAGGCTTACATGGTAGGTGCAAGCCGGATATGTCATAAGAGAGAGGGGGCAGTCGGTCTCGATATAAGGCTTGAGACGAGTCCGGATAGGATACGGCTGTATAGATACTTCTTCAGAAATAACATAATCAACAGATATATATATGAGAGCCGCTTAGAGCTCCTGCGCTTCACACTGTCAGGAGTGAGAGACGCTCTGATGAGTCTCGTGACAGAGCACGGACTGCTGAAGGCTGTTACCGTGGCACGAGGCATGGCTGCGGCAGTACGTGACTGCGGCAGAGTGAGAAGCTATATAGAGGGCAGTATAAAAAGCGACAGATAGCGGCACAGGTAAGCGTGAGCCGGCACGCGGCAGCATAAACCGGCATAAGGCAGTTAGAGGTGCAGCATGGCAAAGGTATCCATCATAATCCCCACATATAACGTAGAGCAGTATCTGAGACAGTGTATGGACAGTGTAACAGGACAGACACTGCAGGATATAGAGATCATATGTATAAACGACGGCTCAACAGACGGATCTCTCGCGATACTTAGGGAGTATGCCGAGAGAGACAGCCGTATAGTCATGGTCGACAAGGAGAACGAGGGCTACGGCATCGGTATGAATATCGGCCTTGACAGAGCCATGGGTGAGTACGTGGGTATAGTCGAGCCAGACGACTTCGTACCAGAGGAGATGTTCGAGGAACTTTACAATAAGGCTAAGGAGTACGACCTTGATGTCATTAAGGCCGACTTCTACAGGTTTACTACTAACGATGACGGCACGCTTGACAGGAAGTATATCAAGCTATATGGAGACAGTGAGGAGTATAACAGGGTTATACGTCCGCTCGATGAGCCGAATGTAAGCTTCCGCTTCACGATGAATACCTGGAGCGGTATATATAAGCGTGAGTTTCTGAATAAGTACAACATCAGACATAATACAACACCCGGAGCATCCTTCCAGGATAACGGCTTCTGGTGGCAGACCTTTATGTATGCAGACAGGGTGATGATAGTAGATAAGCCCTACTACCATAACAGACGTGACAATATGGGCTCGTCTGTTAAGAATCCCGGTAAAGTCTATTGCATGAATGTAGAGTATGACTACATAAGGGAACTCACGATTAAGTATCCGGAGAAGTGGAAGGCACTGCAGGGTATATACTGGTTTAAGAAGTATCATAACTATCTCTTCACGCTGGAGAGAATCAGTGATGAGTTCAAGAAGGAGTACTGTCACAGATTCTCAGCTGAGTTTAGACGTGCCAGGCAGCTCGGAGAACTCGATATGAGTGTATATACCTCGAACGAGAAGAAGATAATCAAGTGCCTCATAGAGAACCCTGATACATTCTATAGGGTAATCATGAAGACTAACTCTCTGGCAAGCGCCGAGCTGGTGCGCAGGATAGAGAGAAAACCCGGCAGGATAGTCATAAACGGACTGAAGCGTATGCTGCCGTACAGTGTGAAGAAGAAGATGAAGAAGGCTGCGAAGAGGGTGCTGAAGAGAGGATAGATGGTTAAGGTATCGGTTATTATACCAGTATATAATCAGGAGAAGTATCTGAGACAGTGCATGGACAGTGTAGTGGCGCAGACACTGAGAGATATAGAGATAATCTGCGTGGATGACGGCTCGACGGATGCATCACTTGCTATACTGAAGGAATACGAGAAATCTGATAGTAGAGTCAGTGTCATCACTCAGCAGAACTCAGGCGCCGGCGCTGCGCGTAACCGAGGACTCGACGTGGCGCGTGGCAGTTATCTATCGTTTCTGGACTCTGATGACTACTTCGAACCGGATATGCTCGAGACAGCGTATGCGGCGGCTGAGATGGAAAAGGCTGATATGACAGTCTTTGGGTCAAATCAGTACAGAGAGGACCTCAGACAGTACTTCAGTGTGGATTGGACCATTAAGAGAGACGAGCTGCCGCCGTACAGACCGATGAACTATAGAACCTTCACGGATAACGTCTTCAAGGTGTTCGTAGGATGGGCGTGGGATAAGCTCTTCAGAGCAGACTTCGTGAGAGAGCAGGGACTCAGATTTCAGGAGCTTAGAACCTCGAACGATATGTACTTTGTCTTCATGGCTACAGTGCTGGCAGGACGAATCGAGACTGTAGACAGAGTGCTTGCTCACCAGAGACGCAGCAACCCTGAGTCACTGTCCAACACACGTGAGAGGTCATGGGACTGCTTCTATAGGGCACTTATGCACTTAAGAGATGGCCTTATAGAACACGGACTCTACGACGAGCTTGAGCAGGACTATATAAACTACGCACTTCACTTCAGTCTGTGGAACTATGATACCATCACAGGACCGAAGAAGAGGGTGCTGAGAGATAAGCTGCTCGGAGAGTGGTTCGATGAGCTTGGTATCACAGGAAGAGATGAGGGTTACTTCTATGATAAGTATGAGTATGATGAGTATAGGCATCTTATAAAGCATATGTCATAGACTAAGGTGCTTATAATAATAGAAATTAAAGTTATGAAGAAATAGGAGATAGATATGTCTGTAAAGGTATCAGTTATAATACCGGTATATAACGTAGAGCAGTATCTGGAGGAGTGTATAGAGAGTGTACTAAGTCAGACACTCAGAGATATAGAGGTCATCTGTATAAATGACGGCTCTACCGATGGTTCCCTTAAAATACTTGAGAAGTATGCTAAGCAGGACTCACGTATGATAGTGAAGACTGTACCGAACGCAGGTGCCGGAGTAGCCAGAAATGTCGGCATGGACATCGCGCAGGGTGAGTACTACTCCATCCTCGACAGCGATGACTTCTTCGAGCCGACGATGCTCGAGACAGCATATAACGCAGCGAAGGAGCACGGAGATATAGATATACTCATCTTCGGCTGCAACATGTACGACCATCAGAAGAAGATATACTCAAGTGCACCGTGGGTACTCAGAAAGGAACTCCTTCCGCCCGAGAACCCCTTCAATATCAACATCATACCCGACAGAATATTCAATATAGGAAACGGCTGGGCATGGGATAAGCTCTTCAGAAGTGAGTTCGTGAAGGCGCATCCAGAGCTCAGATTCTCTGCGACCAGAACTACGAATGATATGTACTTCGTATTCATGGCGTATGCACTGGCAGATACTATATATCATATAGATGATGTACTGGCGCATCAGAGGGTTAACAGACCGAACTCACTGTCAGTTACACGTGAGAAGTCATGGAACAACTCATACAAGGCACTGACAGAGCTGAAGGAGAATCTCGAGAAGGATGGGCTCTATGATAAGCTCGAGCAGAGCTTTGTCAACTGGTCGCTTGATCACCTGCTGTGGCACTATAATACCCTGAAGGGCGATGCAAAGCAGGAGTTCTATAGTAACCTCAAGGAATCGTGGTTCGAGAAGCTCGGAGTACTGAAGCATATAGACGATGCAAACTACTTCTACAAGAGGACTCAGTACGACCAGCTCTACGAGATAGTGAGAGGCGGTATCATAAGTGTCATAGTTCCGGTATGTAATGTAGAGGACTACCTCGAGCAGTGTCTCGACAGCATACTGGCACAGACCTACGATAAGCTTGAGATTATATGTATCGATGACGGATCGAAGGACTCATCAGGTGAGATACTCGACAGGTATAAGGAGCAGCACCCGGAGATAGTGGTAGTTCATAAGCAGAACGGAGGATACGGTGCTGCTATTAACAGCGGTCTCGATATCGCGAGTGGTGAGTATATCGGTATAGTAGAGCCGGATGACTTCATATCAGAGCATATGTATGAGTGGCTGCATAATGCAGTGAAGCTGAATCCCGGTGTGGATGTGGTGAAGGCAGGCTACTACAAGTACTTCGACTATGAGGATGGAAAGACAGAGGAGATAGAGACAACTCCCTGGAATGTAAGGGGCGGACAGGTCTTCACGGTATATCAGCACCCCGAGATACTGAGAGCACATCCGTCGGTATGGTCAGCTATATACAGAAATGAGTTCCTGAAAGAGAATGGTATCAGGATGGTAGAAGCCAAGGGTGCCGGATGGGTAGATAATCCATTCTACTACGAAGTACTCTACATGGCGAAGTCACTCTGTAGGGTTAACAGAAACGTGTACTACTACAGACAGACTAACCCTAATGCATCAAGTAATATCAAGAACTGTGCTGTGCCTATCGACAGACTAAATGACATACTGGACTTCGTGGACAGGGAGGAGACAACCTCTAAGCTTATACTCCGCCCCATATACTGGCGTGCCTGCTACTACATGAGGATGATAGAGGATAATGAGTACCTTACAGATGAGAACAAGGCTGCAGGTACGAAAATGATGCAGAGGCTTAATCCTGAAATCTTCCTCACTATGCCAAGAGAAGATACAGACACATATATTAAGTGGGTAGGTGACGAGGAGAAGAAAGCCTACATTACTGCGAACTCCACAAACTACACAAGCGAGAGAGTAGCTATACAGGAGACAGATATCTCTGCTATGCAGGATGGTACCTGCTGTGTGGTGCCTATATATAAACAGGGTGAGTATCTCGAGTCCTATGCGATTTCAGAGGATATATCAGATAAGCTCTCTGTTATCATGATGACAAGAGATGATAAGACTGTAGGTGCGATAGACGGAGCTTTGATATCGCATGGGTACAGTCTGAAGGCTATGGATATAGCTATAGCGCATGACTACGACGGGGAGGCTGTGACACTGGATAAGGTGGTTGCAGCATATAGAGAGCTTAGTGAGAAGCTAAGGACTGCAGGACAGTATGAACGCTTCGAGAGAACACTCATAAACTCACTTATGTTTGATATGATGTATAAGCTCTCAGATACAGAGTCACGTGAGGAGTATGGTGATGCACTTCACTATATGAAGTACTCACTCGACAGTGAGTACGGTGCATCAAACCATACACCCGACTACTACTATAATCCCGAATGGCTGATACGCTTCTATGAGTATAAGAAGGGCGTGCCTTCCGAGAAGGTGAGAACAGTAAGAAGTGACTCTCCGAAGGTGTCGGTAGTCATTCCATCACTTAACTCAAAGAAGTACTATAGAGAGTGTATAGAGAGTGTGCTGGAGCAGACACTTACAGACATAGAGGTCATATGTGTGGATGCAGGCTCAGATGACGGAACAGTGGATATCATAGAAGAGTATGCGGCAAGTGATGCGAGAGTGTCGTATATAAAGTCCGACATGAGAAGCTACGGTCACCAGGTAAATCTCGGCATCAAGGCTGCACGCGGTAAGTACATCGGCATAGTAGAGTCGGACGACTACATCGTACCCGAGATGTACGCTGAGCTCTACGAGAAGGCAGAAACTTACAGCGTAGACATCATCAAGGCAAACTTCTGTAAGTTCATGGGTGAACAGGGACAGTACGAGTTCGAAGAGGTACGAATAGTCGATAACGATAAGTTCTATAATAAGGTTATAAATCCTGCTGATGACTTCGAGGTCTTCAAGAGCAGGATAGTACCGTGGTCGGGCCTCTATAAGACGAGCTTCATGAGAGACAAGGGTATATATCTCAATGAGACACCGGGAGCCTCCTACCAGGATAACGGTCTGTGGTTCCAGTGTATGGCTTTCACTAGGAAGCTATACTTCAGTGATAAGCACTACTACTGCCTGAGACGAGACAACGAGGAGAGCTCCTTCTACTCGAAGGGCAAGGTCTACTGTATGTGTGACGAGTACGACTTCATCAGAGAGAAGCTGCATACGGACGAGGCAGTAAACAGACGCTTCGCCGGTCTTGCCGCATACTACAGATACATGAACTACATGTTCACACTCGACAGGATATCCGAGGAGTATAAGCCGGAATTTGTAGAGAGATTCTCGAGAGATCTCCATATACTGAGTGACGCGGGAGAACTAAAGCGTGAGTACTTCAGAGCTGACCAGTGGGATAAGGTTATACTCATCATGGAGGATCCGGAGGAGTACTACTACAGTATGAGACCTGTTACATACGACTTCATGAGGACGGCTAAGCCTGAGAGATATGAGCAGGTGCTGAAGAGATGGTTTGATCAAAGGGGTGACGAGAAGCTGGATCTCACTGATCCGAGGACGTTCAATCAGAAGCTGCAGTGGCTCAAGCTCTATGAGAATACTGACAAGAAGAGGCGTCTTGCTGATAAGTGCGAGGCACTGAGATACGGCGTAGAAACTATCGGTGAGAAGCATGTGATAAAGACCTACGGTGAGTGGGACAGCTTCGATGATATAGACTTCGACAGCCTGCCTGACAGCTTCGTGCTGAAGATAAGGCACGGTCGCGGCTGTAAGCAGATGGTGGAGTATAAGGGCGCCATAGATATCGAGAGTATGCGTGAGACCTTCGATACGTGGCTCGGTACGAACTACGGAGTGGCAGGACTTGAACTCGCATACAGGGATGTGAAGCCGGGTATATACGCCGAGGAGTATCTCGGAGATGACTATGCACCGTATATATACAGAGTGATGTGCTTCGGCGGTAAGGCTAAGTATGTACTGTGTAATCCCAGAAAGGGCGGCGGCAGAGTCTTCTACGACACTAAGTGGGAGAAGCAGGAATTCACGTATAACGGCTCAGTCAGTGGTGACAAGGTGGATAAGCCTGTATGTCTGGACGAGATGCTCAGGATGGCTGAGAAGCTATCGGCAGATATAAGCTTCTGTCAGATAAAGTTCTATGTATCAGACGACGGTAATCCTGTCTATGACGGCATAGTTTATGGTCTGGCAGACGGAGCAGTGAAGTGGGTGCCGGTGGACATGGGTAAGCTGCTGGGAGATATGATAGATCTTCCGGCCGAGAGGACAGACCTCGGCACACAGAGCTTCGCAGATATGGGAGTCGGAGAGATACCGAGGAAGCTTACGAAGGAGGACTTTGCTGTAAACTCAGAAGATAAGGTCATAACCCAGCTTCGTGAGGAGAACAAGAGGCTGAGAGATGAGCTGAGAGTAGAGCAGGCATCAAAGAGAGCCATGCAGCGCGAGATGAACCGTGCACGAGGCAGACTAAACAGCGTAGAACACTCAGCAAGCTTCAGGATAGGACGTAAGATAACAGCACCATATAGGAAGGTAAGAGATAAGGTAAAGGGGAAGAAGTAGTATGTCAGACATTAAGGTTTCGGTAATCATACCTGTGTACAATGCAGAGGAGTATCTGGCTGAGTGCCTGGAGTCCGTACTGGGACAGACACTCAGAGAGATAGAGGTGATATGTGTCGATGATGGGTCGACGGATGAATCACTTACCGTCCTTCAGGACTATGCAAAGAGAGACAGCAGACTGAAGGTGCTGCAGCAGGAGAACGCCGGAGCCGGTACAGCCAGAAATCTGGGTATGAGTCAAGCTACCGGAAAGTATCTGAGTTTCCTCGATAGTGATGATGTATTTGAATCGGATATGCTCGAGGAGATGTATAACATATCAGAAAGAGATTTACTCGACGTAGCTGTATGCAGATGTGAGAAGTTTGTACATGAAACGGGTGAAACACGGGACTCCTCGTGGACTATCAGGAAACATCTGCTACCTAAGCAGGAGATATTCTCTGCATATGATGTAGAGAGAGACTTCTTCGAGATGCTGATATGGTGGCCGTGGGATAAGCTGTTCCGTGCTGACTTCATCAGAGAAAAGAAACTGGAGTATCAGGAGCTCAGAACCACTAACGATCTGTACTTTGTAGTTATGGCTACGCTACTTGCATCCAGGATTGAGTGTATAGATAAGATATTCATACATCAGAGAGTGCATGATGAATCTCTGGTTGCTACGAGAGAGAAGAGTCCTGATAACTACTTCAAGGCACTTAGACAGGTGCGTAACAGGATGATAGAGGATGGTATATATGATCAATTCGAGCAGGACTTCGCAAACTACTGTGTAACCTTCACAGCATGGCAGGTTAGGAGTATGGGGATAAAGGGCTGGTGTGCCATCTGGCCGCAGCTTCCCGCACTGATGGATGAGTTTGGCATATCAGATAAGAAGAGAGAGTACTTCTACAAGGAGGAAACATGGGAGTCACTCCGCAGCTTCCTCACTATTCCCGAGAAGGCAATAACTGTACTGATGCCCTCTCTGAATGTAGGTCCATATATCCGTGAATGTATAGAGAGTGTGTGTAATCAGAGCTTTCGTAATCTGGAAATCATATGTATAGATGCAGGCTCCACAGATGGAACATTAGAAATACTTAAGGAGTATGAGGAGTCTGATCCCAGAGTACATATCATCCACTCCGATATCAAGAGCTATGGCTATCAGATGAATATGGGTCTCAAGGAAGCACATGGTGAGTATATAGGTATAGTGGAGACCGACGACTTCATCGATTCTAAGATGTATGAGTCTCTCTACAGGCATGCAAAGTCCAGAAGTATCACCAAGCCTCAGGATGCTGATGTTGTAAAGGCAAACTGGTACCGCTATCAGAGCTTCCCCGTAGAGAGGGAAGAGTTCTTCGAGAGATATAAGGGGATGTACTACTATAATCCGCTGTCACCGGAGCAGAAAACTAAGCTTATAAATGGTGCCGCAGGTATATGGTCAGGTATATATAAGCGTGAATTCCTTGAAGAGAACAACATAAACTTCCTCGAAACCCCGGGAGCAAGCTACCAGGATACTGCCTTCATACTGAAGGTATGGATGGCAGCTAAGACCCCTGTGCTTTTAAAGGGAGCGTTCCTGAGATATAGGATAGATAATGAGAATTCGTCAGTACACTCGTCAGGTAAGGCGTACTATGTATGTGATGAGCTCGACTCAGCGTTTGAATACATGAATCAGAGACCTGCAGTACGTAGTCTCTTCCTGCAGGATATGTGGCACAGAAGGGCTGATGTATACCGCTGGAACTTCAATCGTCTTGATGATGAGATACGTCCGGAGTTTGTGCAGAGAATCAAGGAGGATTTCTCAAAGGCATACTCCGAGGATGGAAGTAGGTGTGAATTTAACATAGAGAAGTTTTTGAATGTAAATCGAAGGTTCATAGAGGATATCCTGAGTGATCCGGATAAGTTCATCGAGGAAAATCACTCACTGCAGAAAAAGTGTGAGACTATGTATCCTGACAGACCGGTTATTAGCGTGATAGTAGATGGTCTGAATGCAGGCATGACCATAGAAGGCTGCCTGAAAAGTATAGCCGCCCAGAGCTTCGAGAACTACGAGATTCTGTATATAGACAGGGAGACTGTTGATGACTCACTTGATATAGTGAGGAAATATGCCGAGAGTGACAGTAGGATACATATGGTTGATACCACATCAGGATATGGCAGACGCGAGGCAGTTAAGGCAGCACAGGGAGCATATATATACTTTGCAGATGCAAGGACATACTTCGAAAATGATGCATTCTCAAGGATAGTAGAGGTGATAGTAGACGAAGAACCGGACATACTGTTTACGAGGTATAAGAGGTATGATCTGCTTAGCTCACGTATGGTTGGAGGAGAGATGGGTAAGAGTGACGGTGATATATATCATATCACTGACACTGAAACCTACGGCAAGGTATATCGAAGGGACTATGCAGAGTCTATCGGATATGAATCCGACAGGGACGCAGTATATAGAAATGACACTGTATTCTCTGTAAAGGCACTTTACAAGGCTAAGGATATATCTGAGGTAAAGGTAAGCAGGATATATCACATAGAAACATCAAAGTTCAGAGAGCATAGATGCATAAATATGCACACAGGTGAAGTGATAAAGCCGTGGGAGGCTCTTCTTAGTGATGCTGAATTTACAGATGCTCTGGATAGTTATGGCATGGAGGGGCTGAAGAGGCTTGCCGCCAGATGCTTAACCATGGACTTCTATAAGATAAACAACATAGTATGCAGGAAACAGCTTATTGATATGTTAAAGAAAAGTGCTGTGCTCAGTAGTGCAGGAATATACGGACAGGATGAGAGATTCTATATAACCAAGAGTGACTATAGCCTCATGAATCTCGTACTCGCAGAGAGCCCTGATAAGAAGCTCGATAGAATCAATAGGGAAGCAGAGGTTGTGATACCGTATAGATGTAACACTGCCCCCGACATCTCTGTAATCATACCTGTGTATAATGTAGAAGAGTATCTGGAGGAATGTCTCGATTCCATATGCAATCAGACAGAGAGAAGCATAGAGATAATATGCGTAAATGACGGTTCAAGTGACGGCTCGGAGGAGATAGTAAGAAGGTATGCTGAGAGGGATGAGCGTATTAGTTTGATAAATCAAACGAATTCTGGTCAGTCAATTGCAAGAAATACAGCGGTTAATATAGCAAAAGGAAGGTACATCTACTTTATAGACAGTGATGATTATCTACTAAGAGAAACGCTTGAAACCTTAAAGGAAAGAATGGATGCTGAGAATCTTGATGTTCTTTACTTTGAGGGTGAAAGCTTTGCTCATGATACAGAGTCTGAGGATGAGTTAAAGGCGTTTACAGGAAACTATCGTAGACACTTCAGCCATTACGAGGTAAAGAGCGGTCGGGAACTTCTGACTGAGCTTTGGAATTCAGGTGACTACTGGGTTAGTCCATGTATGCAGATGGTACGAAGAAATCACTTTGTAGAGAATGAATTGTGGTTCTATCCCGGAATCATATATGAGGATAATTTGTTTACATTTAAGAGTATGCTTACTGCAAAAAGAACAGCATGCATAGATAAATCCTTTTACATGAGAAGGGTAAGGTCTAACTCGACGATGACAAATAAACAAACATTCAGAAACTGCTACTGTTACTTCAAGGTGTATAAGGAGATGGTGGATAGTTTTAAAAATTACTCGATTAATATAGATGAGCCAGTTGTGAGTACAGTATATGAAATCATAAGGTCGATACAACGGTCTGCACAGAATATGTTTTCAAACATTACCGAGCATGAACAGTTAATGTGCTTCCTGATGAATATCGATGACTTGTTACGGTTTGATACAGATATCAGAATCCCTGCCTTTGAGATGATTAGTAACAGGAGAAATCAGAGAGAGGTTAACTCACTTAAGAGAAGCAAGAGTGAGATAAATAATCATCTGCAGCAGGCATATAGAGAAAAATCCGATCGTGGTGAGATGCTGATAAGGATGGATCATATGCGATATAAGGCTGAGATGCTTAGTAGGGAAAGGTATGATCAGCGTGAGAAGACACTTGCCTGGGATATGACTATGGTTAGGCTTAAATCTCAAGTAAGAAGAGGTGTACACTTCGATGTAAGTGGCAGAAGTATCATAGCTACCGGTACTAACCAGTCGGATAAGAACATAAACTACGTCATATCGGAGAGGGACACAGATAAGAACTATCTTAATCCCGGTGAGTACTATCTCGATGGATGTCCACTTAATGGTGGAGGGAATACATACAGGTTCTGGTTAGCAGGAAAGAACGATGAGTTTAAGGTACATGATGAGGGCTGTGGTGTCAGATTTACAGTTAAGGAAAGAACGACATTTGGACTTGCGATTGATGTAAAGCCCGGTATGTACCTGGATGGAGAAATCTTCACACCGAGGATCTACAGGTATGGGGATCTGCGACCGAAGAAGATGGTATGGAAGTGTGAATCAATCGGACTGCTTGGACGAAAAGAGAAAAACGGCATAAGCTTCACGAAGAAGGATGATGGCGTAGTAGTAGACGGACAGAATGAAGGTAAGAATACTAATCTTACGCTGAAGGATGAGCTTATGCTCGAAGCAGGCGAGTACCTACTTGAGGGATGTCCGTACGGTGGCGGAGTTGACAGATACAGACTTAAAATCTTCTCAGATGACAAGACTCTGGATGGTGCTGATGAGGGCTATGGATTTACATTTAAGCTTGATAAAAAGACAAAGGTAGGTATATCTATCTTAGTTAAGCCGGGAACTCGTATGGATGAGAAGAGGTTTGAACCTAAGCTATACAAATATTAAAGAGAATCAAGTGTATAAATGATGGAGTACTTACAATATATCTTCGTGGTGCTGATGTGAGAGATGAAACAGGAGATAAGAAACAGTGCTATATGCGAATGATTGAACTCTATATCGATGGAGAAAGCCAAATCGATAATCCAAAGCTTGTGTGGCATAACAGCCCTATGATAATTGAGAGACAGGTAAAGGATGGAGATATGGTGGATGTATCTATATTATTAGAACATATATAAGGTGTTTGGGGAAATAAAAATCGAGATGAATAACAAGAATGATATAATGGAGAAACATAAAAAAGTATTAACTCTTATGTATGCAGCAATAGTGTGTTTTGCTTTTTTTATGTATAAGCCCACGTGTACTGATTCCGGGGATTATACGACCTTTACCGGAGCATTAAACTATATTGTGGAGTATTTTAAAAGTATATCTATTGAGAGTGTTGCTACAGTTCTTATGGTTGTAGCGATATATTTTTGTAAAAGAAAGGTTTTGGTGTTTACTGAATATGAATTGCCGGTAAAAATCGTAGGTGTAATAGCAAGTGCTGTTAGTATAGCGGGCAGCAATTACCTGTATAACGATGGATTTGGGTTTGTCAGAAAAGGGGGGGAGACTGTCCGAAAATTCCCTGATTCTGCAAAGTGAATAGTGGCATAAGGTACTGGTTGATATGAGGTGCTGTGTATATAAAATTTGAACATTGAAAAACGAATACATTTTTGATGAAAAAAGTC
>Ga0065711_1031187_pt1 | contig 30319 bp, 25 predicted proteins | sample Hoacrofraction12_FD_59098 | JGI IMG/M metagenome (GOLD analysis project Ga0065711, IMG submission 59098) | Hoatzin crop microbial communities from Cojedes, Venezuela - Epithelial fraction 12 v2 (version 2) | ecosystem: Host-associated > Birds > Digestive system > Esophagus > Crop | place...
GGTTTTTTTTTCCCTTTTTTTTTTTTTTTTTTCTCTAATTTCGGGGGGGAATCAGTTCCTTCTCCTTCACATTTTCTTCAGCCTGTGATGATCCCGAATGAGCGTACCTGTGGCTGGCTGCCTGGGAGTCACGTGTGTCGTTTCTGTTTTCCCTAACTCGGAGACTTGTTCTTGTCATCACATTTTGCTTGTGAACACAGCTAAAATTTGCAAGTCAGCAGAAGACTGGGGCATGGCAGAGAGCACCCCTGGCCGACTGGACAGATTGAATTTCACCCCTTAAATATGTTTCAAACTGCGAGAATTCAAGCAGCTCACAATTTCTGTGGTCATTTGTGCTAATAAAGTTTGACAGCCTGAATGTTAATGGAAAGTAAACAGGACAGGGGGTGCTAACAAGGTCATAATGAAGCTCACATTTAAATTGAATTGAAATGAATATATGAACGCTCATGAGAAACAGTTTGTCTTTCTCCTCTAGGCTGTAGTGCAGCATGTGGTAGCAATGGGCAGTTTGTGAGTGGCAGATAAAAAGGAAGCTATAGCTATTCTGCAAGGACAAATTATATCTAGTTTAATAAAACTGAAGCTAGAAAGGAGGGAAGCGGGGAAGGGTGCTCCTTTTTAGGAGCCCACCAGTCACGGCAGCTCACTCTTGCCCTCTCATTGCTGTGACTCCCAGCTAACCACACTTCTGTCTCCAGTGTAATTCCTATTGATTTCAATGGCACAAGCCTGCAGGGAATCCTGATCTGGGGTCAAATTTTACCAGATGTGAATACTCTCAAGTCCTCTTAAATCTGATTTTGAACTCAGGACTGTGTCACTGCTTGCAGGAGGGGGCTCAGCTGTGATCAGGCTGGTGAGCGGATCCTTTAAAGAAGCCTTTTGCTACCGCCATGGTCAATCTTTTAATTTATTGTATTTTAAATAATGGCTGAATACAGACAATTGAGTTACTTGCATTCTTGCGCTCTCTTGCATACAATGAATATGTCATAGCCGAGGAATTGGGCTGACTTATCCAAAGCTGTTGGCTCTGTCTTTCCAGGCGTGCTTTCCTAATTCCAGATGGATAAGAGAACAGTGGTGTGCAAGGAACCATCCTACTCCTTCCCCTCCTCCCAACTTTGGCATAGTTGTGTTTATTGCCTGTGACTGAGGGAGTTTCAATATCCTTGCAAAGTTCTGTCTGAGGAAACCTGGCGAACAGAGCGTTATTGGTGCAAAACCCTCTGTAACCATCAGATGCTTTTCCGTGACTCAAAAACATTTCAGGCTCTTTTGTAATAAATGTAAATGGCAAACCAGAGGTCAGGGACGGTCTCAAGGGCAAAGGCTTGTGTCTAATCTTTATTTTCTCTTTATGAGCTGCTGGAACAACTTTGTAGGTATGAAAGAAATGAGCAGAAATGTGAGACAAGGCAATCTTATTAGGAAACGGGTACATAGCTTCTCAGACTTGGTCTTTGACCTCCTTTGAAATAACTGTGGGGCCAGGATCCTCAGATGGTGCAAAAGCATAAATGTAGCTGCAGATTTACTTTAGCAGGGATTTAGTGTTTCTGTTCAATGATAGCTTCACTCCCCCCACCAGAAGATGCTTGCGGCAGAAGTTTTCAGCCATTTTAAGCTTGCTTTTAATATAATGGTTCTCTTTACATATTTTTCAAATGACTGTAGAGATGACAAGTTGCTTGAGCTTAGCGTTTCTGGATGTCTTCAGGAAATGGGGCCAGTTTGAGAGATAAAGGTTTTGATCTGGCAGTGATCTTTAAAGCCGATCCTCATAAGCTTCCTTAGAAATTTGCATGGATGGGGGCAGTTTTGGGTTGAACTCTTGATTTAATGAGATTACATTCTTACCTTTACAAAAACAGGGTTTTCACCATTTAAAAATCTCTTGATACTCTTTGCAAGGATGGAGATAATACTGCCGGATTGTTAGGCTGAATGCTCAAGTTTTTGAATAATCTCCATGTTTCATTAGTGCCCTTTAGATGACTTTTTGCCTGACAACCAAGAAGTGAAAGGGAAGAAAACCCCTGAATTCCTTTTGCATCCAACAAGATGTTCCATTTACCACTCCACCCCACGCAAGATGTTTCATTTTTGGGCTGTTGCATTTAGGGTAGGGGAAGCAAGATTTGCAAAGCTGGCCAAGGCGGAGGAAATGCTGGCACTTGCTTTGTACTGTGACCAATTGGATAAGAGGCTCAGCTCCAATCTGGGAGCCCCAGGTTTGATCCCCTTCTGTTTAAAAGATATCCAAATCTTACCCAACCAGACTGGAAGTCCTTTCAAGGTGGGGGACTTGCTTAGACTCTCCCCAGTGCTCCACTTTGCGTAATATGCTGGGACATGAAGAGAAAGGGCCCTGCAGCCTCGTGATGGCCAGCCAAAGGTGAATGCTGTCCTCAGTCCCCTCCACTGGCCAAAACTGGGCAGCAGATTCATCCAGCAGCCAGATATTGTTTCCCAGCAAACAAAACATTTTCCAGGAAGTTTGCTGTGTACCAGAAAGAGATTTCATCCATTTCTTGCTGAGGCATTGCATGCCTGCTGCAGCCGATGCTAAGTTTCCGAAACCATCCCATGCTGTTCAACCACATTAAATATTACGCTGAAGCTAATTAAGCTGACAGTTTGGGAATGTTTTTGTTAACTTTGCTTGCTGAATTTCCTCTCCCCCTGGACCCTGGCTCTTGTAAGTAACTTTCAAAAACTGATTCAGAGAATTTTTCCTTTACTGTGTTCACACTGGTGTCAGCCTGTATGTTGACACTAGACTTACTGCCTGTATTCGTATAAAGGAAGAGGGCACATCTAAATGCTTCATCTAGTTTAGTCTAGAGGGATGTGACTGACAGGCCTTTACAACACTTGCTTAAGAATGAGACAGTTGAGTCTCTGACACATTGATTTCTCCTTTAGCTGAATATCCACACCACGGGGTTTTCTGACAGCACTCCAGGCATCCCTCGGCCCTGCTGCAGGGTGTCCGGAGGGCTGAGGCAGGTCCTGCGCTCCTCGGCTTGGGCCAGTCCCTGTAAAACACCAAAGCAGAAGAGCCCTGATGTGTGGGGCAGTGTGCAGTGGAAGCTTGCAGCCAGGGCCAGATTTATGACACAACAATTTCTGTCTTGGAATTTTAATTTTTAGGGTTCTTCATATTTTATGTGTAAAAATGCATTTGAGGAAAAATGTAGTCCTGTCAGGCTTTAGGCTGCAGGTCTAAGAATTGAATACTCAGATAAAAGTCTAAGCTGTTCCATAAAGACATCTCAGAGACCTTCACCTACCTTCAGGCTGGTTCCTATGCCAGGAAGAAAAATTGTGGCAGGCCTTCAATCTGATGAAATTCTTCCATTGCTTCTGCGTGAGGAAGTGGCTGAAGTGACAGAATTTGGTCAGTCTGTAAAAGCTGTTTCAGTTGTTGCTGAAGGGCCAATCCTCATGAAATCATCACGAACTTTTTCCTTTGGGATGATATACATGGTCAGGTCCTTGAAAAAATATCCCATACTTTAAAAAATGCCCCCTGAGCATCGGAGTGAATGCAGGCGAGGGCACAGTGCTGCGTGTTCTGCAAGTCCCCTGTGAGAGCAAAAAGGAGACAAACACATCGGGGGACTGGTGAGGGACAGGAAGGGGATCTAAATATGGCATAGTACATCCATTTATTTTCCTGTCACCCCAGACATATTAAGCACTGGCACCTATAGCTGTCAGATAAACAAACTGTGCTGTCTTTTAGAAAATATGTGAACAGGGTTGCTCATTGTCAGTCTTGCAGGCGAAAAATAATAAACACAGATGTGTATTGCAGAGGGATGGAAATGCTCTGAATTCTCCCAGCTGAAATCCAGACTTTGAGAGGAGCCAGAGAAGGGACTCTCCCTGTATGTCATCGGTAGTGGCAGCGTGTGGGCTGTGATCCTCTTATTTAAGGACTTGAGAAAGTTAGGAGGAGGACCTGGCATGCTCCTTAAGTCGTTGATAGGCTTTTCTGTCCCCTATGTGGTACCTGTTTCTTTTCCTGCCTATTCTGATCCCTCGTGGGCTTCATCCTACTTGGGCTGCGGTAGCAGAGAGGATGTTGATGGCATATTAGGGCTGCCAGCCCTATTATTCTACCTTTTATACTTGTATGTAACTTTAAATTTGAGCAGGGAGCTGGTCTGTGAGCTTCACTGCTTTGAGACTATGTGGCTGTTAAAAAAAAATTGGATATAAATTTAGATTTTATTAATCCTGTATATGAAATAATGCTTTTCTAAGGGACAAGAGTATACTAATTATGACTGACTTCATTAGGCAGCAGTTTTAAGAGAACCCAAAACACCACTCAAGTATGTCTAGTAACGAATGACCTAATTAGCAAACCCTGCTGTCTGCATTGTACCCATCACTGGGAAATGTTAGGAGTTTTCAAATTAAAATGTTAGCTTGAGTTGTTAATCGTGTGCCCTCTATAGACAGTTCTTGGTGCCCCATTATAGTAACTGTGATTTATGTGGTTGCGCGCCACATAAAACCGCGCGAGAGGCTGGATTTGCCCTGTTGTTCCTGTCTCGCAGCGAGCTGTGTCTGGGAGGGCCAACGCGTGCCTGGGCAAGAGCAGGGCGGCTGGCTCTGGAGCTCTTCCGAGCACGGCCTCCACGTCCGGCACCTGCTTGCCATGGCCAGGTTGGACTCTGCGCCTCCTCCCAGGCCTTTGCCAGCGTCCTGTAGCTGAAATCTACTTACCCATTCCTCCTCTAATGACATAATTAGCTTTCCACCTACTGCACTATGCCAGCAAAGCCCAGTGATCTCATTACTGGTTTTAATCTGTGTTGTGCTAATGCTTAGAGGTCCCTGTCACAAGTTAGATCCCATTTTTTAAACTTTTTCTGGCTGAAACGGGGGGCAGCTATGCAAGAAGACCATAAACACCTAGAAAATTATTTTGCTTCAAGCACGCTTTTCTAGCTTGTTGTCTCTAAAATCCCAAACTGCAAAGATTTGTTTTGTTTGGTCTGTTTATTTGCAGTGAGAGAATTTTGTCCTGGCTATGTTTGGATAAATCCAAAACCTCTAGAATAAGAAAGTTTCTCTAATAAAAAAAAAAGTGCACAATAACTCCTTCGTAGTTCTCATCAAGGAACTTCCGCCCATATTTTGAGATCCGAAATAAAATTCCCTGCATGCCGGTATTTTTCGGTTTATGTCAGTGTTCAGAAGTTCCCAATGTGCCAGATGCTGTATAAACAGTAGGGAAAGGTTCAGTGCAAGTAAGTTTACAATCTAAATAGAAAACAAACTGGGATTAAGCAAAACTTGGGAGAAGTTCAGGACTCCCTTTTTTTTTTTTGGTGAGATTTCTGAAGCCCCAAATATAGTAATGATTAATTTTATTATTGTTTATCCTACAAAAATTATAGGATCAGTTCTCTGGATCTTATCATGAGTGCTACCTTAATTAATGTTATTTGGAAAGTCCCAGCACCTAGAGTTAAGATGTTGCTTAAGACTCAGCTTGCATATAAAAAAAACCCAACAAGCTTCTTGTCTTTGTGGTTTTTAAGGGAGTTTGAAAGCATGACTGAGATCTTGAAAAAACCTCCTAATCTGTGATTTTAAGAACTCTGACTCATGATTTTTTAAATGTCTAGTGTTAGGAATATTGGTAAAATGCTCATGAGAGAAATCCAGCCTGACGCGAGGCTCAGGAATCCTTGTTGCATAGTAGGATTTTCATTGTTCTGCCTTAGAGTTTATTTTGTACAGCGTCCTGCAGAAATGGGAGTCTCCCCTTTCAAACCTCTACAAAAGTGAAGCGCCAGCAAGCAACGCAGTGTTTAATTTCAGCTGCTTTCGTTCTCCAAGCCTTGCTGCCTGGTTCGTAGAGGAGGTAGGACTTCTCAGAGGCGTATGCCTTGAGTTTTGGAATCTGCCAAGTACCGATCCTGTCGCGGGGGAGCTCCTGAACACAGAGAGCTGCTATCGGAGGGTCAGGCTGTGCCGATCCCACCGCTCCCGTATGGCTCACCCAGCGCGCAGCAGCCGGGTACGTCCCTGCGGGAGGTTCTGACCCCTGCTCTGGACGGGAAGCTGGCAAACGGTACGCTGCAAGGTGTTGAGGGGGAAATAGATTAGTCTGAGACAAAGCGAGTCTCAGAGCTGTCACGGTGCTTTAAAAAATAAAGCTTGAGGTAAACAAAGCAACACGCCTGTTTCCACGCAGTCTGTGGGATTGCTGCTGCCAGCCTTTCCGATGGGACCAGGAATTCCACCTATTTCCTACCCCAGCTCCTTTCTGTGTCCCGATGCTGAGCAAGACTCCCCACGTGGCCATGCGCATGGCGAGCGTTGGCTCCTGCCAGGGAAACTGAGGCACTGGAGGAGAAGGGGCTTGGCCTGGCAGTGCACTCGGGAGCACCCGCCCGGGCTCTGTCCCACGGCGAGGCGGGGGCACGCTGGGGGCTCCGATACCGCTTGCAGTTTCTTGCCTTAATGCTTCATCATGATTCCCTGCTTTATGCACTGTTAGTACCATATGGTTTGTATTTCAAATCTTTATATTTCAAATTCGTTAAGCGCCAGATCATTTAATACTTCTCCTGAGACAACTGGATGTGTTTCGTCTTTGCTTTTGTTGCTGCTGCTGCTGCTGAGATGGTGCCCTAGGCAGGACTCGCTGGCTGAGGAATTTGGAACAGCCACAGCTGCAAAAGTTCGAGAAAGTGTAGTAAATACAGGACAGAGAAAAGGAAAGAAAAATGCAAAAGCTACGGGGGATCACAGGTGTGATCACGTCATTTAGAGACTTCCAAGCATGATCATTTCCAACAGAAATGTTTTTTACTTTGTTTTTTGAATGAATAAGTAATTGGCACCCCTGACATGGAGCACCCGTGTGACTGGCAGCGGGACTGCCTGGCTGTGCCCTGCCTGCCCCTCTCAGAGTTATTGCAAGGAAATGAGGATTTTCTGCCCCCTACTCTGATTTTGCAATTCTTTTATTAATTGGATTTGACTCAAGTCAGATGAAACTGAAGCTGGCCTGCCACTCATCTCCCCTTTAAGCTCTCCGAACAAGACATACATGATATGTATCTAATTTTTTTTTCTTGTTTCTTGTTAAAAGGATGGATTTCACCCTGTGTGGCATGCCATGTTTAATAAAAAACAATGCCCAAACCTAAGCTTTCTGGTTTTGTCCCCTGTATCCAGGCTGTACCTGTTGCAGGAGACTGTGCCAGCCATGGGTCTCTGCCTCAGATGGAGGAGAAGCAATTTCTGCCGGAAGAACTATAAAAATAGCATCCTCTTTTAATCCCTGGCTCTGATTTCCACCATGAGTGACCGTTAGCCATGAAAATACAGTAAACTTTATTGGCAGTAAAAAACGATGTATATTATTTGAAAAAGAAAAAAGGCAAGAAAAGATGTTATGGGATCATTAAGATGTCCACGAAGAATCCTCATTTCATGTTTGCTTTGGGAGTTTCAGTGACTCTGGTATGAATATTGTCTTACTGGATGCCTTGCAGTACTTTTTATAGAAGATGAAGCAATTGCTTCTGGAAGAATTATTCCTGGAGTCCTTAAAATATTGTCATTTGGGTGACAGCAGCAATTCAGTAATGATTTTTGGCTTAAAATGGTCTTATTAATTTGGGGCTTCTATTAGAACAATAGGCCTTTCTTGCAGGATTTAAGCGCTTAATTATTAATTGCGAGTGCTCTGTAGTTAGCTAAGGTTATGTTTAAAGATAAATTTTATGTCTTTAAGACCACCATTATCTACTATAAAGTAGATTGACTTGAGAACTTGAGATAATTGATAGAGTTTCTAAAGGGGAAGGGGTCAATTTCCCATCTGAACGTCTTTCTCCTTCATACCTTCCCCTCTTGTTTCCTAAGCAGTTTCTAGAATTTTGAAAGCATAACACATAAAAAAGTAGACATTTTTCATTGGGTAAGATTTTAATTGAGAAATGGTCTTTTATCTAAAACAAAAAATTTACTAAAATGCATGTTTCTTCAAAACTGGATGTTTTATATTTTTTTGACTGTAGTTTAATTTTTCATTTAAAAGGTTATAAAAGTCTATAGATATTTTCCATTATAGAGAAATATCATTAACATTTTTATATAATATATAAATTTTAAAAGGAGCAAAGAAAAATTGAAAAATCCATCCATTTCATACACTGGACAATTCTGACAATTTTTGATTAAATAGTCTTAAGTTTTTGCCCATCCTGGTTGTAATACAAAAAAGCAGAACATGAAATAGGTATCAGAGCTCTTCTTGTTTTGTTAGTGTAGTTCCAAAAGATCTCAAATGCCTCTAAAGTCTTCTTTTTAATAAGTTTATATAGAGGCATGGTTACTATGAAAATAAACGAATTGAGCTCACGCCTGCGTTATTTACATAGCCAGATTGTTTCTTTGGTCTTGAAACTTTGCTCCGATCATGTGTCACCTGTCCATGTAACCAGATAGGTAACTTAATACTTCATATTATGCTATGATGAATCATAAGATCAAAGATCTATTTTGTTAGTACACAGTATGCTTAAAAAAGGGAAGGAGCAGAAGCTCAATTTAGTGTCTGTTTTCCACTCACTCACTACCAGTTCAGGGGAATTACGCTTACCTCCGTTTGATTTTCTCTTTTAGTACTGGCTTGAGACCTGTTTGGGTGATCTTGATCTTTGGTGTCACACCTAGTGACGTAGCGGTGGGGCATCCCTCATTGGTTTCAGTGGAGCCCAGACGAGAATCGAACGATTCCTTTGACTTTCTTCATCCTGGGGGCAAAGGCGGGGGTGGGGGTGGTGGGAGGTGGTTGGGATTTGCAGGTGGACCACTCACCCCACGTTGGGAGTCTTCTCAGGAACAAAGTTGCCATCCTTCTCCTGAATACCTCTATTTTGCACCAGCCTGCATCAATTTTCCTTTGAATTTCCTGTGTGATCATTTTGTCTGATGCGAAGACAACTGTCTAGACATCTATTTAAAAAAAAAAAAGTCTCTCTATCCTGCAGTCTGAGAGAGGCCAGAGCACAAGTACAGATGGGTAAATATAGGGCATAGGAGATTGATTTGAAACCAATAACTGGGAAGGTAAGTACTTGGCACTCGACTCTGAAAGAGCTCCAGCTCTGTTGCAGAGTCCTACATAGCTTTTAGCTCTCTCTCCTGCTTACCTGCACACTATTGATGGGACTGGAGTATTCCATTTCTCCAAGAGCCTTAATGGGCTTGTTTTTCATAAACAGGCAGCAGTTCCTGGGAGGGGTGCAATTATTTGTTGGTTTTATTTTGTTTTGTTCTCATATGAAAATATCATCTTAGCATCCTACTACTCGTTGCAGTCAGCTTGAGGAAGGAAGTAGATCACGTATTGAGCTGGCTGTTTGCCTGGTTATTTAGTGTGCCTGTAATAGGTGCAGTGCTTAGTGTTTTCCCCAACAACTTTTTTCGGTTTTCTTCTGTCTTCACATTTCTTCTGCTGTTCTAGAGGGCCATAATACTAACTTTCATATCCATGTGTAAGACCTTGTTTTGAACCTGGAACTTTTTAGCATACGGCTGAATTTCCCGTGTTTCTGTCATGCAGCCCTTCAGTGATGAGAGTTTATCCTTCTGCGTCTCCGCTCTTCTTGGAAATACTCTCCAGCTCAGCAGTGGCAAGTAACTTACAGGCAGCTTTCCCCTCTTGTTTTGGACTGAATCAAAAAAGCCCCAAACTAAAGTTCTGACGGAGCAGAACAAGAACAGGAAAAAGTGCAACGCATGGCAGCAAATAGAGACTTGTCCCCTCGGCTGTAGCTTCATCAACCTTAATATTGGGACCTACCAGTTTTATAAACTTCCCATAGTACAGGAGGCCTTAAATCAGGGCAAACCAGTAACCCCACAGATCAGAGGCTCACAGAAAGCTACTGAATGCAATTCAGTGTTGCACGCAGCATCACCCATGTGCTATCTGCTGAAGTCCCGCTGGAGATGACATTTTCTTACCCCAGTCCCAGTCTCCCAGGGAGCATCGGCCATGCTCTGCCGTGGTGCCAGTCTGGTTGGCCCAGCAGGACGGGGGCTGCCTCACTGCTTCTGGCTGCTGGTGAAATTACTCTGTGACCACAGTATGAATTAGTGGGCCTTGCTAAAATTGCCTTGGGGACATCAGAAAAAAGTTGAGTGGCTTTGGGCTGATACACGGCAGAGTTGTTGCCGTTCAGAGCTCTGCTGTTGTCTGGCCTGGTTGCATCACTCACATCAAGGCAATGACTTGCACTGCATTGAGCAGCTGTTGGTTGTATTACGGTGGTGGCCAACTGCCCCCTCCAAAACAAAGCCCTTTTGTGCCAAAACCACTATGTTGATAAATTTTGAGAGAGTCTTTGCTCCAAAGAAATGGAAGTCTGAAGAGGGCCGAGGCAGGGGAGAGGCGGTGGTGTGGCTGTGTTACAGGTGGGCGCCATGCAGGGGTACGCAGCTTGCCCAAGCCTACACGGGAAGTCTGCGGCAGCATGGGGAAACTAATCCGGATCTCACGAATGTCCTGCCTGCTGGCACAGTCCCAAACCACCCTTCCTCTTTGTTGTAATTTAGATTCTCTAGTTTTCTGTGGTTCTCTTAAATGAGTTTCAATAGCAGACTTTGCCCCTCGAGGAGGAATATGGAAATATTTTGGAATAATGGAAATATTTTGTTCTTCATTATTTCACTGAAAACTCACTATTTTCTTCAAATGAATTTTTTTTTTAAAAATGAACTTTGAATAAACATGTTATTGAGTATTTTGGGTAGCTAAGAGAAAGCCTGTTGACCTTTCTGACTATGATAATTGTTTAAAATTGAGTAACTCCTTATAAAAATATCTGCTGTTGACTTATTAACCCTTTTGAGGAGCAGTTTTTGGAATTTTTCCATTTGGCTTCAATAGGTCTTGGATTCAGACCACAATACTATGCTTTCCAACTGAAGTGGTTTTTAAAAACAGCCTACATTAGCAAAAGGATTTTTCACATCAAACGCGTAGTCAGAAGGATGAAATCAATGCTTATCCATTGCTTTGCCTGGTTCCTCAAGGCAGCAGCTTTGGGAAAAATGAGTAAGATGGAATCAGAGTTTATATTAACATAAAATATTTTGCTGGAATTGCAGGTATTTTTAAGATACTATAGGAAAAAATAAGATATTAAAAATGGCTAGAATGAATAATTGTTTCCATTAAAGGGACTTTGGTGCTTCTATTAGGTAAGTCTAAACGCCTTTCCCATTAGTGGTAATTTGCCAGAAAAGAAAGGTACGTTACATAAATATTTCAAAGTAACCTGGGCAACAATTTGAAGATATTAAGCTTTCAGCTTGACAGCCCCAAGAACCTTGATTCATCTTAACATCCAGTAAGATCTTAAATGCAAACAAACACTTTACTTGAACAGGACAGACTTCAGAACCAAAATGAGTTTCATTCTACAGGACTGAACTAAAATTAGTCACCAATCAATGTTTCTTCACGAAGGTTAATGATGTCAACTGGAAGGAGAGCATATAGGTATGGACACGTGAAGTAAACCAGAGTAATTTTTCTAAACATATCCTGGATCCATAGTGCACACACAAGCAAACCTATGTTTCATCTGCTCTAATCTCAGAACAGCACTGCTTTGATTTGATTCTGCTTTCCCAGGAGCTGGTGCAGCACAGGACTGCGCTGGGCGAGAGGCAGGGTAACACCGTGGGCATACAAGCAGCAGCTGAAATAGGCATCACAAGTCATTAGGGCAAAGAGCTGCTTCTCAATGGCCTGAGCCAAAGCCTGCAAAAAGGGAATCAGAGCCTTTTTGGTGACTCCGTTGGTCTTTGGGTGAGCAGCGGTGGGCTGGATATGCTGAAGGACTTGACACCCATAACCAGGGGATAGTTAGTGAAGAAAGGTGAGCTAGTGGCTGCAAGGAACAAGACTTCCTTTAATAACAGAGATCGCAGTGTTCATGGTGCCCGCAGAACATACATGATGGGAACTTCTCTGAGCCAGGGTTTTGTTGGTTAGAAAAGCTCCTAACTATGAAATTCAGTTATTAATACATTTTAGCTCTAGGACTATGCGAAAGCAATCTGTAGCAGATGAATGAAGTTGGAGCTGTGGTCAGCCATTGGAGAAAGGCAAGCAGTCCCAGGGAAACAAATCTGGCAATAAGGCTCGTTCTGGGGTCTGGCTTTGCTGGGCTGAGGGATGGTTCCCTGCTTGTTTCCTTTCCTCCCCATCCCTTGGCACTTCGTCTTGATGCTGCTGCTCAGAAATAAAAAGCAAATTCAAGATGCAACTCTGGGTTTAACAGATGCCAATCAGTGAGTCCCTCCCACTCCTGGCACCTTTCTTTTCCTCCTGCCTCTCCTTCTGTCTGTGCCCCAGGTATTACATGTATTTCAAGCCAGCAGTCCTGCCTTGGACTTCCTGCTTTTATTTTAAAGTTCCCAGTTACAAGAGGGTTCTGTCTGTCTTGGTTCCTCTGAAGTGTTGTTGAGTTTCTCTCTGTCTCTGGTTGTGGGGTTTTTTTGGGTTTGTTTTGGGTTTTTTGCGTTTGGGTTTTTGAGGGTGTTTTTTGTTGTTATTTTATTTTTAATAGGGTAAGAAGAGAAGTGACTTCTCTTAATTCTCTGTCAAGTGTGAGCCTACTGGAGGAATGGCACAGAGTTCCCGGCCACACTAAGTCTCATTTGCCAGTCTCCGTAGCTCTAGAAAGTGGATTACAGCCAAGAACACAGGGATTTGGTTCCTCGCTGGATACATTGGACAGAAACTGGCATGGAGGAATACTGTAGTGTGTGTCGTATACCTTGTAATTAGTTCAGTGCCTCTTTTTGAGCACCTATTTGACATGCATGTCCTCAGAGGATTCATAAAACAGGGGTTGCAATGATTTGTGGTCATTAAAGATTATTCTAATCATTGCAGTAATCCCTGCGACTGACATATAAACTCTATATAAACAAATACCAAAAGACTGTCTCCGTCTATAAGAACTTACAATCTAAGTAGAGAAAAAAGGCAAACAAAGGATTATCATCACCAGGGCTGGGTGGAGCTACGAACAAACCCCAAATCTCCTGCATTGCCTTTGCAACGTGTCCCTTCTTGTTTGCTCAGATCATCTTGATTTGTTTTTTTTTTTTCCCAAGTAGAAGGGATTTCATGCCAGAGGTCTGGCGCGATTCCAGGTTGGATAACTCTGGGTATGTTTACGCTGTGAATTGGAGTAGGGTTTCCTGAGCGATCAGCGGTTACAGCCAGTGAGTCTGGAGGGCACAAAACAGCATTGCTCAGGCCTCCCAACTTGTGCCCAGAAGTCGTCTGGCTGCCCTTGCTTTGTGACCGTTTTGTTACAAGGGTAGCGTAGCTGCTTCCAGGCTCAGCTGGACTCACCTCTGGCCAGCACGATGCAGCAATTGCAGCACACCATGGGGGAGCTTCTATATCATACTTCCCACTTACCAGGCTATGTGGGAAGACTGTGCTTTAGGTTATAGGTACCCACCAGTGTAAAACATGCCCTGTATTATCTGGAGTGGGCTCATATCCTCTGTTTCCTAGGTTAAACAGTAATAAGCTATTGCTGTTTTATGTTTATATGTTGTTCTGCTTCAGCTCAGAAGTGACTGCAGTCGCTGGTGGGCATAGTGAGCTTTTGCAGAGGCTGAATATCACTTTGAGTGTGTGTGAGTCAAAGGGTTTTGGGGATTGTAAAGTGCTAAGTGTAGGCTGTTACATTATACTGTGGTTGTTCCTGAAACACGCAAAACTTCTCCAGTCCATCAATATGGGGAAAAAGGGCTGTGGCAAGCTTGCTGCCTTTCCGACGCGTGCCACTGCCATGGGACTGATGCTGGTGTCTCTCTCTGCAAGCAAAGGCTTGAGCATCCCTAGCTGAGTCAGTCAGTGGCATCAGCTCAGCTCCCGCACGGCTGTTCAGAGGGAGTGCTCCCGCAGAGAGCACGGGAGGAGGGTGGAGAGGGGAGTTCGCTTTCCAAGCACAGGCTATGCAGGCACAGGAGAAGGGTCTGTATTTCCCGCACTCCTTAATGCTGCGGCAGAGCTAGACCTACCCCAGACATCAATCAGCCTTTTAAATCTGTCTGTTGTAGGACAGGTGCAAGAGTTGGTAACTACCTAATTTGGTGATGTTGGGCTCCCTGGTCAGTGTTTGTAAAATGTTGTAGGAAGGCTAGGTGGTACTCTTGAGCTGGATTTTGCCAATGCTTACCCAGGAGTAAAAGTGCTGTGGAAATCAGCAGGGGCGCTTGCTCTGCAGAGCCAGGTGCTCTTCTGCCTGCTGGGAGGTGGCAGAAGGTGCTCTGCTGGTCCTCAGGCTGCAGTCCAGATTCAACCAGGAAAACACTTAAGCACATGCTTAATTTAAAGCATAAGTTTATAAGTCTTACTGCTTTTCAGTATTTGTGTGTTTGCTTCTCTGAGTGGGGACAAACGGAAGCATGTGAACTCCTGACCCAGAGCTGGGGGAGCAGGTCCTGAATTCGTGATGTCTTCTCTAGATAAGGCAGAAGTGCATGTGATGAAAGAGTTTTCTGTCTCAGGCTGAGCATCTTGTGCCATCTGTGCAACCAGCATTTTTACACTGTCACTCAAGGAGGCTGCAGGAGAAACGAGCGCCGATCTGCACAGCAACACCTGCGTTGTCTGATACTGGCTTCTGCAAAGGACAAAACCATCTCTAACCCTTGTAGGGCGGAGCCCTGTACACAGTATTTCCCTTCTCGGACCTCTCACGTCATTAAGACTGGTAGTGTTCACGGTCCTCTCAGTCATGCCTTTTAAAAATAGATTTAGTCTGTAAAGTCAAAGCCAGTTTAGTTTAGTGAATTTTACTGATCAGTAAGTGGTTGGAGAGCAACTGACCGCTTACAAGCTGGGACATTTGGGCTGGAGGGCATCTACTGAGGGTGAGATTCTGCAACATACAGCTCACACCTGCAGTGTTCATAACAGCTGATAAACATGTATAAACCCTCTACTAGCTGTTTGTCAGAGATCTTTAATAAAAGATACGATCCTCAGTTGTACTAAGAAGAGAAAGAGAAAGAGGTTGGCAAGTGTGTGGTGAGATTTTGACAGCCCATTTCAGAAGGACTTGGGGTCAGTGAAGCACAGCACTAGCCAGCCTAGCTCTGGAAAGCGGGGTTGTGGCACTGAGCAGTTGTCCTGGGCTGTTAAAACTCCCCTGGCATGGCTCTGTGGCTTGCAAGGCCTGAGCCTCTGCTCTGGTATGGTTTTCTCCTTCAGCATGTGGATGGATTGGACTGTGTAGCTGTTTCCAAGATCTCTGTGCCCTCCTCTCTCAGTCAGTGTAAACGCAGTCTTTGGTTTGCAGCAGCTGGATTGTTGAAGGGTATATAGCAATTTAGGATAAAAACAGGAACCGCTCTAAATCTTTAGATGCCAATGCAGCCTTACAATCTGGCCCTAGATTACTGCTGAAAATGACATTTAATCTTCTATCTCCTTAAAGTGTCCTTAAAAGGTTTACTCCTGGACAAGTTTATGCTCAAATTTAGAAAGTTTGTCATTCATTATTCATTTGACCATACTAGGTATTTCACCAAGAAGGAATTAATGTAGGGAACAATGGGAGATGACTTTGAGGAGAAACAGCAAATAATGTTGTTCAGAGGACAAACTTACATGAAATTGAACTGTGAATTTCTAGGAAGATGTTGTTTGTCACAGAGAAATAGAGTGTTATAAAAACGAAAAGATACAGCTGAGCTTTACATTTTGCTTTTCTCTTGGCTTGGAATGTTTGGGAGCTTTCTTTCCAGATACTGAAGCTGTGTATAAGCTCATAAGGTCCCTGTTGCAGCTATTCCAAGACACTGTTGTACTGCTGTGACGTGGTGTGTACGGTCCCACAGACACGTCCGTCTAATGTCCTAAGCATCACAGATTACTGATAATAAGATTAAGGTATCCAAGAACTTAATTCTATGTTCATGTGTTTTCAGGTTGTTCCTAAATAGAAGAACATTTCAGTGTAAGAAAGAGTATACTTCAAAGACTGAACTTCTCAACCCAGCATGAAGAGGGATAAACTGTATTTAAACAATATGTTTAAATAAAGTCTGAATTGATACTGATTCATTCCAGATGAGACTTTGCGATCTGTGTGATGTGTGGGCTTGCTGTACTGTACTCTAAACTTTTTATCAGAAATAGTCACCCTCTACTAAAGTAGGCATCTGCCAGAATTTGACGTATGGTCGCGATCACAGCAAACAGTGGCGTCGCTGGCCCTGGCTCTTTGTCGGCTTCAACGACCTGGGGTGTTGGCTCAGAAACAATTCCTCTTGCTGGTGTGCTGGTGCAGAGATCAGCGAGTCAGCCTCACAGGGCGCCTTCCCACATCTGATAGGGCATTTTGCAAGTCAAATAACCGTTCTTTGCCTCAGTTTCTCTCTCTGGGAGATGAGGATACCAGTTTCTCACTGAATATTGGGGTGAGAACTGCCGTACAGATGCAGTGTTACATTCCTTTGTACTCATTAGAGTATCCAGTATCCTTTTTGTCCCTCATTGCAGCATATAGTTTTGTGAATCTCCATGTTCCACAGGCTTCTATCAGTGCATTATTTTAGTTTATGTTCACAGCATGATACTACTGTTTAATCATGTCTGGGATTTTTCTGGTCTTGCTTAAAATACGTGGCAGGAGGACAAGCATATTGCTTTTCTCCTTGGCTCCCCAGTATAATTCCAAATGCCCAGCGTAAGAAAGCTCTTAAGTATATGCTAAAGACCTTCATTATTCAGTGTGGCATGCAAACACAGTGTAATTTTAAGCATGCTTTGGAGTGCTTTTGTGAAAAGAGGTGCTTTCTCAAATCAGAACAATACTGCTGTGCAGGCTACCAAGCAAAGCTGCATTTCTTTGGTCACTGGCAGTAAGGATACGTTCTGGATTGAACGGCTGGCCCAACTAATTCAGTTGGTAGCATTAGTTACAAGTAATATCCTGGTAGAAGGAATGCAGAGAGCTCCCCGTGTCCCAGATCTCAACTTATTTGAATGGTAGTTTCTCTTTAGCCATTACTTGGCTGTAAAGCCGAAGCTCTGACTTGAGCATCACCACAGAGCATGGCATTGGGAGGTCACTGCGCTGTGGTACACACGGGCTGAGTGGCTGCAAATGCTTCATGAGATTTTCTCCTTCTTTATCTCTTGGATCCTTTTTCTCTTGTTTTTCTCCATAGTGTCATACAAAAGGGCCATAAGTATATACGTGTTTGTGTGTATATATATATATATGCGCACATATGCATCAGATTCTGTTCTGTCTTCATGCTCAGGGTTGCTGAGCAAAGCTTCAGAGGAGGAGGTGACCAGCTGCACACTGGGTCTTTCAGCAAAGGAAACCAGAGTCATCTCCAATTGTGAGAGTGTTTAATTGCTCTCTGCACAGTTCACTGGTTTCAAGGCCCAGAGGGACCCCTGTGATTCTTTTGCCTGAACACCTGCATACTACAGCCTGTGGCATTTCATCCAGTGTTTTCTGCGTTACAGCTATTAGCATGTGGCTGAACTGGAACATAGCTCTGAGAACAACAATTGAAGCTTCTTTTATCAAAAAGAACCTCATAGAGTTAGAAGCAAATGAATCTCTAGTATTCTGGATATGCACAGGACCCTTGGAGTACTTCAGCTTGAAAGACTTCAGGTGAGGGACCAGCTACCATGTCCCACAGCATGCATATACAATTGTTAATTAGTGGGAAGAGTTTCTGCATTATTTTCTGTCTTAGTAATTTTTCATTCATTTTGTAGTCTCTGAGCTTTTTAGTGCCTGTTTCTACTTGACTGAGTTACCAGATTAAGACACTGTGTGGCTTGTTTCATTTTGGGCCCCTCGATGGGAAAGCCTTCAGCATCATTCCAGAGAGGAGGTGGCCAGTTCAGGCCGTGTAGAGCTCCCTGTGGCTTTTTGTATGTGCATGGGGTGGAGGGTGTTGCTTTTCAGTCCTGTTGTCAAACTTGCAGGCAGTATCCATGTAAACTTTCCTGGTTCTTTCAGATCTGGTTTCATCGTCTTTCCTCTTGCATTTGGCATCATTCCCAAAATGCTTGTTTGCCGTCTGCATCAGCTGAGAAACTTTTTTATAAAATCTTGGCTGTCCTTGCTGTTGAGTATAGTCCAGAATTGCTGTTGTCTCCTCACGAGCATTGTTTCTGTAATGAGATCTAGGGTAATGTCAACATTAATGTGGGCTTTTATTTGACTACTTTTCCAAGGTTTTGCAAGCAAGACATTTCTTGCTTGCTTTTTATTTTTCATGTAAGGCTTAATATTCTTGCAATAGTCATGTAAAAGTTTTAACCATTTGCACGATCTCAGGTTACCTCCATAGGTTTCCACAGTTTGGTCATATTTTCTGGTAACGTGCTCTTTTCCAAAGAACCAAACCCAACCCAACGGAGATGCATTTTGCAGTTTTATTTCATTGCATTTTCTGCACTTTTTAGAAATTTTTCTCTGTATGTCTCAGCCCTAAATCAGGAGTCTAGGTAAATTATAAAAAAATGCCCGTCCTGATTATTGCTTCCCTTTTATCCTAGTTGCTTGCATTGGGAAGACCAGGTCTTGAGCCTGGCAAGCACTGAGTGCTCCAGCTGGAGTCCCTGTGACCTGTCCGTGTTGTGAGCTGTGTTGGGCATTCGAGGCCCAATCCTGTGGAGCTCACTGAAGTCAATGGGAAGACTCTCATTGGTTTTGTTGAGTGCTGGATCAACATTTAATCTTTGGCAAATGCTTTACTGCCAAACATTTTAAGATACTTAAATTAAAAAAGGGAGGTGTGGCAGCTGGAGCCCCTAAACCAGACAAAAGATCTGTGGACGTACATGTGTGTATCTGTGGAGATGTCAGTGCTGTCTTTTGTGTTCGTCGTATGTCATATGTGGTGGGTAGGAAGCATTAACAACAAGCGAGAGATTTGTTTTAGCGAGATAGGTTTGTGCACTATGAGCACTTGTGGTGATACATGAGTTAGGCAGTGTGAAAATCCTGAACCTGTTGTGAACAGCAAGCCTCTCGTTTGACTGGGAGGCAGGAGCTTGAGGGACTGTGGACTCAAGGAGCCCCAGGGAGGCCAGAGCCCACCCGCTGCAGGTGTACTGATGGCAGCACGAGTTTCTGAAGGCAGAAGAGGGAGAAGAACAGAGTCCATCGGCTGCCAGACGTCCCCAGTCAAGTTGTCTAACTTAAGTGACCTTTCATGGTAGCTGGAACAAGAGATCTGTATCATATGTTTTTGTCTGTGTGTGTTTACAATAACACTGATTCCCATTTGTAATTGTGAACTCATCCCTGTGCTTTCCCAGCATACCTTTATTTTCTTCCGTGTTTGTGTCTGCTGTAAGAAAGACCTTGGCTTACTGTGACAGGCAAAAGAGTCGTTACTTCTCCACAGAAAGAAGGAGAGAAGTTTGCAAGGGGCAAATGGTTGAGAGGCAACTCACAAACTTAAGAAAAAACTGTGTTTTCACAAAGAGGAGAACCAGCTCAGTGTCTTCCTTCTAGGGTACTATTAGTAAAAATCTTGAAACTTTGGTACCTCTGAGGTAAATGCCTTTTTGGAGCAAACAGCCTTGCATGCCCACCTCGCAGAGAGCCAGTTCAAGCCCAAGTAATTGCAATATAAGGGCTTGTGAAATCTCTGTTTTCCTGCTTTCCTTTGCAAGGTAAGCAACCTGCCACGCCTCCAGACATTGCAAATAGTGCATGGACCTGTACTGAATATGCAATATTATTCTGATCCTTTGATCTTGCAGCACACTGCAAATCTCCAAGCCTCAACAAGCCCTGCTGAAGCAGGGGAAATGCTCATATTCCTACCTTTGCAGGTTTGGAAACTGAGGCAGAGGTTTGCCTGCCCTGTAGCCACACAGTAGTCCATGGCAAGCTGAGCAATTCCAGCGACCTCATGCATGGGGCAGGGATTTTAGCCTAAAACCTTGGAATCATCATTGGAATTTGATGATGTCCTCCCTACCTGTCTTGCCCTTTCCCTTTCTTCCATTTTAGAGCAATAGGTGTTGCAAAGCAGATTTGTTACAGCTGCTAACCTATGAGCAGGTGTACAGTATGGGGCGGGACGCTTGTGGTGGTCACCTCCGTTGTTCTTCCTGCCGCACACCGTAGCCGCTCTCCTTGGCAAGTGCTTGGTCCTTGGTTCATTTTTATGAAGGAGACAGGGAATTCCTCATGACCAAACAGAGCACGTATGTGAAACCTGGATAAACAACAGGATATATTTTTTTATATCTTCCTCCTTCCCAATTTCTGGAGTGTCATCGTCCCCTCTGGCTCATGTTGTGCCTGTGCAGCTGTGCCCGTGTGTTGGCTGGTGGGAGCACTGCAGCCCTGTACTTTGGGCTGGGATGGGGATAAGGCACTTGTTGGGTGGTTGAAGGAGAATTTGTCACGTATCCGTTCTGGCGTGATATTGTATTTCACTCTGTTGTGACTAGGTGCATAACGTGACCCAGCAAGGTAATGTGAAAGCAGAGCCTTGCTTAAAAAGACTGCTTCTCCTGCCTGTGTGTTTGCAGTGGTTGCTAGCATGAAGCGGATTTGTGTGTGCACCATTGGCAGTGGATGCAGAAAGCTTTGACAGGATTAGCACATAATTTTAGCAGTCTTCAGGAAACATGAGCAAAGGCTGGTTGGGATTTTGCCCTCCCTGTGCAGAGGGTCTCTTACACCAAGGGTCTTCTGACAAAACTCATCATGTTTGTGCCTTTGCAAAGGTGTGAGGAAAGGCTGGTGACGGTGCTGGCTGCTTCCCGGGTGCTGTGCCAGCAGCACCTGGGTTTGTGTTGGCACATCGGGCACTGCTGCCAGATGCCCCCACTTATCTCTTGTGCTTGTGTGGCACCTTTACCACATGCTCTGAGCACCACATTGTCCTCCAGAAGAGAAGAAAGATGGCTTTTCTAAAACTTGAGCAAGGGTACTTCACAGGCTGGTTTTGGTTTTTTGGTTTTTGGGTTTTTTTTGTTTCTTTATTTTTTCCCTTGGGACGTACTGGACATGGGACAGAACTGCAGCGTGTCACCCAGTCCCCATACCTAGGCAGCGATGCTGGTAGGTTGGCAGGGGTCACTGAGGAGTTTGAGCCCTCTCTATGAAATGAAGATGTTCACCAGATTATTTTCTTAGGGCTGGATTGAAATGTTGTGCTGAATCAGTGTTGTATAATATTGACTGGGTAGATTTTTCATGTAATGACAATGGCATCTTTGATCTGCAAATTAATGTACATTCACTGCACAGTTTGGAAATCCTGCTTCAGAACAAATGACAGAACAACTTTGATATTATTAGATATGAATCTGTAGATTACAAGGATGTAACTGCAGGAACTGTAGATACTGAAGACATTTAAAGGAGGAAACAAAGGACTCAGTAGTTAATGACTGCTTTTCATGCGACAAGAGGGAAAGAGGATAGCGTGCAATGCGAAGTGTCTCCATTGGAGTGAAACCTGAAGTACATAGCTTAGTGTAGGGAAGATTATATATAGAATATATATTAAGATATTCCTTCTCTTCTTCACCCTCTTGCCCTCAAATCAGCCAACTGCATTCTGTTTAGCAGAAACAGAGTTTGTTTTAGACTGGGAAAGAGCTTGAAGTTTTGGAGATGGCCTTACAGTTGAGCTCTGTGCTTTTATTACGATAGATTTAAGAAACCACTCAAAGTTCCAGATAGACACTTATAATAAAATGACCTGTCTCATTGCATGATCTAGTCAAAACTACACTTTTATCCTAAGAGCATAATTGTACAGATTTCCAAGAAAAGGGTAAAACAGGTAGATAGGCACTGTAAATATGCGTACATTTTTAAAGATGGGGCCTTTAAAGAAGGGCACTCCCTTTTGAATGTAACACACAGAAAATATTTGTCTTTCATAACGGCACCACAAGGTAGGAGAAAGCTTTTGACTGCAGAGGAGCCCACTGAATGTGGAATGCAGGAGGAGGTGGGATGGCAGACGGCATTCCAGCAGCTGGTGGGAAAGGTGCATGAGGGCAGAGAAACAATAGAGGAAAAATGGACATTTTCTGAAGTCTCTTGTAATTGTTTCTTCTTCGAAGCACACAACCCACAAAACAGCTTTAAATAGTTACAGTCTGGTTTGCTGAAATCGAATTAAAATAGGATTTTGAAGAAATTGAGACATTGAAGTTGTCTGATGGCTTTTAAACCGGGAAGCTGAGCACATGGAGAAGGTCTGTGCAGCAGATTTGTAGACTGGATATGTCTAGAGAACTGTTTTGGAGCCAAGAAATTGCAGTCTACCTATATGAATTGTGATGGAAACAGTTGAGTGTGCATAGACCCTGTACGGGAGGGGTGTTCTCTGAGGCAGTGAGGATGCGAAGGAGGAAGGCTTACTGTTGAGCTTATCCAGAGCAGCTTGGCAGGGCACATACTTTGTCAGGATTTTAAGGTTGCATGTCTGTGAGAGCTCTGTCTGTTGTTGGCACCTGCAGCGGCTGGTCCTCGCTTACATCTTTAGACTTCCGTGGAGCTTGAGGTTTGGCCATGTAACCCACTGACACTCAAGCTAGTGCTCAGGCAGTGCCTCAGGATGCCTACTCAGTTACTGGCAATGCTGTGTATGGGAGGGGTCTGGTCCACTGACCCCTGAAACTGGGGGTGGTAGAATAGGCCTGCAGAGACACGGAGGGTCTTAGGAGTAAACCTTGTGAACCTTGTATCTTACTTTCAAACTATTTTGTAATCTCAATTTTGCTTAAGAGCTGGCTACACTGAGCCAGAGAAAAATATCTCTAGGCTAAAGAGGCTTTAGTTTTGTTCCCATTGCCTGAGATACGGAGCGTCTTTGGCAAGTTGTTGGGCTTTTGGGGGTTGTTTGTTTTATTTTTTCACCAGCTGGGTATTAAATACTGTTTCCAGCTGTGCAACCTACGTACTTTTGTAAGAGTTGCTGTACCTCTTTTTGTCTCTGCGCCTCCTGCCACACCTTGTGTGGGGGTTTTGGTTGTAAATTCTACGGGACGGGGATTATCTCTTACTAGGGTGATTATTTGCATCACGGAGTTAACTCTGCAGTGGAGTTAACTCTTGTCCGGTGAGCTGTACATGGAATTGGCAGAGGGGTCGTTCATCCATGATGATGCCACGTTGCTGCTATGTAGGACAGCTAGCCCCTAATAAAAGCGCCCTCCAAACTCTGAGCTTTTCTGTGTGAGTGGTAGTTTGAGTTGAGGACAAGACTCACATTATTAGCTGAGTTAACTCCGTAGTGGAAACAAGTCCTAAGTAACTGTCCAGCCCCTAACGCATTGCATCTCTGATCTTACCTGTGGCCACTAGACATTTCTGAAGTGAAAGTAGTGTTAATTTGAATCTGTCCCCAGTGTTCGGGTCCACTAAAGAGTGAGGTTCACATCTGAACAGACTGTTCAACTCTTGCAAGCTCCTATAGCAGGATGTAAAGGATTTTCCCATCTTCTCTGAATTGAACTGAAACAGTATTTGTATGTTCTGGTACGGGTTTTGGGGTAGGAGCAGGATAAATCCCGCTAATTGTGCCATTCAGTAGACACAGCTTTGTTTATTTTTTTAAACTGGCACAGAAATGCAGGATAAGCTCAGCTAACCACAAGCCATTAATTGTTATGACCTGTATTGAATACTGAACAGTATTGTTAAAGTATAAAGGGAAATTCTGGAATAAATTAACGGATCATATAATATCTCACATTTCCCAGAAATGCAACAGCAGCCACTCATCTCATTTCAGCTACTTTCCCAGCTAAGAGTTCTAACTCAATGCATCCAGAAATCAGACATTTACGTTTGAGCTGGACATGGCTGGAGCTGTGCTCCATTTGCAGTTGAGAAGGAGAAATGGGAATCTCCAGAGGGTAATTCAGCTTATCCTAGGACAGACATCTAAAATGGATCAGATTAATTGCTCTCAGAAGGAGTTCCTGTAACCACCTTCTCCTCCCAGGTATGGGCGATTATCGCTTCACTGACTTAAATGCTGGTGCTGATGTACAGCTCTGTACAGCCGTGACTGAAGCAGGGTGGTGCTGATCACCATTTCCTTGCAACATTCGGATATTTGGGAGGAAGAGCATATTTGGTTCTTGCAGACTTCTGTTTGTCATTGGAAGATGGCAGGGCTTATGCTGCACACAGCGGATCTGATTAATCCATAATATATTTTGTTAGTTTTCCTTGTGTGAGGAATTCTGCACTTTAAGAATATTCATATTGTACACGGATGGGACTGGATGCAGCTTCATTACTGTGAGAGGGCACACTTGTACATCTTTTCTTGCTAACAGGCTTCAGCAGATCCGAGAACAAAATAGCTCGCAAGGGTGATTGTGGGACCTGGCTCCACATTGATTAGAGATGTGCAAAAGCTTGGGGGCTGCCAGAGCTGGCAGTGGGGCTGAGGATACAAATCTGGCTGAAAAGTGGGGTCAGCAGCCCATGCAGACTGGTAGGCAGTCCTGCCTACTCCGTGTAGTATACGCTTTGCAAAATAGATAATGTCACTGTGCTGGGATATCAAAGCCTTCTTTAGCTGGACTTGATGCAAAGGACATGTCTTCTTGTAGTTGCTATGTTTCCTTGAGCTGGCTTGAGGAAGGGTTTTACACTTGTGTTCTGGAGCAATTGTCTCACGTTTGTGTTTCCACTGACTGTTTCTAGGAGGCAGCAGGCAAACTGCATTGAGACTGAAACGCTTTTTTATCTGGACACTGTCTGCTACAAATTCACATTCGTATGCCTAATCCCAGAAACTTTGACTGGAAGACTGGAGCTCTATGGAGTAGGAACTTCCAGGATTAGACCCTAAAAATATATGTTGTTATACCAAATAATACATATTACTGCTTAAAATAGCATAGTTATAAAGCAGTGGCTGGCATCCAAAGCTTGACATCCATATTTCTGTTGCCAGGATATTTTCCCACTAAAAGTGAATTAAAAACATAAAAATCAATGTCTATTTAGACTGTTCATTATTATTGCTTGGTTAAGTATAAACAATTTGTCAACGCATAACAGACACTTGGAGAGGATATTTCCTTGCAATAACACAAATCTGAAATTCTCCTGGCTGTTTCCTAACCTGGCACTCGCAACCTTGGATCCAACTGCACAACTCAGAAGTTTTGAAACTAGCCTTCTGAGCTGGGCTTTGGGTAAAGTTTCTCAGCAGTATATAATTATTCCCATTATACCTGTCGTCAGTGATTCATTGACCGCTGAGGCATACATACGAGCTATTTTTCTCTTTATGACTTTTCGGGGGGATGATTCACCGGTTATAAGTGTACATTATCATATGACTAAAGAAGAAAAAAAGACAAATGGAGTGAAGTGCCACTGAGATTTTCCATATTAAAACGAAAAAAGGGTTTGGTCAATGAAAGAGTGATGCTTCTCCCACGTAAGGCTAGCAAACATCTGTAAAGCTTCAAAACAGCCAGATTCCATACAGCTTTACTTTGGTTTTACACTTCTGCAATTCCATATGCTGAAATCAGTGGAGTACACCAAAGTAAATACAGCTGGGAAAAGACGGGTATATTAGCTTTTCTTCGCAATGGTTTGACCTTTCTCTGCGCAGATGTTGGTCCTTCCTTGTTACTCACTATCCCAAGATCACAGATGCCAGAAGAGAGCTCTTTCCTGGCTGTGCAGCAGGGCGAGCAGGATGGGTCATTTGGCATAGCCGTGGTGGCAGGGATGCTCACAGCACATCTATTCTGCTGGGTTTGGCTGCAGGAGAGGGGGGAGATCCTGGTCGTTGACTCCAGTCGAACAACATCACTCCTGGGAAACAGCAGGGCAGCTCTTGGAAGTAAAGTCATTGGTGTCAGTGGTTGGTGAAAAGCCCAAGCAGTCACAGCACTGCCTTGACTTCAGTACCTTTGAGTGAGCTTTGTAGCCGACAGGTCGACCTGAAGATGAGTAGCAAGTCCCATTAAAGGTGCTGACTGAAAATAGAAAGAAGAAACCTCTTCCAGTGCAAAATCTGGTCAGCAGAGTGAGATGGTCTGTTGAGCAACAGGAAAAATAGATTTATGTGTCACTGTTAGCTTCTACAAACGAGCCAAATTGCTCTGGCACAAAACACATTATATTTATTCACAAAAATGTGGAATTAATTGCTATCATCCACATTTTTTTAATGGGAACATATTTTATTTTTTGGTCACCATAGTCCTGAGCCTCAGTCATTGTCAGGAGCAGGACTGCCCAGCCGTGTGAAGGGCCTGACAGGCAACGGCGGTGGGCCCGGGAGGGAGTGCCATGGAAACGTCCATCCTACGGCAGCTTTGGCATGGAGTTCACTTACATCTATATGGCAGTCACATTTATGTCCCAATAGAAAGGTCTACTTACATTAGCTTGTTACCAAGAAAATAGCCTCCCAGGGGTTTTACTTATTTCACTGGAAGTTACATTTAGTTCATTTTCCTCTTCTCTGGCTTTTCTTTTTGAAGTAAAGGAGGTTAATTCTCACCTCTTCTCCTCTCTGTCTGTGTCTCTCTTCATGTCTGACCTGACTCATCTTGAAACTGAACCATGGGTTTCCTTTGTCTTAGATCCAAAATTTTCTACCTACATCACCTAGGCTCTTGCCAGACAGTGTCCTCTAGCTGTCTGAGGCTTTGTAGTCTTCTTCTCCTCCTGTGCTGTGGCCCAGGTTGCAGTTTGCACCAGGACACTTTTCTTTCATCTGAGCCACCAAAACATCCTCCCCCTATGCCTCTGCTTGCACTTGATCTTCCGCTTTGCTTGGACCATAGGAAGGCCTGCTCTGCTGTAGGCTGCTCCAGGATGGAACAACTCTCATTTAGCATAGAAATTATGAGTACCAGTTCCTTTAGGTGCTGTGGAAGAGCCAGGAGGGAGAAAAGGGGCATGAGAAGGAGTGAATGCTAACTGAATTAAAGAAAGAGAGGCGAAGTTGAGGCAGGAGACAGCACTTGGTTACTTGGCTTAGAAGGCAGTTCCTCTGGGTTAGCAGGAGGCATTTCTGCTCTCACCTGAACTGGGACTTGGGCTTTTTACAGTGTTTGTCCACGCCATTTGTGCAGCATCAGTGTGAATTATAGTTATCCCTAGACAGACTGTCCCCATGGCAATTAACTACTGGAGATGTCAAAATGGGCTCAACATGCCATATCTACATCTGCTGTGCTGTTTATGCTGATGTTGATACATGGTGTCTATAGTCAGCAGCACTAAACTCTTCCCTATTTCCATATTCATATTATACATTTTAGGACATAATTTACCTGTGCTTTGCACTTTTCACAGTTTTGCTGTATCTCAGTGATCTGCTCCCTCCATTTCCCCAGTTAGTGAAGAATTGACTGTGTCCTCACAGTGCTTTCATGCTTTCATACTTGTGCCAAAGAAAGAGATTTTTATCTACAGAGACAGAGATCGCAGATATATGAATTATGCGAAGGGTGAGCAGGTCATTCTGATGCAATTCGATGGAAACAAGCAATTACATTTATAGGCACAGTTGAGTAAGGTAATTTGGAGCACAGCTGGCCAGTAGCAGGGATTTTCTACTCTCTAATCATTGCTGTGGACCCACAGGCTGAAGGAAAGCCCAAGTTGAAAGGGTCACTCGCAGGCCAATAAAAGAATATCTGTTGGCTGGGGAACACCAGACTCAACAGTTTCAAAATTGTGTTTTTCTTCATCTTGTTGAAACACAAGATTTCACTTAGTCATCACTTAGATGGCTGGACTCTTATGATCTCACAACTACAAACCTTTTCCTTTCTTCCTCCTCTTCCTCTTTCTTTTTTTTTTTTCATTTTTTCTGAAGACCCATTTATTAAACATATGTTTTATTCCTGGCTGGGGATTTCTACTCAGTTTTCTGTGGTCGATATCCCAACGCCTAGAGAGTTCTCAGAGTAGGGTTGGGGAGATCCGAGTCAATGCAGCAGGAAAGAAGTCATGACTATTCTGTTGCTTTGAATAGGGGGGTCAGATTTCCAGCTGGTGTAAATTATCCTGGACCATAGATCTGTTCAAATGGTATTTGCAGTTTCTTTTGGAGACGTGGAGGAGTAAGTGCGGACGGAAGCGTTCAGTACTTGTGAGGATGTGTTCATGTTGTCAGAGCAGTCTCTTGATCTTGTCTCTGAGGCGGCTGTGTTGGAAAGGATGGTGCTACAGTGCCTTGTCCATTCAAGTGAGTGCTGCATGAAAGTTTATGAAAAATCTGGATTTGTCTGTGCTTTTCAGATCTTTTTTCACCATCTCCTAGAGCTTTGACTCTTGCATACAGTACCACTAAGCTTTCTTGGTACTGCCGCAATTTACTGAGTCTGTTAAAGCTCTCCTACATATCTAAACTGCCACCTTTGTTTCTGGAGGATTTCCATTAGTTTAGTGTAGTGATCTACCTTTCCTCATCCCTTTCCAGGCAGAAACTCTGTCAGCTTCTTTCTACTTCCCGGGTGAAGTACTGCTATACAAGTCACTGCTACATCCTCTCACCCCAAACTCATTATTTCAACCCACCTACATTGTACAATGTTATTATCACATTTACTATAGCATCTGGAAGGCTTAAAATGCAGACACACAAAAAATAGAGTAAAACAATTTGTTCTGCCCCAGTGATCTTCTTGGTTGCTAGAGACTGCTTTAGCAACCACCAGCTCCATTTGCTCACCAGTTAAACAAAATCCTTGTCGTTTAGTAGCACTATATAAATACTTGATTGGATTAAGTTTTGCTATCTGGTTTCATACTGTGTTGTACAACTTTAATATAGCTAAAATGCAGCCAAGCTTTGAATGATTTTTCTTGTGACTTATCCTGTGCTAGGATATTCAAATTGCTGTTGTATAATGATGACCAGTTCCTTAACTAAAGTCCATCAGTAAAATCTCAGCTTTATATCTTACTCTTTTGAAGCTTAAAATGTCATTATTTCATCTCCATAGTATGGTTTGTCTTTTCTCTCTGCTCAAGCCTATCGCACAATTACTTACCAGCATCTGTAGTATAATTTTTTGTGTATATTTATGAAGAATTGAGTCTTTAGTATTGCAACTGAATTTGAGCTTTCAGCCTGTGGCTTACCTGGTAAATATGTCCTGAGCACAGGGCTAGTAAAACCTTGAGGAAGAAGTTTTTCTTGATTTCTCGTGGGGAAAGTTCTGTCTTTTAGAATCTCCCTGCTCTCATGCTCCATGAACTTCTAACTAATTTCTGCTTGGTCTCAGGTACTGCTCTCTCTTGAAGAAATTGTAATCTGAAGGGACATGTTTTGCATAGGAGCAGAGGCAAGCACGTAGTTCATGGGGCACTCTTGGAATTGCTCAAGAGAGGCACCTGAAGATGCAGGTAAAAGCACATGTCCCTAGTCTCAGCACCATGCATTGCTTTGTTCCTCTGGTCCTTGGTGTGTATGCTTGGTTGTGCCTTTGTCTTGGCCAACAAGTTAGAGGTTGGACATTCCTGGACAGGGGATGTACTGTGCCTTCATCAACTTGTACAAGGACTGCGTCCCTTCCCTTGTTCAGCAAGAGTCATAGGCCTGATATTTTAGCTAGAACAATTGCTGCACAGGGGTTATTCCTATGATGAGCTGGTGGGGAAGGGCAGAGCTTGATTCTGCCCTCCTTCAGCCATTGATGAGGGAAGGGTAGGAAGGGGAGAAGGTGGCCAGCAGCTGGCTCAGAGGTGCGGTGGTTGTCTGCCTGCTGTGATTTACAGCTGTTTACACTCAGTGAAGAGCCCAAGTAAGTACCTGTAATGTTCTTTCTTTCATGGAGCTATTCTGACTGCCCCCTTGATAGTGCTCTGGTAACCTTTATAAGTATCCAGTTTTAAAAGTTACCGGAGTGACAGCTTCTGCATCACAGAAATGGAAAGCACCCCAGAGGACCTATTAGTACTCAGGACTGGGCCCAGTCTTTTTCAACTTCTTCATCAATGACCTGGATGAAGGGACAGAGTGTGCCCTCAGCAAGTTTGCTGATGGCACAAAACTGGGAGGAGTGGCTGATACACCGAAAGGCTGTGGTGTCTTTCAGTGAGACCTGGACACGCTGGACAGTTGGGCAGAGAAGAACCTGATGAAGTTCAACAAGGGCAAGTGCAGGGTCCTGCACCTGGGGAGGAACAACCCCATGCATCAGTACAGGCTTGGGGCTGACCTGCTGGAGAGCAGCTCTGTGGAGAGGAACCTGGGTGTC
>Ga0065711_1031188_pt1 | contig 30318 bp, 21 predicted proteins | sample Hoacrofraction12_FD_59098 | JGI IMG/M metagenome (GOLD analysis project Ga0065711, IMG submission 59098) | Hoatzin crop microbial communities from Cojedes, Venezuela - Epithelial fraction 12 v2 (version 2) | ecosystem: Host-associated > Birds > Digestive system > Esophagus > Crop | place...
CCCCCCCCAAAAAAAAAAAAAAAAAGAAAGAAAAAAATCTCAGAACTTAACTGAGGTGCTTTAGCTCAGGCCTCCTATGCATATTGGCCCAAAGGTCAGGACCAAAGTCCTCAAACTCCATTCTGTTGTGTGGACACAAGAAGTAGCCAAAATTTTTCTCCTCACCAAGTGTGCCTCCTGATCATGCTTTGTACACCTGAAAGTCAGGCAGGAACGTGGCAGCTGTCACTGCTTGTCCCAGACAATTCGGCTGACTGCAGCAATCCCTTGCAGTGAGCTCTCCTCCTTCCACACCCCAATTTTAGAGCCTTGGCTCAGCATGGGCTGTGAGTGAAAGGAATTGCAGCCAGCAGTTTTGCAGCAGCTGAATCCAATAGGCTTTTTTTTTTTACGGACTTATTACTTTAGGATATTTTGTCCTTATTTAATCTCTTCTACTTACAAAAGGAAGTCTTGTCAGCAATTCACTTTAAAGAGAGATACCAGAGTCAAATAGACGGTTACACTAGGTTGTCACTCGTGGCCCATATGGGCTTAAGACACAATAAAATAGAAGGATTAACCAAAAGTATGTGTTGCTTTGTGTCAGAACCTTGTTACATCACTTAAGTGCTTGTCTATGGGGAAGAGCCTGACCTGAGCTCTGGCAGGAAAGGGCAAATGACAGTAAGTCATTTTGGGATGAGGGAAAAGATAGGACCAGCCCCATTGTCACTCTAGGGAGGGCAGGGGACTGGAAAAGTGGCGTTTGCCATTGCACCTTACTAGGAAAAGAAGACCATGGCTGGCCTGGGAGAGACAGTGATCCTTTGCCAATATAATTGCAGAAGAGGAGAACAGAGCCTTCTTCTGTGGCTGTTGTGGGACACCAGGCTGCCCCTTCCAGCCCTGCTGGGCACATTTGATGACCAGTTCTCTTTTCCTCCCCACAGCCAAAGGTTAAAGCACGAGCATGCTCGTTTCTCCAGCAGAAGGGTGAATCAGTGTCCCGGGTTCTTGGATTTGAAGTTGTTTGTGTGCTCTTATCTGTGTGCATGTGTGTTTTTGTGTTTATATAGCATGGCTGACATATTGCTGCGGAGATTAAAAAGTTAAATACCTGCAGAAAACTTTAGGGTACCTATTTTTATCCAGGCACCTCTGCATTTTCTGCAAACACTGTGCATAGTAGATTATTGTTAGGTGAACTTTCAGAATGAATAACAATTCCAGCAGCTTTCTTCAGTAAGCTGTACCCACTGCATCTTCTTAATGGCTTATTTAATATAAGGGTCCGCAAGATCTCTCTGCAGCCTTTTCCTGGTGCATTTTGGGATACATCTTCCACGGTCCTTAATGTCAGCCTGTTATCATATATACCCTTGGCACGTTATATATGTAAACAAGCACGCTTCTAAGTCACTCATCTGCATTTCCTCGTGTATAGGGTAGGGCTCGTATAGCCCTACCAAAAGCTATAAAGGCACAGATGGCTTTGTGTTTTTTCATCTTCAGAACAGCAGGTTTATTCTTTTGAACATTTCATCAAATGAACATTGTTCTCTAATAGTGTTTCTTGAAAATTGGATGTCAGATCAAACATTTGTATGTGAAATTCAGCAATCTTATCTGACACCTGAGTTCCTGAAAACATGCATTGCAATTTTGCTTTGCACGGCTTTTAAAAATTTGAAACCACTTAGTTTCCAGTGAAGTGTGATTCTGATTGAAGTTTTCTGTTTTCCTGATGTATAGGTCAGGAGGACTCTTACTTTTGAACATAGCCTTGTGAGAAGACAGAATGAGTTCTGTTCCCTGGCATTGCCTATGGTTAGAGATCAGTGTGTCAGGTCCTGCAGTACTGCAGGGAGTTTCTTTTGGCTTACCTTTGTTTGAGGTGACCATGTGAAATGAGCTATGGTACTGCACCAAAGAGGTGCCATGTAGGATCTTCTGCCAGGTATACACAAATGATTTCCTCCTGCTCAGGCTTTCTGTGGTAGAATTTTTTTGTGTATATGTAGTGAAAGAATGAATGGTCAGTGGCACAGAACATGACTTCGATATTGATTGGTGTCACTGTTGCATAACATTTAGGGACCCTGTAAGAACCAGGGTCAAATCAATCTATATGTGTTTAAATACTCAGAAATAAGGCAGTGGAAACATTTTGGGGAAAAACAATCAGATCTTACCAGAACATGATGTTTGTTAAGCACTGAGCCAGACTGAGCCAGACCAAACTCCCCTTGTCTTCAACAAAGCCATGATTTTACCAGCTGTTTTCATTCTGAAGCAGTGACAACAGATAGACAATGAATACTGAGATCAGTGGAAATTCAACGCAGTCTACATATCAAAATATACTTTGCAGATTTAGATCTTCATTTACCAAAATGAATAATGGGGGCCAGTAAAAAAACACATGCTCATGGCTTTTAAGTGTATAAATATGTGGAATCCCAGCATTTATATCAATGTCGAAGGTCTCAGATCCTTAAAAACAGATAAATTTATATCGCGTTGAATATACACAGGGGAATATGAGGCACAGAGACCATAAATGCTTTGCTTACATCACCTAGAAGATTAATGAGCAAAGTGAGCTAGAATCAACCTGTCTTTATTCTCCACCCTGGGGAAGTAAGAAAAGCCACTGTGGGCAGTAGGCAGAGAGCAGGACATAAGGCCTTCCTGCTTTGACATTGTAGAAGACTTTGGTTGCTACGTAAATGTCCCTTCCACTTTGAAGGCTGTGGCCCCTTTATTTTCACCTAAAAATGCTGTGTCTCACCCTGGGAGATAACTTCCTTGATGTCTACTTTGGTGTTGAAGCTGGTTTTACATATGAAAGTATAGATTGCCCCTGAGACTATTCTGGAATGACAGCAACTAAAGCTTATAGGTGTACTGGCATTAGATATATTATAGACAGCTATATCAATAAATTAACTGTGAGGAGAGAGTTTTAAAGACTGTTTAGTTCAGATTCACAGTGGAAATAAATCCACAACATAGGTTCTATTTCTGTATCTAAATGTCCTCAATTTTGAACTAGATTCAGATGTAACATTGTGGCCTCAGAGCTGTCTCCCTATATTTTTTCATGATTCTTATATCTGTTCTTCATGGCTTTTTTAATGAGAATACTTTTTAATCACGACTATTGGCACATGAAACATGAAGTTTTCTGAGAAAAAGAATGTGTTTCTTAAATAGCTGAAGCTATGCTGTTTAAAAATCAGCTTTGAATCTGGAAAAAGCTGTTTTGTGAGGTTTCCAGAGATTCCTGCCAAAATGCCATGAGACCATTATTTCCCATTTGCTTCCAGATTTATCTGGAACCCAGAAGTGCAGACACAACACAGCAGAGCTGGAAGAAACAAGAGTTCACCAACCATTTCTGAACTTTCAAAATTAATTATTTCTGGTTCAGTCTGAGAAAAACAGAGAACTTTGGGGAGGGAGGAAGTTGACTTTCTTTCCCAACACTTCTCCATTCTAAAGCAAATCCTCTTCAGATTAAAGATTAGTTTGGTTAATTAGAAGATAATTATCCATTTGCTGACTAAACAATAGTTTAGTTGAAACTAAACAATAGTTTCTTCTGTTGAAGTCTATGCTTAAAACATGGTCCTGTTCAGAGAAATGACAGAATAATTGCCATTGCCTGTATTTATTTCTCACCAATAGCAGAAAAATATGCTCCATTTCAGAGAAAACAAGAATAGGACACAATACTCCTAAAATAACTAGTATCTCAGAGAGCAGGACAAACAAGTCGGTATGGCAGGGTGAGGTTCAAGTGTTTGACTGGAGTCAGACAAAAAAGCAACTGAATCTGAATCTTCCTTATGCTGTCTAAAAGCACCGCCCATCAGCCAGGCACCTATTTTGGGCTTATCCTCTCTCTGGTTTTCATCGAAATTTCCATCCTGGAGGGAAGCTTTTCTTGAAGCTGTTCTGCTTTTAAGACGAGTTTCAGTTTCAACAAGTAGACATTTTTAAGACAAAACACTGCTTAACCACGAATTTTATAACAAGCTTTACTTGCTTAAAGATTTGCTTTTAGGGAGCAGGATTTTTTTTCCTCCATTTGCATCATCCTTCATTAAAAATAAAAATAAAAGCAAAAATTGACAAGTGGTGTTCCTTGGGCCAAAGCCTGCACAGAATTGAACCTATTCATACTTCAACTGGTCTAATATCCTGGGGTATGCAAGCCACATTATCCAATGGAGGCACACTTATTTAAGTGAAACACAGCACAGCACAAATTACAGGTCTGACTGAATTGCAAGGGATCATTTCGAAGACAAGTACAAAGTGTTTGTACTGACTACCAAAATTGTTTGGGATCTGGTAAAGGGATCTTGACAAAATGTTGCAATTCATCTGCTTAAATTCTTCTTCAGTATGTACATGCATATGTGTCTGTATATATGAGTACGTGATCTATAAATAGGATTTTCTGCCAGTAACTCACTCATCGTCTCTCACATATTTGCAACAGATCTTATGTACATACTGAGAAAAATGTTTGGTCCCCATGGGAATGTGTGCATGTTGAGCAAAAAACACACACTCGAGTCTTCTTGGAGAAGGATGATTATAATGCTGTGCACATTACTTCAGGTATGTACAAGTCAAATACCTACTGACCTGAAGCAGTCACGGTTCAGACAGCCCAGCATGGCTTCCTGCCTGCTGTGACCTGGCGTAGCCTAGGACAGCGCGAGGTTCCTCGATGCGTGGCTGGCAGCCACTGCTTCCCTAGGAGTGGAAACCCGAAGGCTGGTGATAAAAAGAAAGAAAATTCTGCATTCAGAGTTACCTTTCTGAAATAATGAAATAGGTTTGTGTCTTCAAATTAATGCTGTCAGGTAGTGGTCATTCTTCCCTCCCTTCCACAAATGAGTGGGGAGCCCTTTCCTAAGTTGAGGTCCAGATCTCAGTGCTTCTCTAAATGCTGGGCAAAGACCACCCCTACTTTGACGCCAATGCAATGGAGATACCAGGACACCACAGAAGAGATGTCTGCTTCCGCCTGCCTCCATTGGATCTCTCTGAACTTTGTTCAGGGAGATTTATTATAAGAAAATTGAGTTGTGTAAGATAAAATACATTTTAATTTCTGGAACAGAAGCCAGTTTAGACATACTTTCATTTTTTTTCCCATGTAAATTTACTTTTTGTTAGTAGCACAGCAGTAAATAAACCTCAAGGAAATTCAAGCTCATTTTTGATAAAGTAGAACACATTATCTTGCCAGCTTTTCCAAACAGCTTGATGCTCCTGAAATAAAGTTTTTGGTGTATGCTCAAATATACTGCAAAGAAAGAATTTCCTGCAGTATTTTGGTGCTCCTGTTTGGCTCCAGCTAGAACCGAGAAATGTAGAAGCTGTTACAGACATGAACAATAGTTGTAATAGTTTGCATTTGTAAAGTGGTCCAGACAGACTGCGACTCCACTTGTAGTCCTGCGTCCAGCTCTGGAGCCCTCAGTCCAGGAAAGACATGGATCTGTTGGAGCGGGTCCAGAGGAGGGCCACAAAAATGATCTGAGGGATGGAACACCTCTCCTGCGAGGTAAGGCTGAGAGAGTTGGGGCTATTCAGCTTGGAGAAGCGAAGGCTCTGGGAACACCCTATTGTGGCCTTTCAGTAGCTGAAGGGGGCCTAAAAGAAAGCTGGAGAGGCACTTTTACAAAGGCTTGTAGGGATAGGACAAGGGGTGATGGCTTCAAACTAAAAGAGGATAGATTCAGACTAGATATAAGCAAGAAATTCTTTAGTATGAGGGTGGTGAGGCACTGGAACAGGTTGCCCAGAGAAAGTGCGGATGCCCCCTCCCTGGAATTGTTCAAGGCCAGGTTGGATGGGACTTTGAGCAACCTGGTCTGGTGGAAGGTGTCCCTGCCTATGGCAGGGGGGTTGGAACTAGATGATCTTTAAGGTCCCTTCCAACACAAATCATTCTATGATTCTACAGTAGCAATAATGGGTCGTGGTTGGAGTGATTCCATGGTTTAATCCCAGCTGGCAACTAAGCAACACACAGCCACTCGCTCACTTCCCCCTGGTGGGATGGGGGAGAGAATCAAAAGGGTAAAAGTGAGAAAACTTATGGTTTGAGATAAAGACAGTTTAATAAGTAAAGCAAAAGCCTTGGGTACAAGCAAAGCAAAACAAGGAATTCATTCACTGCTTCCCCTTGGCAGGCAGGTGTTCACCCATCTCCAGGAAAGCAGGGCTCCATCACACATAACAGTTACTCGGGAAGACAAATGCCATCACTCTGAATGTTACACCCTTCCTTCTTCTTCTTTCCCCAGTTTTACATGCTGAGTATGATATCATACGGCTTGGCATATCTCTTTGGTCAGTTGGAGTCAGCTGTCCCACCTGTGTCCCCTCCTAACTTCTTGTGCACCCCCAGGCTACTCGCTGATGGGGTGCTGTGAGGAGCAGAAAAGTCTTTGACTCTGTGTAAGCACTGGTCAGGAATAACTAAAACATCCCTGTGTTATCAACACTGTTTTCAGCACAAATCCAAAATGTAGGACCATGCTAACTACTATGAAGAAAATTAACTCTATCCCAGCCAAAATCAGCACACGTGAGCATGCTCAAATGGCTCTGTTACAAGCACAGTGCTTCAAATGAAGTGGTGAAAATCAGATAAAGACATTAATTATATTAGGGCTGATATATACACAGAGGTGTAGCTGCCTATGAAACTGAAAAGGCTGTTAATTCAATCACTGATATCATTTAGCACGAAATAATGGAAGTGTGGCAATTTTTAAATAAAGTAAAGACACTTTAATTACTTAGAACTCAGACTTGCTTGGGAGTGCAGAAAGTGCTACATCATGTCTTAGCCTGTCTCATTGTATTTTACACACAGAGATAGGGACAGTCAAAGACAAATAAAGAATTTAGACAGGTTTCTTTAACTCATGTAGTGGCTTCCTCTTGACAGTTTAACAGCTCTTACTGAACTTAGACATATTTCACCCTCAACTACAAAATGAATTAAATTTTCTTTAGTCAGTGAACATGACCACTTTTGTCTCTTACGAATAGAAAGGGAGGAGGAGAGGCCTGGAGATGCCTGGCATGATTTACTCTGACTGGAAAATGAACGTAGGCCTAAATGTTCACGAGAAGGAACAGATGCTTTCACTTTCACTGAGGATCCTTGACAGCACTTACTGAATGTGACAGTATCTTGGTCCATACATATTCTTGGACTATACATTCAGTTGGATACAATGCATGTCAGTTTGTTGTGCCAAACTCACAAACAGTGATCACCACCCATTCAAAACACATGGTAATCAGACAATTACTGGGGTCACTCGATTGATAGTATCAAAAATTAATACAAGTTTCCAATAAAAGCAAGTGGGAACTCTCTTTCTAGTAACTTCTATTGCATAAACACCTAATTAAGACAACAATTGGGTCCTATTGTATTAGATGCTAAAGAATACCCAGAGATACAGTTTGTGCCTTAAAAACTCTTGCAGGCCCAAAAAGGTAAGTATAAGTTAGTGTTGACTTGTTTAACGGTAATATTATCCGTGCATCCCAGGAAAATCAAACAAGAAATCATATTCATGCAGTACTCATAAATCAGTAAAACACAAAGCCGAGCTGAACAACATTTACATGACATGAATCACAAATTGTAAAATGCCCAATAAAATTTCACAACATACCTGTGGAACAAGTTTTGCAATGTGCAAATAACACAGATTCCCCATTACCAAGAAGAAAAAAAAAAAGGTCTTTCAACATACACAATATGAATTCTGCAGTGTACATGAAAAACAAGTTCCACCATATGTATGAGGGTTTGAAGAATAAACAGAATATCTTAATCTTAATATCCACTTAAACCTGAAGTGACCCATTGTCTTATATTGGATCGGTATTTGTTTTTGTGGTCTTTCGTTGCCTCCGAGTTTCATTTATGAAGGTGAATTAATATGAGAACTGGTCTTTTAAATGAATTCTCATATCTGTGACCTGAAATTCCATGAAAAGTCTAGAGCTTGCCTTTTATTGCCCCATAAATTGGCCTTTGACAGATTCATGAAAGCTTCTGAAAAGTAGAAATGCAAACGGAAAGGAATATAACCACCTGAAGCATAGATACAAATATTTGTGTTATCTATTTGTACATCGTACACAGTGCAAACTCATGGCTGAACTCCACGGCAGCCAGAGGAAGGAGCTTCCAGCAAAAGGAAAGTCAAAATGCACCATATATGTTTACAAAACAAATCATGCAATAAATACCACATATGGGCTTACCGCACATAATTTTAGGCACCTAAAAGAGTATGTCAGGGTCTTTTTAGCCTGATAGCTATGATGCACACAGGCTAACATTTCCTCCAGGTAGCCTTTAACTTGTGTCATCCTTCTCTCTATCTGTTGGGTTTTCACAAAGTGCATGGAGCTCTCCTGTTTAAGGGAGCTGTAATCTGTGGTTAGTTTTGGCTATAAAAAGTAAATGGATTACAGAAGCTACAGGCAGAGGGAGGGCAGACAGTCAGGCAGTAGCAAGCACAGTATTGGAAGGTGTTTTTTTTTAGGAGACTGGATAAAATAGCACTAAAACAATGAATAGGAGATTAAAAACAGAGGTAAACATCCCTAAATGTAATGACCTAGCCAAACTAAAAAAGTAATAATAAAAAATACCTTTAAACACAGCTATAGATGACAGAAATATCAATAATTTCATTATATTGTCCAAAAAATAGAAGGTGTATAAAGGAATTCACACAGCTAGTATCAGTTTATAAGCTAACTACCATTGCTCTTGAGTTACAAAGATGCATCTCCTCTTTGTTAGTGATTCCCTGTCCAATTTCTTTCAAGTACTTGGCCTTGCAGGTGTGGAGGCACATGAATGTTGCTTTAGCCATAGGAGCCTCTGGTTAGAGAGAAGTGTAATGACACAGCCCTAATGACAGCAGAAGTGTGCAAGAGCTCATCTTGAAGGAAGGAGATGTCTATTTCTTTGCTTTTAGCTGAAGCAAAAAGGAGTGATGGAAGAGTAGAAAGCAAAGGAAAGGCTGGACATGGAGAGAGAAACAGAGAAGAAAATAATAGGAATAAAGATGTGGAGAAAGCAGAAACAAGTAAGGCTTACAACTCCCAGGCAGTGCCTCAGGGCAGTGTTACAACATAAAGAACTTTATTTTTGTCTAGGAAGAAGCGTACAGTGGAGAAATATCTAGTTTCTCTACAGCTGTGAGAAGGGGCATCTATATTTTTCCATCTCAAGCAATTTCCATGTGACAAATTATTTGGCCACTGATGTGTTGCTGTGACTGTTGGTGATGACAACAATACTCTTCTGCCTAATGGAAATCCTCGAGATTAGGCCAGTGAAAATTAAATTCCTATTCTCTTTACAAACTACAGCTTCTCTTTGGAAAATGATGAGAATTCAGTAAAGAATGACAGGCTTTGTTCTTCTCAAATTTCTGTGAGGTCTAGTCTATCTACATCCAAGAGTCAATAGAAAATAATCATGTATACATTATCTTTTCAGTGCTGCTTATTAGTGAAGTAATTTGAGAAACTGGTAGTGAATTAATATTCCTAACATGCAATTAGAAATCAGAATCTTGTGCCTTATTCCTGCCTTATCTTTCAGTTTTCCTGTGTGGCCTTGAAGTATACTCTCAGACATATTTCTTTGTTCCACTCAACAAAGGACACTCGTATTTAAAGTAGGGCATCTACTTAAGTGTTTAGTTGGATTAGGGTCCTTCAGAGGATTCCTAATCTCTGGAAAAAAAAAATGATTAGTTGTTTAAGCATTAGACCTTCAAGGCCCAGTCTTCCAAGAAATTTAGCTCTGAATCCTGGGCTGGGCTGACTGAATCCTTTTATGATGGCCAGACCTAGGACTGTGCAGGGTATTGGCTTCAGAGTACTAGAGAGAGGGTGAAAACATGAGGTGAGTGCTGAGTGAGTAAAATGGGATTTAGAACCAAACACTTCTGTAACCTGACTAGAAGACTTGAAAACTATCAAACGTTCCCATAGTTGCCTTATGTCCTTGAAGGCCTTATTACTTTTCTTATACATTGCATAAAAGCTAAAATTACTTTCCTGCTGGCTTGCACATACTTTGGATAATTTTAGCCAGTGATTGGATTTCTCATAACTCAGTCCCTCAAAGTGTCGTCCTTTCAGTTTGCCAAAGAATTTACTAGAAATGCTGTTTCTTACAACTCTCGCCTCACTTTGTTCTGACTAAGCCCTCCTGAAATGCTATCTGTTCCGCAGAGCATTCCTTCTGCAGCCATCACATGCCGCTGTGTTTGCTCTGTACTTACCGAACTGCACTGCACCCGCATATACCTTTCAACTGTTTTTTCAGGACAGAGTTTCTATTCTGTCCTGTATTTTTTCCCTTGGTTGTTAATAACTTACGATACTCTGTAAATGACAGAAAAACTCATTAACAATCTTGAGCAGAAGAGGGTATCAGCCAAGAAAAAAAGTGAATAATACAGCACTTCTCTGAGTGTTGATACAAACTGAAATGATGGTACACAATAAGTCAATAAATCATCTTGCAGTGCATTTCAAACGCTTTTGTTTGCCACCATGAGTAAGTGCACTTGCTGAGACAGGTCAGACCTGCGATAACACGGGATTTTTCTAAGAACTGAAGGTCTCCCTGGTATGTACAAGTACTTTGTAAGTTTAACCTGCTACATCCTCCTTCACCCTTACCACCCGTTTCCCCCACCTCACCACCTTTTAATTGCCTCTCCTAGCACTGTGTTCATGGAAATACTAGCACAAAGATTACAGAGCTCTGAAATTTCAGCCAAGAGAAAACCCTGCCAACAAATTTTACCTGGAAAAAAATGCTTTTCAAAAAGAAAAGATAAGGAATAGTCTTTGTTTTAATCTAGAATTACACAAATTAATTGGCTGCTCTGAGGCATAGTTATTCGGCACATTATGTTGTTTTGGGAGCTGTTTCCAGGTACAGTGTGGAGCAAATCAAGCCCTTTCTTGTTTCTGGGAGTTCCCCGTCCTTGCCATGGAATTGCATTAAGCAGTCAGAATGCTGTGGTCAGTGGCATAATTGGGTCCGGTCCCGGAAATGATGGGAATTCAGCCAAAGTCTCTGAGGGAGAGAGAAAGGGCTCTGTAAACCATTGTAACTGGGTCTGACTCTGAAAAAAAATGATTTTAAACCCACATTTAAAGAGTGGGTTGAGGTGTAAGACTGCTAAAGGTACTCTTACACCCCAACCCACTCTTTAAATGTCTGCATTGTGTGCCTATTGTTACCCCTACGTCTATATGGAAGACACAGGTCCCTTCAATTCCACATTGAAGAGACAGGTTGGATCCTTACTTTCTTCCCATACTTTTTTATCTCCTCTCTCTAGTATGAAAGACAGAAATACTGCCAGAAGGCAGAAGTATTAAAGATTTCTGTCACCCAGTGGGGCAGCCCCCATATGTAGCAGGAGAACCATTGCAACTTTCCACTCTTACCACCACGGTTTCTGTTGTATGTAACTCTGCAGATCACCAGGTTCCCCATCTGCTCCCTGAACATTCTGCAAATACCTGAATTGTTCTCAGCAGAACCTAAAAGACAGAGATAGCTGCAGAGAGAGGCAAGATACCAAAAGGAAATCAGTCATGTCAGATAACTCTGCTGTGAAAGAAATAAGTGGGAGACAGGAAGAACAGCTGGGTGGGTGGGAAAACAGCTAACTGTTGGGAAAAGAACTGCAGCTTTGGCATCTCTTTCGGTAAGAGGAGAAAAACATGTTTTGTGTATATCCATATGCCTTAAAGAAATTCTTGGTGTATGAGAAAACAGAATGAGCAACGCTTATAGTTCTTCACGTGAGGAATTTCTTGCCTAAGACAGTGAAAAACAGTGCTTAGAGTAAGGATGCTGCTACCCCATTCTGCTTGAAATGTCTTTTTTGTCTGTAAGGAATGACTGAGTCAGACGAAGCCTATAATGCGAGAGAGTGAAAAAGGAGGCTTGAAAAAATGTCTTGTGTGCCTGAAAGCTTGCCTGCTAGTTAGTCTGATAAAATATATTGACTTTGTCTGCAGACTTTGTTCTAGATACAAATAAACAAGAGTCATGATGTAAAATCTAATGTCAAGACAGAGTTTTCTTCCTAGCAAAACTGAAGTGCGAGAACCAGAGTCTAGCCCTACCCTGTCAGTGCTGGCTTACACCCAGCAACAAAGGCAATCCAGAAAGGTGCTATACTGATGCGATTTAACTAAAAAACTTGTGTTAGACTTGATGCGTAATATATCTAATGATCTGGAAAGAGTAAGTTGGACATTCTCCCTGTGGACATGGACCTGGATGCAGAAAGGCAGCTGTATTTTTCAACACTCAAGATTATTGGTTAGCTTTCACACAATCTTTAGTCATTAAAACTGACAGTTTTCTAACTATTGAAGAATGGCAAAAGACAGTGGAGCTGAGAAATTACTGACATAATGTAATACTTTTAAAGCCAGACCCATCCATATTGAGGAGAAGAAATGTAGTAGAGGCAATGCAATCTGAGAATTATTTGCTGTACAACCTCAACTTGAGTTCTCATCCCAAAGTTCAGGGATGGACTTGTCTATGTTTCTGCACATCTTTTTGGCCTCATCTCAGCAGCATCTGAATGTTTAACAGTGCTTGGGAATCACCACGATACCTGTGAGGCAGGAAAACTATTCTTGTTTTCGTTTTGTTTTAACGAGGAAAATAAAGATATGTGAAGTCAGTTGCCAAAGGGCATGCAACTATTTGTGCCAGAGCCAGGAATCAGGTGCAAGTTTTCAGTGTACCAGCCCAATGCCTGAACCAGCAGATATTTTTTTCAGTTGTATCTATTTATGCACCACATAAATAGGTACACTTGTCATGTAAAGATTTCATACTATGTGTTTGCTCAAAGCATGAGTAATTGCTGTGACATTATTGGAGCATTCCTTGGTCCAACACACAACAAACTCACTTCCTTGAAGACCATTTTGGTGCTGTAATATGCAAAGCAAAGTGGCTCTAGTATCTTCCACCTTCTTGGCCCTGATTCAGGGTCAAGGGGATATTTCCAACGGCTGCTTTTTTTAACAAAGAATGTTCTGAAACCCCAGGCTGTGTGAACTGAGTAAGGGCTCAGAGCACACACTTCTATAAGAAGCTTGCTTGCCTACTAAGCAATTCCCAGCAATGTCTTTGGCTGCTAGCTATTGTTATTTGTTTGTAGTGTGGCAATGCCTAGAGGCTCCAGTCATGGATCAGGGTCCCATTGTGCTAGGTATTGTAGAGACACAACAAAAAGGTCTTTGTCATACTCTTAAGGAAAATCTGAGGTGGGTCCAGGAAAAGAACTTTCCCGAATCCAAAGTCCCAGGGCCAACTTCTAAGCTGTTTACTGCTCTCCAGACTTTGGGTTTATCCTTGGTTGTCTCATCTGTGTTGTTTATTCAACACAGGTAATCAGTGAACTCTGAAAACACAGTGAAAAATGCAGAAAATGGATGTAGTTACTTATATTTCTCACTGTCCTTTTAAATAAATAGCCAGCCAGTGATTGACAGAGGTGCCTTGGGGACTCTGTTGCCATCTTTGGCTTGCTCCATCCCTCGGAGTGTTTTGTTGTGGTGACTAAAGTGTATCCTTAGGCAGAAATTACACTTGCCAGAAAACAACCTTATTCTGTGCGTTTGGGATGTGTGTACTTCGTTTGCCTCACACCTAACGCCATTGCTGGGGGTATCTGCATGACAAAAGGATTTTTGCTCCTCAGTCATTAATCAGCTGCTGGCACTTGAAGTCACATTCCTTTCTGTATCACATCACATTTAGTTGCTGTGGATACTGTTGTGATGCCACAAACAGAGGATTAGGGCTTGCTGTAGCCCTTCCTCTCCTAGAACAAAAGGTTCTGCTTCTGAATGCCCTATCTGCAGTACAGGGAAGCAGAGCAGTCAGGGTCACTGAGGAGGGGTGGTACTAAAACTCCGTAAAATCCTCCACCCTACACATATGGCACTGATGTGCTTATCTCCCCAGAGCACTCTGGGTGAATAGAAAAAGGAATTAAACTTGTATTGAAACTACTAAAGTGCAAGTACTTACAAAGTCATGTTAGGCTCCCCATCTCTGTGTCTTACTAGGAAATATTCTACCATTGGTTCAGCACTTTGGCTTTTTTCTTTAGTGGAAGTCCTCTTTACCTCTACTCTCAAACTAACAATGACAATAGGTTTTTCCAGGTTTTGGAGATACTGCTTATCTGATGCATGGGATAATCGAATCCACACTCACAGAAAACGGGTAGGGAAAGTCCTTCGAGGGGACTCTTCATCCGCTGGGAAAACATTGTGTAATGCAAGGAAAAAGGTCGTCTGCGCACGTAGTGTGTAATTTCTTGACTCTCAAAAGCAGCTTTGTAGAAACTGATCCTTTTTCAAAATCCACATTCAGCTAACAGAACTGAAAAACCTGTTGTATTTCTGGCTAGATAGTATTAAGGATCATGTCAATTCTCAGAATAATTCAGCATTTAACACTCATAAATCTTTGCTATTTTCGTTTATATGCTGGTTAATTAAACACCTTTGTACCTCATTTTTTGAATAATTTTTTTGAATATTCTTAAGCCTAAAATGTGACTACATCAGCGGACAAGGGGAAAGCAATGGATGTCATCTCTCTGGACTTCTGTAAAAGCCTTTGACATGGTCCCCCACAGCACCATTCTCTCTAAATTGGGGAGATACAGATTTCATGGGTGGACTGTTTGGTGGATGAGGAATCAGTTGGATGGTCTCATCCAAAGGGTAGCAGTCAATGGCTCGATGTCCCAATGGAGATCAATGGCAAGTGGTGTCCCTTAGGGGTCCATACTGGGACCAGTGCTGTTTAATATTTTCATCAGGGACATAGACAGTGAGATTGAGTGCACCCTCAGCCAGTTTGCAGATGACACCAAGCTGAGTGGTGCAGTTGACACGCCAGAAGGACGGGATGCCATCCAAAGAGACTTGGACAAGCTGGAGAGGTGGGCCTGTGTGAATCTCATGAGGTTCACTAAGGCCATGTGCAAGGTCCTGCCCCAGTATCAGTACAGGCTGGGGGACGAAGGGATTGAGAGCAGCCCTGATGAGGACTTGAGGGTACTAGTGGATGAAAAGCTGGACAGGAGCCATCAATGTGTGCTCTCAGCCCAGAAGGCCAACTGTATCCTGGGCTGCATCAAAAGCAGCATGGACAGTGGGTCGAGGGAGGGGATTCTGCCCCTCTGCCCCTCTCTGGTGAGACCTCACCTGGAGTCCTGCATCCAGCTATGGAGCCCTCAGCACAGGGAAAACATGCAGGTGTTGGAGCAGGGCCAGAGAAGGCCACAAAAACGATCGGAGGGCTGGAGCACCGCTCCTGTGAGGAAAGGCTGAGAGAGGTGGGGTTGTTCAGCCTGGAGAAGAGGAGGCTGCGGGGAGACCTTATTGCCGCCTTTCAGTAATTAAAGGGGGCCTATAGCAAATATGGGGACAATCTTTTTAGCAAGGCCTACAAGCAATAGTGGTTTTAAACTAAAGGAGGGTAGATTTAGACTAGTTATAAGGAAAAAAATTCTTTACAATAAGAGTGGTGAAACACTGGAACATGTTGCCCAGAGAAGTAGTGGAGGCCCCATCCCTGGAAACATTCAAGGTCAGGTTGGACGGGGCTCTGAGCAACGTGGTCTAGTTAAAGATGTCCCTGCTTACTGCAGGGGGGTTGGGCTAGATGACCTGTAAAGGTCCCTTCTAACCCAAAGCATTCTATGATTCTATGAAAATAAAAATGGAGCTAATAGATTTAGCCACCGGTGATGGGCTTGTTTCATCATCCTTCTCTGACTTGGATTAAAAACTTGAGAGAACAAACATTTATCAGCCGGAAAAAAGACTTTTTTTAGTTTCCTTTTTGTCTTCTGAGATGCATTCCAGACTTTCAAAGAAGCCACAATAAAGCTTTTATTTTCTATTTATATGCTCATACATTATTTTCATTCGTGTATCTATAACCAGATAAACATTCTGCAAATTCACATAGAAGTATAATCACTTTGTTCTTCTATTGGGATAGTGACTCATAATTAAAGACATGCAGCTGAAAGACAAAAACGTGGTATTGAGACTGTATTGCTGCAGTAAGGGGAAAAAGATGGGAACAGAGATTCTATGGTCGGCATAGGTGATAGGAATGGGGACAGCAGAAATCAGGTTAATGTTCCGGTGCATCCACAGATATCCTGCACCAACCATATAAGTAACAGCTAGTGTTTTATACTTTGGCTTCAAAATACGGATAATTATTTTCCTGTGTAAGAGGCTTTTGTGGGGAATAATATGTATTAATGACAGTAAAAAAAAATTCAGGTTATTTTTTGTGTGTGTGATAGCACTCACATAAGTATCAAGAGAAGACCTTAATTAGCACCACACTAGAGACTGACATTCTGGTTAGAAAGTGCAATAGACTAGAGGTACTGAAAGCAGCCAAAATCCAGCCCTTTGCTGTTTACATAATGAGCTAACTCACAGTTAGTATCTGTTGTGAATTGCACAGTAAAAGAATTTAATTTTAAAATGCCTTTTTGTTGAGCCTTGAATGTCTTGTCCAAAATGTCTCAGATTTAACAGACTTTCAGAGAATTTGAACCTGACCTGGATTCTGAACCTGGCCAGATGTAACGCTGCCAGGCAGCGCCTGCAGCTCTGGGTTAGGTAGCCACAGGAGCCTTTCCAGGGTAGGGCCGCGCACTCCAAGTCTGCAGCCTGACTGGACTTCGTCACCCTGCTGGAAGGGGCCTCAGGCTCCTACTGCGCAGCCAAGACTTACAGCACTGGAATTTTGGAAAAGGCTTTTTGGATCTGCAGCACTGGCCCGTGCCACCACTCAAGCACAAGCTGTAGGCATGGACTCCCCTGTCCCATGGCACAGTCCCTTCATGGCTTGTTGTGGAGCCAGGAGTGGGGACAGAAAAAAAGGTGTTAGATTTACTATTTTATAAGTCCCTGCCGTAATGCAAAAAATTTCCTTCTTGGGGAAAAATTGTCGCTTAAATAAAAAAATTGTATTTCTTACCAATTCTGTCAATGCCTCTGGAATGTCAGAGATAATGACTGTAATCAGTGCTTTTAAGGTGTCAGCAACGTGCATGGTCATATTAAAATGAAGTATAGTCTACTTCAGACTGACCACACGTAGTAAGCGTCTAAAATATTTTAAGTTCCTAAAGTTTTTAGAGATGTCTTTGTTCACCCATGCATTTTTAAGCCATTTAAAATCATTACAAATTGGGTCATAAGAAAACATATTGGTATTGTTTTGGTTTTAGTCACTTCTCTTCAGGAACAGGATAGACAATTTCCCTGATTTCTTTGATTTCTATTACACTCTAACCTCTCATTTGTTCATGTGATAATTTTCCACATCAAGCTTCAGTTTTATTAGAAAGAAAAATTTCTATAACTTGACTCACCCGGTCCCTGATGCACGATGCACTGCAGAGGAAATGCAGCTGTCTTTACAAGATATACCTCAAGGAAAGTGATCTGCCTTTCCATGCAACTCTTGCAAATGCTGTGCAGCCACTTTTATAAAAAATGGTATGTTGAAGTGGATACATCCTTGAGATATATTGTGAAGTGTTAGGAAATTAAAGTCTTAGCCAAACTGAAGGTGGATTCTTAAAATAACTTGTAACTTTTACGGCTTCTGTAACATTTTTGATGTGGAAGATCTGCAACGAATATAGTAAATGACCTATCAAGGACAAAATATATTTGGTCGGAGATTGAAATTCACATAGTTTTTCAGTCATTTCCCTCTCATTAGTCTTAAAATTTGCCTGTATTAAAGGGAATTTTCATTAAAACTGACCACTATAGGTCTGAAGGTCATTGAATTCAGATAGCCCGAGTACCTTGGGACTACTGTCTCTAGTAGGATTCCCATGATTTCCGGATTCCCTCTCATGGGGCATCCCTGAAAGGTTTCTGGACTACCAGACTTCAGAGCAACCCATCTATCTGGATTAGCTTACACCAGCTGATGGTACTGCTTGGAAAATCAAGTTCATTCAGCAGCTGCAAGGTCAAGGAAGATGGTTTTAGAGGCAGCACAGAAAACGTGTTTTCCAAACACGTTTGTTTGGACTCTTGAGCTTGTGAGAAACCTAAGAAGACATTGGTTTCAGTGTGGCTCAGGCAAAAAATATATTTGAAAAATATAAGATTTTCACTAATCCAAAGTCCTTAATTCCTGGAAGATCTTTGTGAGTTTGCACATACCGTTGCACATGCCATTGTTATAGTGTAATGTATTCTCTTTAGGTAGAACAGTAATGCTAAAAAACCCCATAAAACGAGTTTCTATTTGGGTAGAGAGGATGGAGATCTTCACCTAGTACATCTACCAGTGATTGCTCTCCAGCCATTGTTGCTGCACTTTCAGCAGGTAAACGGCCATTTTTGTGTTCCATTTCAGCTGCTGCTCTGTGTATTTTCAATGAGTGAGGACAAGACCCACACCTTTTGCCCTTGGGTCACCTTGCAGGCTGTCCGTGCAGGAGAGCTGGTGCACAGGGTGCTGCAGGCAGCCACTGGGTTCCCAGGCTGTGTGCACAGAGGGGACCATGCATGTCCCACTGCTCACCCTAAGGAGACTGTGGTCTGCACTGGAGAGGACAAGGGCTGCAATAAACAAATATAAGTAAAATGTTTATCTTCTTATTTCCTGGACTTCTGTAAAAATAAGAGGCCATCTCTGAGCAACTTACACTGGTAAACACTTCTCTGTTGTGAGCAGAGTCTTCCAGGCTTCACTCAAGGAGGAGTTTCATATTCTGGCCCAAGTTTGCACAGTTAAGGAAGTCTGGACATTTCCTAGAAGTCTGAAGATTTTTGGCTACTAGAAACACTAGAGATTTCCCCATCCAAAGAAAAACCACAGGCTTCTCCAATTGCAAATATCATTGAAATTCACAACTAGAAGTTACAGGAAAATAACATTTCCTGCAGATCACTGTTCTCGAAGACCAGTCTAAGCTTGCAGTCATTATTTGCAGGGGAGGGAGGATGGGACTGAATTGTGACGTGTACCATTTCTTTGGATTATACATTGCCATAAGTGAAAGAAACATTGAAGTACTTGGAATAAGAAAGGCATTTCTCAAATGGCTTTTTCATCTTCTCCATCATTCAGTCCTGAACTGTTCAAGACACATTGACATCTATCAGACTAAATAGAGAAAGCAAAGGATTATTCAATTCTTGAAATATTTCAGTGCCCACACATCTTCAGTTCTCATGACTTTTTTTGTTCAGCCATTTGTGTCAATGATATTATCTATTCAGAGAAGTATGAGGCAATAGTAAAGTTCTATAATGTCTTTCATTCCATGTACTGCCCCAAACACTTTACCAAGTTAAATAACATAGATACAGAATTAAAATATTCCAGAGGGAGAGAGAGGCAAGGAAAATGCTAGTGTTTTCGGTCGAAAGTGGAAAAGCTTCTGAGAGCTGTTCTAGTATGTAAAACAGGATGTTCTTGTAGCCTCAGTTTCTGTATTTCAGGGACTTTGTTAAGGGCCGGATACTCAAGCAGAATTCGGAAGAGGGCATTTCCAAGGCAGGAAAATGGTGCAGAATGGCATTTCAGTTCTATTTAATCACTTCAAATCCAACGTGCTTTCATGTTTGTTTCCAACTGAATCCAAACCTTAAAGGGATACAGTTTTCCATCCTAGTGCACATTGATGTAACTCAATAATTTTAGAGTGTGATGCTGGTTTATATGAATTAGAGGTGTGTTAGACCAAGAAAGTGAAAATATTAGGCATTTGTGAGGGTTTTGTAGTTACGAGCTGAAACTTTACTAAGTCAGCCTATGAGATTTTTGGTACTCTTGGGTAAGATATTACACTCAGAGCTTAGCTTCCAGCACAAGTCTGAACTTCAGTTTTGATCTGAAGCATAATGTTAATCCAAGTCTGAATTCCACTTCTTTAGTGCATCTCCCTCTTTTGTCCCGCCCCTACTGTATGGATACAATATACAAATATTGTCTCCCTAATCTGTTACTGACGAATCACTGACTTGATGGAAATGTATATGAAAGTAAATACAAAACCAGAATACAGCTTAATTACATCAAAGTGAAATATTTGGCAGCTGGCTAGTGAAAACAGTCATGAAGATAATTTCTAAGTCTGCACTGTGCTACCTTAAATATCATTAGTATGTGCCATAGTTTTGTGCTTTCCACAGAAAATTGTACATAATCAAAGCGGTAGACTCCTCACAAATACCAGATCAGTCACATTCAATGATTTATGGAAGTAGATTTGTCATCCTTATGACAGCCATCAGCTATACCTTTTGTCTTTGACATTTGATAGTCATTAAAAATGAACTTATTTCATATGCAAAATATGTATGCCTGACTTTGGTACTAACATGAAGTTATACTGGGAAATGCCCTTTCTTCCTTGTATCTAGTCTGAATCCACCCTCTTTTAGTTTAAAAACATTATGCCTTGTCCTATCACAACAGGCCCTGCTAAAAAGTTTGTTCCCATCTTTATTATAAGCCCCCTGTAAGTACTGAAAGGCCGCAATAAGGTCTCTGTGCAGCTGTCTCTTCTCCAGGCTGAACAGCCCCAACTCTCTCAGCCTTACCTCACAGGAGAGGTGTTCCATCCCTCAGATCATTTTTGTGGCCCTCCTCTGGACCCGTTCCAACAGCTCCATGTCCTTCTTGTGCTGAGGGCTCCAGAGCTGGACGCAGGACTGCAGGTGGGGTCTTACCAGAGTGGAGTAGAGGGGCAGAATCACATCCCTCACCCTGCTGGCCATGATTCTCTTGACGCAGCCCAGGATATGGTTGGCTTTCTTATAAAAGTTGTATTATAAATAACTTATAAAAGTTATATGTAAAATAGAAGAGTTCCATTTGCAAGAGGCTGGCCATTCTTTAACAGAATTTTTAAAACTGAAAAGACAGTATAGATTAATATATTTGTTTACACTTAGACATGAAATAAATCTTCACATAATTCCAGTAGCAGACTTTATGCTCATTAACTCTGTCTTCCAGTAATTTAACAAGAATGGAATAACAGTGTTGGTAACGGTGTTTAAAAGTACTTAGCTACTGTTTGGTGTTTGAAGTTTTGCAATTCTACCTCTGAATTAACGAATATATTTGTCAAACAATTCTATAATCAAAATAAAGTATTTTTTAATTAACAGTCTTGCTTTGGAAGCAGAATTGCAATGACTGTAAAAAAGTAATGACAGCAGCAGCTGGCACGAGTATCTAAATGATACTTTTTAAAAGAAACTTGATGTGGGAATGCCAGCTGGTCAGCAGATTGCATGACCTCACTTGAGCTGGGTGCTCGAGGGATATGCAACAGGGATATGAAACAAAAGTATTTCCTGCTGCTTTACCCTGTAGTATTCGCCACAAGTACCATTATCGCAAACCTTTTTTGTGCTATTTATTCATTCCTGCAAATGTTCTTCAAAGAAAGGTCAGGGAGCTATAGAGCTAAGCTTAATACTGTTATTGAAATAGACTATGAACTGCCAGGAGACCAGAATCCAACACGTGAGATGGTCCAATAATCTCCACTTACACAAAGAGAAACAACCACAATAACTAGTGACTCAAATTAGGTCCAGCTGGACAGATGGAATGCTTAAGTGAATTAACAATTTTCTAAGGTACAAGGCAGAAAGCTGTTTCTCTGTCTTCTGAAATAAGTTGTGAATCCCCCAAGGAACTGGAAATAACTGATAGTCCTCCTCATGTATAACCTCATTTATTTTCCTTCTAACATTCTCAGAAAATCAAAATCTGACATACCTGTAACCATTCTCAAAATGTGAGCTAAATACTCTGTGCTGTACCACTCAAGTGGAGAAGTGAAAAGGAAGCCATTCACCGTCCTACATATTATGGTGTATCGACATACAATGACAGCATTCTTTAACTAAAAAAGAATGTGAATACTGTAGATCCAAGTCCTTCTTGTATTTTGCTCTACTGGCGTATCCACATACAACCAGTGATACTTTTGCACTGAGCATCCTAACAGCACCTCCTATAAGGGCTGGATTAGTTTCAATGCTCACTGTAAGCCTTAAGTTTTCCAACTTGATTCATTCCAGAGAACTTTTCTTCTACAGAAAGTGTAATTTTATTTAAGGACATAACAATGAAAATATTTGATAAAATCAAAGGTCCAACTAGCTTAGTGTCATGTCTCTAACAATGGCCAATTATGACTGCAAAAAGAATTTCAGAAGCCAACATACTGATGTTTCTACGTCGTACTTTCCCAACTTTCTGGGATTTCCTAATGCAACAATAATATTTCCTCATTAGAAATAGAAATGAAGTGCCCACTTAGTATGTGGACATCTGTCTTAGAGAAAATAAATACTTCCAGAAAGCATGTGCACACATATATAGTTGGTTGTTGTCTGAGTTTTAATACGTGTGTAGATACTTACCTTTTTAATGCCAAATTGAATTCTTAGTCTACTTGGGCCATGGCAGTACGGAGGCCTACTAGACATCAGTGCATGTGTAAAAGTTTTACTTATTGTCTATTAAGTATACCTTTGACAGCTCAAAATATCCAGCCTTCGTGCATCAGTCCTCAAAAACTGTGTTCAGTTGAAAAAACACATGACTTCATTACAAAAAGTAAGAAAAATATTGGAAGGCAGATTTTCATTGCCTTCTGAGTCTTAGACGTTCACTTGGGGAACGTTTTTTGACCTTTTTTCCTAGAAGATTTAAAATAAAAATCAGTTTCCAGTTCTTGAGGTGTCAAGTAGCCACATCTTCAAATAACCTGGTCCATAAGCAAAGTACCAAATATAGCTGACATTGACACACCAAGTAATTTTTAAGTAAAAATCTTCACTCAGCTTTCACAGCCACTACTACATTCCTTCTTTATGATGCTTTAGAAGTTCCAGACAAAAGAAGAAGTGCTGAAATACTCAGAGAAAGGCACTTCTTTGCCCCAGGATGGAGTCCTGGCTGGAACTCGATGTGAACCACTTTATCACGGAAGGGACACCATCCCTGGGTGAGACTGATTCTGGTTTCTGCAAATCTATGGCAGCTAAAGACTTGAGCTAAGATGCAGGGCAATAGACTCTGACCTTTTGTCTGCATTCTTCCCTTAATAATACAATAAAAATGCAGACTGTTCTTCTATTTTGGTAAATATCAACTATGCTTTTGAAATTGTCCGAGATCCAAACCAATGCACTTTCTCTAACCTAAAAGCAAAAAGTTTAAAAAGTAGGCAAAACCCACAAGTTGGAGATCAGGAATAGCAGTATGTGCTACAAAGAGAGACATGGTATGACAATACTGGTGGGAATTTGTATTTATGAGTTGGGTAGGAAATGGAAATTTTTCAAGACCTTCTAGGAAAAGGCAGTATGGAGTGTTTTGGAGATGTCAGAAAACTTTGACAGCCCTCAGGTGGGGGGAAGGTCCTTTAAGAAGGTCAGAGAAAGGGTTGAGGGAAGAACCCGAAGAAGTTATCATTACTGATGTTGCAAAAAGTGTGAGGTAAGAGAGGTTAAGAAATAACGGCAGAGGAACAAAAGTCTTTTTAATTATTGAAATTATATTTCTTAAATGAAGCATTGCTGTTCAATGAGAACAGGAGACAATTCCCGAGGAGACATCATGGATGTCTTGAACATTTAATCCTTTCTCACATGTGTGCTTACAAAATCAGAGTGGGAGGAGAGCTCCAGGGGCAGCTCAGCTATTCTCTTTTCAGCACGAACCTGAGCTTGTCTTCCAGATTCTCAGAGACACTTATTGAGCAGTGTCTTGTATTCAGTGACTGTGCAGAAGATATCATAGTACTTCCTGATGTTTGGCTGGCTCTGTGCCTGCACCAAGCCACAGCTGCTGCTACTGAGTTAGATATGCAAAGCTCTTTGTCATGCTGACTGATCTTTTCCTATCCAATGAGAAACACTTGCACAAAGCTAACCCAGAGCAGACTATCTACCTTGCAGACATCTGGAGCTTCAGAAGGGCCTGCAGCACTTCAGTACCTTGTTGGTTTGTGGTCACCACTGTCCTTGTAAGCCAGAACTGTAGTTTCTTCCCCTCCATCTGGAGAATCCTCTGAAACGCTTGTGCTGACATCTACCTTTCATGTCACTTCATTCATTTCCTCTGTTTGCCTCTCAAAATATTTTGTACTTTTAAAAGGTTGTTTCTAAACAGGCTGAACGGTGAACTTTGTCTCTTGGTCAATAGTAACCCAGATAAGAATTAATAGGCGCAGCAGACTTAAAAGAGTTGGATTAAAGTCAAGTCTGCTAACACAGCCCATTGGCGTACCAAAAAGATGAAGATGTGAGTTATGATATATCTTGTGTGTGTTATAATTTTTTGAACCTGGAATACTCGAGGAAAAACATTAATGGTGGCTTCACTGTCTTTTATTCTGATGCATTATCTAGAAATCATATACATTTTTGAAAGGTTAACAAATTGAGATGTTTTGCTCTCTGACGAGGAAATAACTTGAGAAATTAATTTGTTATAATCAAAGCCTTTTGCAGACATCTGCTACTTTCAGTTATAATTTTGTTTGGAAGGTGTTGTAGATCCAAAATGGAGTTTCTAGTGAAGATTGGCCAGGTTGGATGGGGCTTTGAGCAACCTGCTCTAGTGGAAGGTGTCACTGCATGGCAGGGGGGATGGAACTAGCTGATCTTTAAGGACCCTTCCACCCAAACCATGCTATGACTCTATGAAATGCAGTTGCAGAGCAGATGATAGCCCAGTGTGCAGAGCTGTTTGCTTAATTCCAATGAGAAACCTAAACTTAAATCTCCAACATCCCAGAAACTGTTAGCGCTGTCTCTTTTCGTCTCTCTCTCTTTTATGACCAAGCATCAGAGATTCCTTTGAGGATTTATTTTTCTATAGCATCTGTTAATATTTCAATGTATTATGGCCTAAAATAAAAGTGCACAAAACTGAGAGATGATTTTTCAAGTATTTTTCAAGACAATAGAACTTAACCCATAAATCTGGGTTGTCACAGCTGTGCATTGTTCCAAGCATTGCAAAATTAATGGAAAGAAATTTTATATTTTTCTTCTTGGTCATCCATCTTAAATGCAAATGCTCCTATTTGTGCTAACGTTGACACTGCAGAGAGTCTGAAGTGACTACAGACAGACTTGGAGAGAGCCACCAGAACTATAAGCAAAATCTGTGTCTATGCATAACGTTGATTTTGGCACAAAGGGAAATGACTGAGCAAGTGCTAGAAGAGGAAATAGTTGAAATTTGTCAGCTCTTTTTTAGTGTCTGAAGAGGCCTGTGAATCAGATAGAGAGGGAAAACTCCCTGGTTTGTCCACAAAATTGCCTCTCATTAGATGAAGGACAGTGAATAGTGGCTCTACAGGAGAGTGAAGGCTACAGCTGAAGCAAGCCACGCTGTAGGTAGGACCAGAGTGCATTTTGGAAGTCGATCTGAGCGTGGAAAATAGGGAGCTGGTAGGAAGTGGGGGTAGTAACAGCAAAACGGGGAACAGCATCATTGATGTATTGACTACGTTACTCTCTCCTGTGATAAATGAACGTGTGAGGCACAAGGACACATGCTCTAGGACTTGGACTTGTTTACTTTTCAGGCTAGAAATAGATTTCCTGAGTTTATTTCATGTTGTCCTTGGATTTGGCAATATTGTATCTTGCCAAGCAACGGGCATCTTTTCATTACTCCTGCCACCTTTTCCACATCCACCTGTGGTGACAGACTGAAAGGGCTGATGTCGTCAAGCAGAAATATTTATGTTCTTATTTTGGTTTCTAACATTAAGGTTTCTCCTCCTTTGTACCCTAAAGGAAAGACACGAACAGAGAAGTAAGTAAACAGCCTCCAGATTGCCAGCTAATAGAATTCCCTTATTAGCTAGTGAGAGGATGGGCACTCAGGTGAGATCAGCTGTTGCTCTGTAAACATTTTGTTTCCATGTATGTACAGTTTTTGCCGGTGTACTAAGACATCTCACAATGCTCAGATTTTTGCTTTGTTTCTTGCATTCACTATTCTAGCATTCTTATTTTCTTATAAGCAAGGACCCATTATAATTTAAAAATTTTAATGCGGGGGCAAATATTTCAACACTTGTTTATTTTTTTTATTTTTTGTATATTTTTATTCAGGCCCGAAAAAGCATGTGTTTAGAAAGTAGTTTGGGGGTGGGGTGGAGAGTTTTGGCAACAAAAAAATCTAGACTTTTTTAGAGAAAAGAAAAGACACTAGTACCTTCTGTGAAAATCATGTCTTTGAGAAAAAAAAGCTCAAATATTTTCCAGTTTCCTACAGGTATAATGTGAAATAAGAGCTTCCTTCCACAAAATAGCTGTGCTTCCTTTCATGATAAAATGTATAGAAGAGCTTTGATTATGGCTAAATAAAAAGGGACGCTAGTACTTGTCATGAAGTTTATATCCTATAATAGCAAAATAGTACAGCTGCAAACAGAGCCTTTTTCTCCACACACAGATACTCACTTGGGCTCAGGTCTTGCAGACATGATTCTGCATGTGTTTAACTTCTGATGCATGAATAATTCAGCTGAAGTCAAGCTCACATGTGATTCCACAAACCCTTCTTGGGAAAGTGGTCATTACTGCTGGGAATATTCCATGGAGCTAGCTACCTGTAAAAGGGCTACCTATATCAAGAACAAATGTAGACAGTGTTGCCAGGGAACTCCAGGAGTTTTGAGAGTGCACAACAGCAAGAACAGACTGAAAGGGTCTGTCCTATACTGCTTACACTGCAAAACTACACACTGTGGATTATAATCAGCCCGTTGAGGGCTGCCAGTTTATCCTGCCTGCATTTCACTGCAAATTATTCTTCTCTGCTGGGTGCATATCTACCATAGCACCGCTGAGGTCATTTTACCTGAGCAAAGATGGCAATCATTACAGCTAACGACTTCTTTGGCAAAACATTGACAGCTTTATGGTGAAAGTAATTTCTGAGCACCCGGAATCCAGCACTTCCTTATTTGTTTGTCTCAGATTTTTTTTAAAGGTTTGGCTGCACCATTAAAACTTATCAGTTGGGTCTATCACATTAACCAGCTGTCTTTCTTGTCTCTGCCACTGTACTCACAAAACCATCCTCGCATAAAGGTCATAATATTGCTATTTATGTCTTTTCCTCCTGTTGCTTTTGGACCATGTCACCATTTGTTTTCTTCTTTTCTCACAGCTTCTTAAAAATCAAGATTCTTGTCTTCACCCTCAGGGCATTTCTTGGTTTAGCTCTCCTACAGAGGAGGACAGCTGTAGCTGCTATTTAGGTAGATGGCCAAAGAGCTCAAAGACTAGCATTGCAAACTATCTACTCTTTGCACCTTATCTTATTGTCACGGTGTCACCTCTGCCTGACCTGTCTGTGCATTTCTCTCATCACTTTTTCACCCGCTTCTACACTAAAATGTGGGATGTGCTTTCTGAAGGAGCCAAAACACCACACTGCTGACTCTTCTGTATTTTGCTTTTTTCTATGTACAAGGCTTTAGTCAATGGATACATTAACAGGTAGTTGTATATATAAGGATTTGTGAACAGAGTGTAAGTGTATGCTTGCAACTGCATTGCTTAGCTTTTGACTGTCATGTGGTTCGCTCTCTGGGCAGACTTGTGCTTTCTTTTGTACGTGGATGCTTTAGATAATACAATGCAAATTTAAAAAAAAGGAGACAGGAGTATGAATTCACATAGCTTTGTTCTCTTGCCTCTGAAAATCATGGGTACAGCTTTCTTTATAACAAAGACAAAACCAAATAATTGATGTGGGTTAGGAAAACAGAACATCTCCTGTTTTGGTCACTAATTTAAGGGCAGGAGGTGGAAGTGAGGGGGAACTAGGAGTGCCTTAACAGATTTTTGCCCTGCCATCAAGGCTTTGAGCTTCAATTCCTCTGTGCCAGTCTTCACCTTTTGTAACAAAACAGTACTGCTTCACAGCAGTAGTAGAGAAATTAATTAATTGGCCATTGTTTGTGGAATTAGTTTCTAACTGCTCATGAAGAACAATGCAATTTTCTCATATTTAGTTGAGATGAGTTTTACACCACGTTTTGATTCCATTTCAGTAAATGTAATAATTTTCTATTTCAGTCTGGCTGCTTGGTGAAAGGGAAGTAGGTGTGCAAAGAAATTTATTGAAAATGCTTGGTGGGGCGAATTCATGGAAGAGACTGGTACGAAAACTAGCCAGGTGTTTTAAATTCTAGAATAAAAACTGGTCTGGTCAGTGAAAGCAGAGACCACAATCACCTTTAATAGAGATGACCTGCCTTTAGGCAGCAGATAAACTCTATTTGACCTGTGCTGTTTAGAAGGAAGGAGAAAAGACAGACATATTTTCATTTCTTTCTTCCTTCAAGTTTGCTATTTAAGCCTTTTCTCAAAAAGAAGAAGGAGTTTTATTTTATTTAAGTGTATATCTTAACTAAATGAATAGCAGGACTGCCTTGCAAACATTTTTTTGCCTTGTTTTTTTTTCCTTCTCCTGAGATGAGATACCAAAGTAAAGTTATACATAAAGAAAAGCATGAATGTTCAGCAAATAGGGGGTGTATCTCACCTTTATTTCAGAATCTTCAGCAGTGGACTCCATCAATAGACAGTAATTTGCAATACCAGATATGCCTAATATCCTGAAGAGTTCAGGTAAGTGTAAATTAAATGTTACTGGATGTAGGGGATCAGTTCCTGCTGTTTTTCTCAGAGGTCCTTTCTTTCACATAATGGTACAGAAATGAGTTTTGAATGAGTTCTTATGAGCCTTGAAACTTAACTCAACCATATGGTATTGTTCCAACTTTAAATGCCACAGGAGGCTTCCAATGTATGAAAGACTGACAACTGAAGAGTGTGTTTGCAAAGTATGTTACGAAGATCTTGGGGAGTGTGAGGAGGACAAGGAAGGTGCATGTGTGTGCTGGCTGTTTTACATTCCCAAGTTTATTTGTTTTTTGTGCTTTGGTGTCTGAATTTCCGTTTCATTTTCTGCGCTTAGAACTTTAAATCTGTAAAAGTGCTACCACTGGAGAGTTTCTGCAGGTGCTAGTATTGCCCCTATTTTCTTAGCAGCTGTGTGTCTCAAACATGCATAGATTTCCAGTACCTCAGTGACACAGAGAAGTATTATCATCCCCATTTTAAGGACCGAACTTGTACAACTTTCCAACATGACATAATCTCTCTCTGTCAGGATCAAAACTAAGTCCACAGGTGGTGCACTCAAGTTCAGCTCTGGCATGATCTTCCACTGCATTGGAAAGTGAGAAATTGTACTTTTCTTACTCCAGGATTAAGTTTCTTCTCTAGCTTAGAAGTGCTGGTTAGCTTTTAACATATGAGCAACAAATGCATGAGCATAGTGGAGGACAGATCCTCGGCTGATGTGTGTTGGCCTGACTCCACAAAAGTAATATGAAACTATGACAATTGACAGCAGCTGTGGATCTGCCACATTGCATCTTGTGATATTCATTGCAAGAAATCATTCTCCTTAGCGCTATGAATGATGAACCAGCTCTTAGAAAATTATTAATTCTAAAGGCTGAATCCTTGGTCTCTTAAATTTGTTCAAGTATTGAGCGCTGTGGCCTTCATTTAAGTTCTTTGAGTTCACACAGCATCGTACCTTCACCATTCTCTCCTCTTTAATTTTCTCCTTTGTTTTGAATAGTGTCACCTTCAGAGCATTTGAGTGTTCCTCCAGAATTCTGGGCTTAGTTTCTGGTCTTGCCACAGGCCTCCTTCAGCCAATACTTTAGATTTCCTGATTTCAGTGGGTTATGGATTTAGGACTGTTGGTCTGGTGAACGTGAGCGAAGAGACTCTCATTTACCAGTAGCTCCACTACTACTATGATGCAACTATGAATAAACCTATTAATAATGTGTATGTGTAAATACATACACACTGAGTTTCTCTCACTCATGCTTGTGTCGTGATTTGGGCACATGGAAAGAAAAATAAATAATGATAAAGTATAATAATTTAGGATTTGGCAGGCTGTGGGGCGCTATCTCTTTGCGCAATCTCACAAAATCATAATGAAGTGCCTAGGCAGGGAAGGGACAATGCCCTGGAGCTTGTTTCCCACATGTGTTAGGGTGTTTTGTTATCTCTCCACCCCCCCCC
>Ga0065711_1003003_pt1 | contig 30316 bp, 18 predicted proteins | sample Hoacrofraction12_FD_59098 | JGI IMG/M metagenome (GOLD analysis project Ga0065711, IMG submission 59098) | Hoatzin crop microbial communities from Cojedes, Venezuela - Epithelial fraction 12 v2 (version 2) | ecosystem: Host-associated > Birds > Digestive system > Esophagus > Crop | place...
CAGGTTGAGGAAGGGGGAAAAAAAAAAAAAAAAAGAAAAAAATCAACCTATCAACTGATTGTTTCAAGGTATTATAGCCACTATTAGACCTAGAACTGACAACTTCTAATCACAAAAAACTGTTCCACAAATTGCTAAATGCTGGTAAACATGCGACGTTCTAAACAGCAAAAGCTGCATTAGTAAGAGCAGCAATAAGGACATGCATAAGAAACAGTCACAACATCCATAAGGGAACGATGACTAAGCCAGAAGACCTGAAATAGAAGAACTGATTTAGATGTTATTTTCTAATGTTTCCTTTTAATAGCCCAGACAGTGGAAATTTTGACTGCCAGTTCTCTGATTCTGTGATGAGCATGTATCTTTGCAGGGATATAAAAGAACAACTAAAAATATATACGGAGAGAGGGAGACAGTGCGCGCGCGAGCGCAGGCATGTGTGTGTGTGCACGTGCACATGAAATGCTGCCAGCCGCTCTTATGGAAAAGAGAGGCTTAAACTCGTGTGGCAAGATAATACGGCAAAAGCTTCGGAAGCAGCTCTGGCTTTCCTGGGGCCACCAGCAGAAGCAGCAGAGGTGTCTGGGTTTGCCAACATTCCAGAAGTCTTTTCAGACATGAATACAGATCCCTTTTGTAAGGCATACAAAGGCATTTCTCTGTTCATTACAAAAACCTAGATCCAAACCAGAAAGATTTCCTAATCCAAGTGGGAAGGGAAAAAAAAACCAACCCCCCCCCAAAAATCAAAACAAACAAACAAAACCCCCAAATCCACACCACACTCCATAACAGAAGGGAAACTAGGGAATAACAGTAATAAAAAGCAGTATGGCATCAAAATGAAGTTATCCCTGGAAAAAATTACCATATCAAAGCTTATCCTGCAGCCAAGCAGTCAGTCATTACAAAAGCACATTTGATCACACTGGGCGACACCAGGTCAAGTTTCCAGAAGACTGAGGAAGAGAATTGGTCTAAACTTGTCAGATACTTACAAACAGTCTGCTCAGTGCTGCCACTGAGAGGAAGCCAGATCCTTAAGGCCATATGCTCAAACTTTTCTCTAATCCAAACTGACAATCAATTCAAATTTTGAAAAAAGACTTATGTCAAAATAGAGCTTTATTCAGATCATTACAGCCTGTCTATAATAGCCCATATTCCTCTCTTCTGTTAACACCTGTCAGCTAAGGGGCAAAGACAGTCTTCTGTCTTCAAACAAGTAAGTCCAACCTACAATTCTGACCCAGGTTTAAAAACTAAATAACCTTTGGTAGGCTGAACAGAGATGTGCCAAAGTATGGCAGGTTAGCTGCACGAGGGGACTCTAGCCCAGCTGCCCCTTATCAGTGTTGTGTTCCTGCTCCAGAACATGACACCCAACCAAGACTGGCTTTACAAAAGAATTTTAAAAAAATGGACAATCTACTCTACAGACAAAAGTAGAACATAGCAGTAAAATTTGTGAACCAAATAAAAAGCAGTATCCGTTTTCTGGATCTCTCTTCTACATGGAGGAGAAGAAAGGAGTTTTAAAAAAAAAAAAATTAGAATCGTTTGAAAACCCACAATTAAAACCTAACATCTATTTGCATCTATGCCAAAACCTTAGAGCCAATCTCTTACACCCCTGAAAAGGTGGTTGCTGTGAAGTCAAACTGTTAGATGCCAAAACAAAGGGTTGGTTGGGGTTTTTTTGCAAGACAAAGAATGCCCAAGGCAACCTAAGAATTGCTTGGAAGATAAACACAGACAACAAAATATGATTCCCTGCTACTGTTCTTTGAAAGGGACGAATCCTCCAAAAAAGGTATCCTTTGAATCCAAAGTGTCTTATTCAAGCATTACCCAGAAGACTACTTGCCCAGAAGGCAGTGCCATTAATATTACCTGGAGGTGAAGTCATTCTACCTAAACCAAACGAGCAATATAAGGCAAGACAATCTTCTCAAGAAGAAATACAATTATTAACTCTCCTGGAAATTTTGTGGTTGAGAGACAAGCTGGCATTTGGCCTCAGATGATTCTAAAGGGCTCCTGTTTTTCACACAAACTCACAGAGCAGGCTACTGACTTCGCCATGAAAGGAGCATTAAAACACGATCTTCCTCCAGGTTTTTGCTTTTTTTAAAAAAACCAAAAATTAAATACATTTCTGAACTGTAAGACACTTCACTTTATGAAAGAATAATTCCTTTAGGACAAAGCTTTCAGACTTCAAGCAGTTAAATAATTAGCTGAAACTAACAGCTGCCCGCCTAGTGAACATCAAGATGCACAAATGGTTAAACTCTCTCATAATATAATTTTTTCACTGTATTTTCCATTCCCTTTACTGAGAACTGTTACCGTCCTTCCAAAACACGACAGGCATGCAGACTGTAGTGACAAATGAGAGAGCTTTCTTCTTTCAAATGTTTTATATTAATAGATTTGTCATACCTTTCAGATGGTTTTACTCGCTGTTCTGCAGGAAAACTCTTCTCACTCACGCCCTGCAAGTTAAGTTTGATTTATTTCAAGGTTTATCTGGATGTGTTTATAAACCACATACAAAGCAAAGACAACCAACCACAGATGTTTTGTGTTGGGTTTTATCATTTATGCCTAAATATTACACTATACCTAAATATTATACTAAATATGCCTCATCTACTTCAGCTTGCTCCCTAACCACTATGACTATTCACTTTGATCTCCAGCCTAAAAGGCCCATAGATTTAACACCTGGTCATTTTTACATTCAGATTGATACTGGAAACATGTGTGTGTTTTTCTGAAAGAGATGCCAATCTTGTTTCAAGGAAAGTTTATCAGGGAATCCATCTACATCAAAGTGATCAGAATGGGTATTTGTCAGAAACCTCACTCAGAGCCCATAGCTCACCTGAAAGAGTTTATACACAACATTAGCATGTTCCATCAGCAACAGCTTTGTATACAGGAACATACGAAAAGGAAAATGTTTCTGTATTATAACATTCTTTTACTGAGAACGGCCTGACCCAATGGTGGTGGCATCACCACCACGTTCTGAAAATAACTACCAGCCACTTACTGTTACAAAAATACAATTAAATCCATAAAACCTCAATGTATCTCTTTCACAATGGTTCCCACTGTCTTAAAGCTTACCTCAAACGTACCATTGGTACTCTTTGGCAAGAAAGAGCACCTTTGTAGATTAACTGGTTAGAGACATTCCAATCTTGTAAACAGCAGCCAGATAAGGACCAGAAAATTTACTTACTTTGTGCTTTGTATCTACCCTCTGGTGAAATCTGCTGGAATCAGTAGCCGGCGTCAGGGATGGTTTAAAATACTGGGTCCGACTCGCTGACAGAGAGATTGCCTTTGGCGTCATGAGTTTCTGGACAGGTGGATGCTGCGATTCCATCTTTGAAAGAGAAGCAGCAACCAATTTATCCTTGCATCCACCCAAATTACCACAGCATTTACTGATTAAAAAAGTTACAGAATTATAAACCTCCCATCCATCTCAACACCCAGTGAAAATTATTTGGAAGTGCTGAAAGCATTTAGCTTGCAGAGGGAAATCACCAGAAAACCAGTTATGAAATCCAAAAAGCTACAGAAGTAGCCAAAGTCTGACTTAACCCTATTTCAAAATTTCACTATTAACTTGATAGAAAAAATAATTCATAATCAAAATAACTCATGTTACTATAATACACTCCCAACTTTTCCTCTCCTCTGCCCACACTGTGATATTTTTTCACTGGCTTAATCCATTAATTTAACACTGAAAGTGTTCAGAAGCTAATTGTACAGATTTCTGGGTTTCATTTTTCCTACATTTTCCTCCTTTGAAGTTATACTTTCAAACAAGAAAAAAAAGAAATAATTTAAAAATAGTCTCGTTCATTAAAATACATTCCAGTGTTTCAGATTTGCATTAGATGCACTTAAAAGCACTGGTTTGACTTTCCTTGTCAAAGCATTTTCACAGACAAGAGTTAATTTTTAACAGAAAGCACTGTACATTCTGCAAAACTGACTTAACTGAATCGTGAAACAAGAAAGACCCCAAAAAGCTACAAGATTTACGAAAGGCTCCATCTGCAGTCTTAAGGATGAGAAGAATCAGACTTTGGATGCACGCTATTATTTAAATCAGTATCATCAGAAAACTGTGTTTACAACACAACTTTAATTTCACAGTATCTCCCAACTCTTGGTAATAAAATTCATGCTGTCCTATCTCTCAGGTGAATAAAAGTACTTGATTCTAAAAATTATTATAGTCATTTCAAAACCTTGAGTAAAATGTGGTTTACTGAAGTTCAAAAACCCGTTTTGAGTGAAGGATGGTCCACTGCTGTTTTTAAATGTAAATAGAACTGGAATTGGAATAGAATCGTTGAGTCGGAAAGGACCTACAACAATCATCTAGTCCAACTGCCTGACCACTTCAGGGCTGACCAAAAGATAAAGTATGTTATTAAAAATGCCCCAAACACTGACAGGCTTAGGGCATCGACCACCTCTCTAGGAAGCCTGTTCCAGGGTTTGACCACCCCCTCTGTAAAGAAATGATTCCTGATGCCCAGTCTGAACCTTCCCCTGACTGATGCAGCTTTGAGCCACATGTCCTGGCACTGGATACCAGGGAGAAGAGATCAGCATCTCCGTCTCCACTTCCCCTCCTCAGGAACCTGGAGAGAGCAATGAGGTTGCCCCTCCACCTCCTTCTCTCCAAACTGGACAAAACCAGTGTCCTCGCTCCTCACGGGACATGCCTTCCAGCCCAGTCACCATCTTTGTTGCCCTCCTCTGGACACATTGAAGGCCCTTGAGATCCTTCTAAAATTGCAGGGCCCAGAACGTCACACAGTACTTGAGGTGAGGCCACACCAACGCTGAACACAGCGGGATATCCCCTCTTTTGACCGGCTGGCTGTGCTGTGTTGGACGCACCCCAGGACACCATTGCCCTCCTGGCTGCCAGGCCTGCTGCCAACTCACACTGAGCCTGCTGCCAACCGGCACCCCCAGCTCCCTTTCGGCAGGGCTGCTCTCCAGCCGCTCCTCCCCCAGTTTATACTTGTGCCCAGCATTACTCCGTCCTAGGTGCAGAATCGTAGTAGATTAGTTTGGGTTGGAAGGGACCTGTAGAGGTCATCTAGTCCAACCCCTTTGCCATTGGCAGGGACATCTTCAACTCAGTCAGGTTGCTCAGAGCCCCATCCAGCCTGGCCTTGAATGCTTCCAGGGATGGGGCCTCCACTATCTCTCTGGGCAACCCGTTCCAGTGTTTCACCAGCCTCACTGGAGAAAAACCTCTTCCTTATATCCAGTCTAAATCTCCCCTCCTTTAGTTTAAACCATTACTCCTTGTCCTGTAACAACAGGCCTTGCTAGAAAGATTGTCTCCACCTTTCCTATAACCACCCTTTAAGTACTGAAAGGCTGCTATAAAATCTCCCCGCAGCCTTCTCTTCTCCAGGCTGAACAGCCCCAACTCTCTCAGCCTGTCATCACAGGACAGGTGCTCCAGCCCTCGGATCATTGCTGTGGCCCTCCTTTGGACCTGCTCCAACAGCTCCACATCTTTCCTGGTCTGAGGGCTCCAGAGCTGGACACTGGACTCCAGGTGGGGTCTCACGAGCAGAGCAGAGGGGCAGAATCACGTCCCTCAACCTGCTGGCCACGCTGCTGGGGACACAGCCCAGGTTGGGCTTCTGGGCTGTGAGAGCACATTGGTAGCTCACGTGCAGCTTTTCATCCATCAGGATCCCAAAGTCCTTCTTGGCAGGGCTGCTCGCAATCCCAGCCTATCTTCATAGCAGGGGTTGCCCCAAACCAGGTGCAGGACCTTGCACTTGGCCTTGTTGACCCTCATGAGGTTCACACAGGCCCACTTCTCCAGCTTGTCCAGGTCTCTCTGGATGGCATCCCGTCTCTCAGGTATGTGGACCGCACCACTCGGCTTGGTGTCATCTGCAAACTTGCTGAGGGTATACTCAATCCCACTGTCATTGACGAAGATCTAGCATTTGTTCTTGTCCAATTTCTTGTCATTGATGACTGCCCAATGCTCCAATCAATTTAGATCCCTCTGCAAGACCTCTTGTCCCTCGAGAGAGTCGACAGCACCTCCCAGTTTCGTATCATCAGCAAACTTAATAATGGTGCATTCAACTCCTGCCTCCAGATCACTGATAAAATTGTTGAACAGAGCCAGCCCTGGAGTTGCGCCCTGAGGAACACCACTGGTGACCAGTCACCAGCCAGATGCAGCCCCATTCACCGCAACGATTTGAGTCCTGCTGTTCAGACAGTTCTTCAGCCAGTGCGCCATCTACCTGCTCATCCCACAGCTGGAACATTTGTCCAGAGGGATGCTGTGAGCAACAGTATCAAAAGCCTTATTAAAATCCAGAAAACTTACATCCACTGCCTGCCCTTCACCAACTAGGCAGGTGACCTTATCGCAGAAGGGTATCAAATTAGCTAGACAGGAATGTACAATGAAAAAAATAAAAGTCACCCAGGTAGATGCTTAATACACTAAGAGCAATTCTGTCTGGTGAAGATCATCAAAACAAGAAAAATACCACAAAAAATACCTGCAAAAGCTTTGCCTGAGTGTTCAAGTGTTCTGCCAACCACACATTTGCTTTAGCACGAAAACACCCAACCCTCTCCTTGGCACACACAACCCTCTTCTGCCCTTCTCATCAAGGGCTACCCTTCTCCTGCCAGACTTTATGAATTCTAGTATTATGAGTAGACAATTTCTCTACTTTTACCCAGTGACAGCTGTGTGCAACATTCGCTTTCTGACTGACGTCAGGCTCTATGCTGCAAGTCTGGTAGATCTTTCTTAATGCCTCATCACAGGTGGAGTTCCACAGTTAACTGAGAATCCATACCAGCTTTGTTCACAACTATTTGGATAATATTTATGGTAAAGAAAGTGTATGTTCTACTTTTCAACATTCTTGTAATTCAGCATATGGGGAAAGATGGTATAGGAAATCCAAGATGTTTGTAAACTCTGAAGTGACTGTAAAATTAATTATACTTCTAATCAAGGGATTAGCATAGAAACTTCTTGAGACATTCTGTCCATTTTCTCACTAAAGCAACTGAAAAGTTTGCATGTAAGAAAACCATACCTCTCCTCCTTCGTTTGCCTGATCTTAAAGTAGCCTTTTGTGGGTTTTACAATTTAAATAAACTCAATGACACTGCAAATTAAAGCAATTAAAAAACATTACTAGTTTTAATTTTTTTTAAATGAACGAAATAATTATTTACCACAGCACTATCACCAGTGCAGTGCTACCTCCAGATAGGAATTTAGGAACATAAGGTTACACAAGTGACAACATTTAACAATTTGCCTTCTCCTTACTTTGAGCAGTAATAAAAACCGTAAGTATTATTTTTCTGCTTGAAATGAACACAGAAATCTGCATAAGGTCCACATGATCAGTCAAATAGTATTTTTCTATTTCTGATCATTTCTGCAAAGAGAAAGCTTTCCTAAACAGAAAGGTTAACATGCAACTTAATCCCATGTTGCAGGACAAGATAAAAGTACTTTGTGTGTTCTAAAGAAGTTGACCTTGATTGACATATCAAGATACCACCATACAAAGATAATGTAATTCTTGAGTAATCGTCAGTCCTTCATCTAGCGTGGGTAGAAAAGACATTTTTAGCAATTTTCATACAGCCAAGACAGCGATATTTCATATAATGCTAATATTAACTTGAAATCATGCGTACGCTGTCTTTGAGGTTTGTGACATTTCTTCTAATAGCTATAAAGCATAGGAAGTTACCTATCTCAGCTTACGATGTTACTGGTTCTTACCTGTTTTCGTTTGGATTGGAAGCCAGTAATAGTCAGCACACTCCTGTCCACAGGCTAGGGGGGGAAAAAAAGCCCAAATATTAGAGGATGATTTTTTTTCCCAAGACAGGGTTCCATCCAACAAAAACACGGAGGTTTTGTGATCAACTTACAGAAGACAGTGGACTAGAAACAGAAGATGGAATCCTTTTAGCATCCTGTTGAAAAAACAGTACAGCAAATTAAACTGGGCACTACGTAAGAAAGATCTTCATCCTACATTGGCACATTTACTATGTTTTGCAAACAGATGAAATAAAACACATTAAAAGAAGTGCCATTTACCGCCAAAGGACTTGACATCTTCTCCAATGACTGCAAGATGCGCCGCGCTGTGGTACTTGTCACACCATAGGATTGCACACTTGCTTGTTTAGCTTTCATTTGTCTTCTTACTGGCGGCTGAAAAATTAGCATTGTAAATGTTATGATGCTTGATTTTGAATTAAACATGCATGTACTTTATGCCCTATGGCTACACTGATGATATAAGCAACGCTCTCGTGATGACAGAGAAAAATGCACTCACTGGACACTCAAGCTGTGACGAAAATATACTTTACTGACTTTATATAAGTTTAAGTGGGGCCCCATACATCTTGCACACCAGATAAAGCAACAAAAGAAATACTTAAATGTAAAAGGTCATAAAAGGGAAGGTGTTAGGCCTGTAGGGTCTCTGAATCAGTAATCAGGAAAACAGAACTGAAGGAAAGGCTTATGCTTCAGCAAGTATTTTCAGTAATAAAACAGACCTCAAGAGTTTCACAATGGTGTTAAGTGTACCATCTTAAAACCAGTATATACAATCCTCATCAGGAATTTCTAGTTTTACTTCTCTCGTTTCCTCTCTTCCCCTAAGATTACCGTTTACTGCAGGTCTTTTTAGTCTGTTTAAAAAGATAAAGATCTGATTTAAACTGTAACAGATCTAAACATATTACACTGAAGAAGTAAACTGTTTTATTTGCACAACATGACTTTGAATACAATTTTTAAAAAACCTTATTTCGGAGTGACTTTTTTTTTTTTAAATTATGTTAAACGCCTCACGTAACCACGTCATGCGTACCACGCTGCTGTGTGAAGACAGGAAGCAGACCATAGAGCATGTAAAAAACACAAGCGAAACTCGCTGTAATCCACATTGCAGAGCAACAAGCAAGCTAGTCTGTCCTCTAAAAGCCTAGTGTTTTGGTTTCTCTTTTCAGCAGAATTCACATTTATTTTGTAAAAAGTAAAACTGACCAAAGAGGGCTCCCAGCTTACAGGAAGTTTTGAGTTTTCTGAAGTTTTATTTAACACCAAGTCAGAACAAACCACAAGTTTTCAAGGTTTCCCCAAAGCAGGAACTTGTAGGTCCCCTTGCTCCATGGTAGAAAAGGGCTGCCAGAACAGGTTGAGCAAACTCTGATTTTCAGTTCCTTAAACGAAGTTCCTTTTGACTTGTGATTTTTATTTCTTTTTTAAATAAAGGTCACCGACTTAAACGCATTCCAATCAAACCAGATTTTATTGACTTCCGTTCAGATTCACCTCCAGCTACTGAGAGTTGTCAGCATTTTTAATTTGCTGGTTCATTCTAGAACATGAAGAACTCTTAGGGGCAAGTAACTCTTTTCAACAACTGTCTGAATGACTTAAAATAGCATTTTATTGTTTATCGTGAGGTTGCATTTAGGACGGCATGCCTTGCTCTAGGTAACAGCAGAACAAAGGATCAGCAAAGTTGCCTTTTAGATAGATACTACTGTAGTAAAGAGTGCACAGTTTTATACAATACATTCATAGCATGAGTGTAGGCATGCTTGTGTAAGATCTATAGACAAGTAGCATGCAGGTAGTTTTTGCTACTATAAACACAAGTTTTCAAAGTTATGCCATCATTGTTTTCATTTACATGTTATTTTAACATAATACAGAGGCAGACAGTGGCAGAAAATGGGTATTTTTTTAAAGACTTAACAGAAGAAATCCCAACCACAGACAACTAAGAACCTAAGATGCTACTGTCATTCTTGTGCATTACAACAAGTATTTCTACATAAATGGTTAACAAATATTTTAAATAGAAATTGCTCTTTTCTACTCTTGTAGGCTGTGTATTGGGTTTGTGTGGCAAGGGGTGGAATGTATTTGGTCTGCGTGGCAAGGTTTTGGTAGCAGGAGGGGGTTGCAAGAGTGGCTCCTGTGAGAAGCTTCTAGAAGATTCCCCAATGTCCAACAGAGCCAATGCCAGCCGGCTCCACGAGGAACCCGCCGCTGGCCAAGGCCAAGCCCATCAGTGACAGTGGCGGCACCTCTGGGATAACTTGTTCAAGAACGGGCAGAAAACTGCAGCGCAATAGAGCAGTGGAATATGTGAGAGAAACAACGCTGCAGACACCAAGGTCAGTGCAGAAGGAGGGGAGGAGGTGCCCCAAGTGCCAGAGCAGAGATTCCCCTGCAGCCCATGATGAAGATCATGGTGAGTCAGGCTGTGCCCCTGCAGCCCATGGAGGTCCACGGTGGAGCAGATACCCACCTGCAGCCCATGGAGGACCCCATGCTGGAGCAGGCGGATGTGCCCAGAGGAGGCTGTGACCCAGTGGAGAGCCCGCGCTGGAGCAGGCTCCTGGCAGGACCTGTGGCCCCAGGGAGAGCGAAGCCCACACTGGAGCAGGGGAAGAGTGTGAGGAGGACGGAGCAGCAGAGCTAACATGTGATGAACTGACCGCAACCCCCACTCTCTGTCCCCCCATGCTGCTCAGGGGCAGGAGGTAGAGAATTCAGGAGTGAAGTCAAGCCCAGAAAGAAAGGAGGGGTGGGGGGAAGGTGTTCTAAGATTAACTTCTAATTTCTCAGATTTGATTGGCAGTAAATTCCTAATTTCCCCAAGTCGAGTTTTGCCCATGACGGTAACTGCCAAGTGATCTCCCTGTCCTCACCCTGACCAACCAGCCTTTCGCTGTGTTTCCTCTCCCCTGTCCAGCTGAGGAGGGGGAGTGACAGAGTGGCTTTGGTGGGCACCTGGCATCCAGCCAGGCTAAACAAGAGGAGAAACAGGAACTCCTGACACATTTTCAGCTCCCTGCTCACAGCTCTTTTGGCAGTGCTATCCCTCCTGTATTTCAATTACATTTTCTCTCACACCCCACTGCGACTCTCATACCTGATAAGGAGCAATTCGTGCTTTTGTCTCCCTTGCTGCTGCAGCTGCACCCCCATAAGTGGTCTTTCCAGGGTAAAACGGAGAATCCCCAAGCTGGCTTGTCTTAAACACAGAAATGTTCCCAAGTGACTACAGAAAGGTATTATGGTAAGCGGTTAGTAAAATGGCTACACATTCAAATTGATTATGATTAATACTGTGCAGTACTTACAGGAGAGGGAGATCCGAAAGCAGATAAATTGAACGCAGGTTTTTTAGAGCTAGCTGCAGGATGCTGTGAGAGGGAATGAGATCTTTCAGCCTCTGTGGACCAGAGCAGTGGTGCTGAAGTATTTTTTGAAACTGTGACATCTGCCAAAATGACACATGCTACATGTAAATACCTTGTGTACACAGAGAACTTTAATATTAAAGATCACACTAACTCCAGAGTTCTTCAATACAGAAAAACAGGTCTTACAGAATGAAAAAGTCCCCTAACACTCATTTTCTCCAGCACTCTAACATTCAGAGTCCTTCAAACAGTTTCACATATGGTATGAAATCCAAGTATCAACTCTGAACTTGAAATCTGTTCACGGAACTGCAAATACTGCAAATACGTTACCTTTCAGTAATCTTTCAAAAGCATGCACAACAAGTTAACAGCATGCTTCCATTGCAGAGCAATTTTATTTTTTCTTCTTTCATGGTAAAATAAAACGGAACTGCATAAACACTGGTGCATCTATAATGATACAAAGTTTTTCCTATGTTGGTAAAGGGTTGGAGGCCAGCACAGATCAGAACTGCACATGTTTTAAGCGTCAAAAATCCCCCAAAGGCTGAACTAACAGAGTTAATGACCTGTTTTCCATATATGTTTTATGGAGACTCTAAGAAACTCAGGTTATACTGCTAAACCCTGGCAACATCGACTGAATTGTAAAAATACCTTCTCCAGAGAACCTGCTGAGCATACCTCAATCCCCATTTATATGGGGGACTACGAAAAGCTGCAAACCTGCTGTTTGCCCTTTCTCAGTGAGATCACCTAGGTCCCCATCAACATCAATACGATGTTCATTTTTTTTTTTTTACTTTGCAGTGGTATACATCCCTTACTGAATTCAGCAAAAGACATGACAGTATTGACAATTGATGTCTTCTACCAAGAAAGGCCAAAAACGCAGTCCAAAACTTGTTCAGTCAGAATAGTTCCTTCATTGACTCCTGGTGAAAACACAGGACAAAATATTGTGTTTCTGCTTGTCACCTTCAGTTCCTACTATCCCAAGTTCAAGATTTACAGATAACCCAGCTACAAGTGTGTTCATCAGCACCGACTCTTCGTAACGTCAAGGTCTCATAAACGTATTCCAAAGTATGGTTATGTTAAAAAGGGGACAGAATTACGTATTTCTAAAATACTAAAAATTAAATTTAATTCTAACATCCAAAGCTGTCATTCACCTATGGGCGCTGCGGAATATTAAAGAACGCAAAGTAATTCATGTTACCAAAAATCAATTAGAGAACATGAAAGTTACCTTTATCAGACGCTCTAGAGGAGAAGCCACTGGTTGTTGAGATGTTATCATCATCATGCTGAGAGGTAGAATCTTTTATTTCTTTTACAAGAGGCAGCCCAGGACTGCCGATGCCAAGTGAAGAAGATGTAGAGGGTTGACAATGTGGTACCGCAGAATCCAACATGGTACAGTTCAAATGGCTCCGATGAAGAGAGGGCCTTGTTAACACGTCTGAGAAGTTCAAGGCAGATCTACTCGTGGATGGTTCTAAACAAGAACAGGGAGACAATTCGCTTTCCTATAGGCAAGCTCACAGAAGCCAAAATCTGTTTTCTATCAACAGTCATGCTATTGCCAAGTTCTAAGCACAAAAATAGAGAAGCCGAATTTAACTTCTTCCTCATCCAGATAGGGTTTCATCTAACTGATTAAAAGACCAACACTGTTTGCAATATCAAGTATTCATGTCACGTTAAGAAGTAGTTAACAATGAGGTTTTACAACACCAGATTCTGACCCCATCCTTAGGTGCTCTAACACTGTGTCTTTCACCAAATCAAACGTATAAAATTCTTATTCTGCAGATAAAGTTTGCAATAAGCTTTCAAAAATCTGATATTACATGGCAAGTTACAGAAAACTCTGCAGTTTATATATCTTGTAACAAAGATGATGTTAAACTGAATACACAACATGAAAATGTGTATTTGCAGAGATTTTGGGGGTTTTGTTTGTTTTGGTGTTGTCATCCCTCCTTCCAAATTCTACCATATCAGGTCATGCTACAGGCAAAACATTATCTACTATCTTGAGGTTCTGGCACAAAGGACAAGTACGTTATCATGGGCCTAGCTGCAAGATGGGCATTTTTTCCCTCATGAACCAAAAGGTCTGTAAGCACTGCCAGTGTCCTGCAAGAGGTGGACTCGCAGCTCCAACTTGCCACATGAACAGCTATTCATGGCTATCTTGCCTGATACCCATTTAAGTCCAGTCTCTCCTGGGAATTCTGGGTATGAACATGAATTTGAGTCACTATCCTCTTGATATCTGCACTGAAGCTTAAACTAGCCAATTCAATCTTCATAACCATTGCAGCACTAGTAATTAGTTCTCCAAAGCACTGGTAGATTTTTAGGACTGTCTTGTTTGAGATAAAGAAAGTGTTATCAGGCTGAAGGCTAGCCAAGCAAAGGAATACAGGCTCTAACACGCTGGTACCTCAGAGATGAAGAAATACACTTTCTAAAATTATAATAGTAACAATAATTTAAAAATATTACTGTACACTATAGCAAGAAAGATTGGTCTACAACATCCACAGACCGCAACACAAGCTACTAAAGGTTCTAGGGTGTCCATTTGCTCCTGATTTCTCGGAGCTAGAAAGTTTGCTGTGCAGCTGTTCCTACTGAAAGCTCCTTTCACACAGTTCTTCAGGAAAGCCAACACGTGTTCCTCATTTATGAAGACGTTCTCTATTCCTTTATCCAAACTTATTCTCAAGCTACAGCTACACAGAAAGCAATAAAGCTCCTTATTTACAATTAGATGACACTGGTGACAAAGGTGTTTCCTCATTATCTTTCATTCTGCCAACAACAGAAGCAACTGACTTTCCACACAGATGGTTACTCACATGCACTCAGACAAAACTTATTAAAAATTAAATTCCACAAAACTGCTAATTTAAGAGAAACTCAAACGAGAGCACACGCAAATTTACAGAGGAGAACTACAGAAACAGTGAGAGGCACAGATATAAAACACAGATTCATCTTTTATGCGGTAAAGTAATAGGTTGCAAACATCTTTGCCAAGGGTCCAAATAGGTTTTCAAAGATCCCACGCTAGCCAGACACATACCTTAATGTTACCAAATATTTCAAAAAGAATAATGTCATAAGCCGAGTTCCTGAGTTCTCCATTAAACTAACAAGGAACTTCACTAAACTGACTGAACAAGCCCGAAGGAAAAAAAAAAAAAAATGAGGACATGAGAAGGAATTTTCATCTGGCATTCTAGCATCTGGTCTTTTGTTCTGAGGACAACAAAACAAATTAATGTTTTTACTACCTTAGGCAATTAGATGGACTTTCATTCCTGACCTTTTAAAAAGAAAATGTAACCTAGCACATTTGCAAATTAATATCATCAATATTTTGCACCGGGCTAACAGACTACCTGAAGTTAACTGCTGACTTCCAAGAGCTGTAAGACAACCTGCAGAATGTTTCGCAATTACGTTTACAGTTTAAAGCTAAGACAGTTTTACAAACAGTTGTTGGGTTTTTTTGTTTGGTGTTTTGCTTTTTGTGGGTTTTTTTTTGGCTCTGTGGGTTGTTTTTTTCTCCCTCAATTCTGCCAAATGCTCCTTCCAGCTTCTCTTGGAAATTTAGATTCAAAACTAGAAATCTGTGAATAAATACAGACGGCCAGAATACTAAATGATTTTTCACATACCTTCTAAATTAATTCTTGCTGATTCAGGCGTGACTCTCCCATCAATCATTATGGTATCTTCATTTGCATAATCGTGGTGATAGTTTATTGGATTCTCTTCCTGGTTTGTAGATTCATTTGTATCTACACATTCATCTTCACTTCTGTTGAAATACTTCTGTAACCATCCTGGTACAATGTTTTTCACCGATTCTGTCACTCTGCTAATGATTCCCTGCTTGAAAAAAAAATACTCTTGTTAATTACAGAAACACAGTCCACAGCATATCCTGGGATGCAACCTTACAGACCTTCAAGAGAGACATTAGATAGCAAATACTCAGGACAAGAGTAAGATAGAGGGGGTTGACCCTTGACATAAGGCCTCTATGCTTCTGGGACATGCATGACAAAAATTCACCTAACATTGATTTAATACTAACCTATCAGTTTCTGCACTTCCCAGTGACCTTGGCAATGCTCAAAATCCTGAAATGTCACCGAAAGTTCACCAGAGGCCTGTCAAGTCACAAGGTCATCAGGAAATTCTATTTCTAAGTAACTCCTGATGTACGTTCTTTTTTTTGAGGGCTCCTTCTCTTAATGCCTTCTCTTGAAAAAACATCAAAACCAGAAGCTCAGCAATCACCTACAGTGATAGTGTCGACTGTAATAGGTGCTAAAATCAGTAAACTTTACTGTTTCTAATTTTTCTAATACTGAACTACAGTAACAATGTGTATCAAAAAAACACTGTAACAATGTGTATCAAAAAAAACACTGTTAGGCTCTGAACAGCCAGGGTATACTGACAGAAAGCCTGGAAGAAACAGCTACGCTTGAGTAACAGATGTCTCACTACAGGACTGTTAAACAGATCCATTTTCATCAAATTTCATTTCACGGTATGTTCAAGTTTTGGATCTCCAAACCTCAATGTTCTCCAATTACTGCATACATAAAAGCCATGTCCATTTGACATTTACCAGTTATTTGCAATGCTTACATTCTACTTTTAAGAAATACTTATCTACCACTTTGGTTTAGGCAGTCACTTGTTCCCCATCATGCCCTCAAAATTTCAACACACCTTCCTGCCAAATCTCAACCCCACGCAGCGGATGGCTTGCACCATGAGCACCCTCCCTCTTACACTGACTGCAGCCACAGAAACAGCTGCTTAACTCTGCAAGCAAATATGAAAGCTAACTCAGCAATTTCAACACTTAGGAAACTGAAAAGTAACAAGAGTGAAACAGATTTTTGTTGAACCCCACTGTCAGTTGCTAACACATGTACCAAAGGCACTGGCAATGTACTATGATATTTTTCCGGGTTTAGGCAGCAAAAATTTCTAATCATTATTCAGGTGTAGAAAATTGAGAATATTCTTTGAACATGTAATAGTTACAGTCTATCAATCAATTCTTAAGCAAGAACTCTGCTGTATTCAAAGTTCTCAAAAAAATTTAGCACACAAGAAAAGAAGCCCATATCACTTATCCATGTCTTTCATACACGATAATGCAAAAACCAAATTACAGGAGTTACAAACAAATTAGACACCCTTGAATCTGGAGTTAAGAGTGGGGTGGGGAAAAGAGGAGGAAGGGAAGGTAGAAAACAAAAAGCCCTTTCACAGAAAGAGAGTCGTCTTAATTTACAATCTGACTTTTTCCTAACAATCTGTAATTTAATCTTGTACTTGCACAAAGACAGAATAAATATCCAGGGACAGTTTAAACCAGACAGAATACAGCGTAATAAACACATCCATCACAATTACCACACTAAGATGCACACAAGTATGCTATGCTCAGGATGTTGCTGCTATTCTGTATAGATACTAAACCCCAGCTTTCCAACAAAAACTATTAACTGCATGTAATGCCAGACCGCACACACAGTTCCATGCCCAGTACCTGCAAAGAGGCAGTCTCTGCTTTACCCCCAGATCTCATTTCCACCTTTCCCTGTGACACACTGTCCCTCTTTTTCGGGGCAAATATTTTGCCAAAATGAGCAAGTGGTCAGGACACAAACTGCATCCAAGGCAATGCTCTTTCCAAAAAAGCTAAGCAGTCCTGCATTCAGTATTGCTAGAGAGTTTCTCATTCAGAGAATAGATATTCTTGGCCATAAAACAGGCCTGTATGTTTCTCTTGCTGAAGAAATCCTCCCAGGACTGAAAGCTATCTGAGACTGAAGATGGAAGAAGTCATAGGCATCCCGAAGAGTAAACACCTAATCATTAGTAATCCAAGTAAGTAACTGAAGAATCTAGCCAAACTAATAATTAACTAAGACGACATTTTACCATCCATTATCTAAAACCAGACTGGTTTGACCCTTTCTTGCATATGGCAGCCTTGCTCGCATTCTCCACATCAGCAGCACTTTTTAAGACTGAGCTGGGTGACACAGGGTAACTTCCCAAACCAATCCAGGAGCTGGAACTCGCTCAGCGCAGCCGCACTGTAGAAAGTAGTAGTAGCCTGCTCCATCTGGCTTAGGCACAGCAGAAGACAAGAAGCATAGTTTTATGCTCCAGAATACCGCTGGCTTAGTGACAAAGCAAGGAGAAGCAAAATACATGAAAATACACCTCCAGTTTCTGTCTGCAGAACAAAAATACTGATTAAAGGCACTGTGAATTAATTATGCACGCATTACGAATGAGCCATCATCAAACACAGACCTTGCTAAAAAAACCCTACACCCACCTCCACCCCCAAAATTAAGCCACACATCCCAGGTATGCCCATTCACCACTCACACTCCCCCAACCCCCACAAAAAATCATCAAGAAAATGAAAATTTCCTAATGGCCTCTCCTACCCACCCATCACAGCTGAAAGCCAATCAATAAAGCACCATGGCTGGATTCCCATCCAAGTCAGGCAGTTAAGGTGTTAAGGTACCACTGACCAACCACAGTTTTAAACATGCACGCTCCATGTTCTTGCCTTTTAATATTCTTTGCCTATTCTGGCAATCTTACCCTAACTTCTAGTTTTCTTACTCTTCAACTTCAGCATACGTGTGTGAACAGGCTTCCCCTCTCCCCACAGACACAACACAAGCCTACCCCACCAGCAGCAGAGCACTCTGCCTCTGCCGCCGCTGTGCCACCAGCTCTGCGCTTTGTCCGTCCCAGGTCACCCAGCACTACCATCTCCCACACCGGCATCATTCACCCTTCTAGAAGGTTGACGAGGACACCGCACACCTCACTGATGCAAGCAGATCTTCAGAGGTGAAATACAAAAGACACGGCACGAGACAAGTCTAGCAGGCTTATTCCTCCAGCAAAATGTGAGTGGACTGCTCAGATCCCAGCCTCCTCATGCCACAATTACACATCAGCACCTTCCTGAGCACCTTCACTCACCACAGCTGCACCGAACGCACTACTGCACAGAAACTCCTCCAGTTCCAACTCCACTTTGGGAGCGGAGGAAGTGGCGCTGGCATGTAGCTGTAACACTCATAACTCCTCATTTCTACAGGCCACAGAGGCACCAAACCTAGTACTGTGAAAGGGTAGAAGACGCCACGGGGCAACCCCGAGTATGCATAGCAGCGTTGTAGTCAGCGTATGCGTTTTAGTCCTTAACTGACTGATTTCAGCAGTTTGAGAGCTGCTGTCAGTACCAACAGTTGTCTGATCATCTTTCTTGCACTCTCTTCTCATCCTAAAATCTCAGCAGGCAAGCAGAACAAAATAAAAAAAATCCACTGCAAAGATCCAGTAGCTTAGGAATAGATATTTACAACAGTTTTTCAAATTCTGTGCAGCATCCTAAGCATCTGCAGCTCTGCCGGATATATCTATGTATACAAACACCACAGCAACAGTAACTACAGTTACAGTTACTCCAGACATATTGCCTTGAGACGCAACTCCAGGCAAAAGATATGTATATGGAAATACTAACCAGTAAACAGAGGTGTCGTAATTTACTACTTTAAAATATAATTGTTTCAAAGTATTTATACAAAGAAAGAAAATCCAATAGGTTATAGTCACAGTTTGGCTTCTAAACTTAAAAGCAGGTTATTTCTTGGCCAGAAATATTTACAGAATAGGACAGTTTTGCCAGCTTGTAAGGGTCTTTCTTTCACATAGTAGGGGGGGGGGCGAAAGTGCTGGCAGCAGTACTCAGCAATGATACATTCCTGGAAAACATCTGTTTTTGTAATTGAGTTGATTTCAGTTTGAGACACTTAGGTAAATCCCACTATGCAACACAGGACATACTAAAAAATTTATATATAAATTATATAAAGGTCATACATTAACATGAATTTGTCAGAGATGCAAAACACGCAACTGGATAAAAAAAGCTGACTTCCACTTCACTGTATGCACACCTCTGAAAAGCATCAAGTTTTTTACCTCCGGGCCTCTCAGAGATTTCTTCGCTTCACATTGCAAAGTTCCAGTTATTAAAACATATGAATCAGTAAGTCGTCAAAAAGAAAACCTGCACCTAACAGTTAAGTTCACTGAGACAGGGCAGATCAATCCAACCACTTCCAGCCATCAAAAAGGAACTTTCGTGCTCTCTCCATCCCCCACGGTTACCTCACGCCAGCTCCAGCGCATAGCAGACTACTCTCCATACTCGCTGAATTCATTAATCTGGCAAAAAGTACATGTTTCTCTGCTGGACTAATGAGTTCAGCTGGCTCAGTGCACCAGAACTGGCCCAAGAGAGAGAGAAAGATCAGGCAGCCAATACATGAAGAAGAAGAAACAAAACTTCTCCCTTCTTTTAACCATCCCATGCCCATCCTGCCATTACAGAGATTGTCCCTTTCTCCTCTTCACCTCACCCTTCCCTTGTGCTGCCGCTAGCACATACAGGCAGCGAAGTGGCAAACGGTGTTAGGGCTCTATCAAGCAGACCCAGCCAAAAATCTGCCTACAGACAGTGACGGTGAGGTCGAGCCCTCAGGGGCGTCCGGCCGCTGGCCCAGCTCACCTCGTGGCTGCAGGGGTGCCGTCACAGAAGCAGGAATAGACATGGCAACGTGGCGTGACTGTCTCTTGCAGTGGCACAGACCGAGACTGGCTTAAACTAACTCTGCTTTTGCTATTTAGGGAGTGGTTTCAGTTTGGACGATGGACAGCAGAGTTTGATATTTCATTTACAAAAAAGACAATAAAACTTATGACTTAATATGAACAATATGTTACAAGAATGTCATTAATTATGCAATATTTGAAAAAACAACAATTTTATTTAAGACAAGTGGACTAGTTCAGATTTATTTCTGAAAATCACAAAGAAGGGATTACAGTTCCAGATGCCAGTGTATTTCTTTCTTATCGCTTGAAGTGAGCCTTACTTTTCTGAGTCCAGTTAGCTTTAGAAAAAACCTCCCAGGGAAATTCAGGTGCTGCTTTACATTTTGTCACTGCTTGCACATCTGTACCTATGATTATCACCTCCATCAGAGTGCAAAAAAACAGTGTATGCTCTAATATATAAATCAGTGCCTACCCCACCAGCTTAAACGTTCGCAACGCTGAGTGGTTTTACCTCAAGTTTTGTCCACACCTTTAGTTAACACAGTGACAAAATTACAGAAGAGAGCACGAAGTACAAGGCACCTTTCTCCCTGCCTTGGAGGAAGTGCTACATTCTGCTCTAGTTAATCCTCAGCAATGGTCAATGATGGGCGCTGTAAAGCACCAACCACGCGTTCAGTGTTACAATTTGAGACAGAAATCTATCAGCATCAAAACCAAAAAATGTAAGATCAAGGATGCCACGTTCACTTACAGCTTTGCTAGAAGTTTTTGAAGGAGTTGATTCTAGAGTTAGTATTTTTTTATTGAAAGCCTGCCACACTTACAAAGTGTGCCTGCAGCTAAGTTTCACAGACAGTATGCAGAGTTACACTAATTTAAATGCTGCTCAGACTTTTTTTTCTCCTGTAAGGGAACCCTATAGTCTAAACCAATAACTTTTACTTAACAACAATAGCTAGAACAACTTGGCATCAGGCCAACAAACTGACATAACGGCATAGACAAGAAGTTTAAAGTTTTCAGAATGAGAATGATCGGGCAATACATTTCTCATAGCACCAGATGGTCTTTACGAGGCCATTAATACAAGTTACCAGATTTAGCAAAGTATGATAACATACATTTTATATTTAGGATTTAAATACACAGTTTAGGCATAAAATTATCAGTCTTACTTATAGGTATTCTCTATACACTGAGACCTAATTCATTACAGTGTTTCAACATCACCAAACATAACTGATAACAGAAATGGCAAACTCTTCCTCTTTCCTGCACTTACGGTAAATAAGAAGTTTATGCATACAAAGGCTTTCAAGGTATCATATCCCATACTACAAGCTTGCTACCTCCTATAATATACCAGATTCCCAGCAATGAATCAAACATTTTCAGTGCCACTCTGCCTAAAAGCCGTCACAAGCACGGTATCACAGGCTAATCTATGGCACATAGCAGTGAGGACATGCTATGTATGTAAAACACAAGCAAGGGCAGGCCAAATTCTGCAGCCACAACTGAAGCAATGGTTAAATGCCATTCAAGGGCAATGCACAGCTTGCTGATGTCCATCCCCATGCCCGATCCTTTCTAGTGCAGACAAGGCTTTATAGATAACTCAAAGCATATTTCACAAAATGAAGTACTTGCTGCTACAAAATTTCATTCCTGCCACTTTGGAGTGGCACTCCAAAATAAATTACAATCTTCAAACAAGAGGACTGGAATTAAATTTTTAAATTACATGTGGTGTTAGCAAAAGATAGCAAAGTACTCTCATGCTCCCTCTGAAATATCTTTTCTATCAACGCTGATCTACAAACTGAGGTGAGTACAATGTGCTAGTGGTTTTGCAAAATGTAATATGTTAATCCTGTTGCACATTCAATATGTTATCTTCTTCACAAATTTGAACACATAGGTTAAAATGAAGTAAACAAAGAATCACCTTTAGTTATTCTCTGTGGTCATCTGATATTTTAGCAAAACTCAAAGCCTTCCGACTTCTTCAGTCTCCTACATAGACATTGTCTAGCATATAAAAGTTCAACCTCGTAACTCATCTAAATCAGCAGAACCTGCAATTACTTTCAATAGGACACTTTTAACCCTGCTGCATACAATTCCCGACTGAATTCAAAAATGTAAGAATTGGTGCCTAGGAGAAATCAAAACACTGACTCTCTCAAGCACAGCTGCTTTAGCTGCAGCAGCAGCTACTGTTCTATTCTTTGACATTTTAAGGTAGTATTCTGAAACTTTAAAGCCAAGATAGGCTTTACAGCCCCCCCTCTGCTGCAGGGCAGTAATCTTCAGTCATAAGGGGCAGCAGTATCTTTCTGGACGTAATTTTTCATCACCAATCAACTGACAGAACCCAGAGCATCTCAAAAATATACAACCATTATCTGCAAACACTGCTTTCTTACAAGAAAAATTACCATTGCACATAGAGATTATTTTTTTAGTGATTGAAGGTAATGGAATCTACAAATCTGTATATATTCTACAAGTCTGTAAAGTAAGTTTAATAACAAAGGGCTGCCACTAGAACAGGTGCACTCTTACAGGTAAATTTAACATCTATCTAGTTGCACCACAGTAATTCCCTAATACAGCTACATTTAAACCAGTTTAAACCTTGTTTATACCTGCTTAGCTCAGGATGACTTAAACTACAAATTCACCTGTATTACACGCTTGCACACACTGGTATAGTTTTTCATCGTCAATTAAACATTTTGTTATCGTAAATATTTCAGTGCCTCACTAGACCTGTAATCCAGTCTCTAAGAAAATGCTAGTTGAACTGTTTAACTCCTTGTGTAGTTCACTTTAGTCTTGAAGGTCAACAGACCTTGAGCTCTAATAGGGGAAGGAGTTGTGAGACTCACCTGCTTCAAAGAAGAGTTTGATTCAAAAACCAACCACAACTAAAAGCCAAGTCAGCCAGCTTTCCAAGACACTCTCACACAACTCTTTCCAACAGCAAAGCTATAGAGACAATAATAAACAACCTCAGTAAGCAGACAGAAAATTTTCTGCTGGCGCAAGTATTCACAAAGCTAGCGTGTGTGCTATAACTGTAGCTGTACGACTTTGGTGCATGCTGGTATCCATTTTTTCCCAGCAAAGGTGAATGTAAAGATGAACTTATGCTTACTTTAAAAAAACACCGTGGTCACAACCAAGGCAAACACACACGAAGGCACTTTAATTAAATGCAACATACAATTATGAGGAGTTATAGAAATTCAAAGTAAACTTGCCCCTCAGAAATGTTAGTACTGCTGCCCCAATATGAAAGCTTTAGTTGCATTTCCTAGGTAAAGGAGAGAAAAAACATTTAAAGTCTTTTCTTGTCAAAAGAAGGACAATGTATTTGTAAACTCCCCAACAAAGAAAAGCAAATTGCACAGTTAAGAGAAGATCTTTTAATGACTCATTATTTTTGCACAGTAATCTAGAATACCACAATGACAAATACTGTATCAGCAAGTTGCAAAACTACTTACGCTTCAGGCAAAGTCAAACAAGCTAGTTCATACTTGCCTTCACTCAATTTCAAGATGGTCAGACTCACTTGGCTTAAAGGAGTTTAGAGAGTACTTACCCTGTCCCTTCCACCAACAAAGCTGGGGGTATAAGAATCTCCCACCAGGGCTGGTGACAAATAGCTGCAAACAACACTACCTTCGAGTAGTCCAACTGTTAGCAAAACTAACATCTCTTTGGCTTAAAAGGTGTATTTAAAATGTACCTTCAATTAGACAGTTGTAACATGCAGATAAGACCTGTTTAGACATAAGGAAAAAGCAAGTCAAGACTTCTAAGTAGCACCATAAATAAAAATAAAATAGCAGATGGAATGTAGTGGGAAGAAGGGAAGATAACTGGCACGAGAGATCTGTACAAGGGAAAATAAGAAATACGTCCAAATTTAGGGTAGTTGTTCAAGAAACTGCATAGATAAGTAATTTAATACCCTAAAAAGTAATTAAAAATTCTGCCTAATGGCTAGAATTCTTCATTAAAAAATACTGTGGGCCCTTAATAATTCTTCAGCATTGAGGACTTAAATTGTATGTTACAAAAAGCACAGAGGAGTGTTTTCATTATATAGTCTTAGTAGTACATACCAAGAAACATATACTGAGGAACATCTCCTCTCCCTTCTCTCATGACTGTATAAATATCACTATTCAACATATTGTAGAAGTACAATAGCTACACAATAAATACTGGATTGATTACACAGAACACTAAAAAGACAGCAAAAAAACCCACACATTTTGCAATTTAACATCAGAAAAATGCAAAAACATATCACATGACCTACCACTAAAAGAAACAGAAGACATTAAAAAAAAAATGGTCTGGAAAACAGCAACCCTAGAGAAAAGTCTCTCAGCTATTCTCTTCTTGAGGGCGACCTCGCAACCTACTCTAAAGCGCAACAGTGAGATGGAGGCATTATTTCTTTCCTCAAAATCAGCACAGCCCTGAAGACACAATTAGAGGACGGACCAACAAAAGGATTACCAACACAGAGTAACACTGACATTCACGCTGAAACCACACGTTTGTGCGTGCTCCGTGGTCCAGCAGCAGCACTGACAGCACCGTGCACACACAGAGGCTGCGTGGCACCCCAGAGCTCGCCCACTCCAACGTCCTGCTCAGAGAAGGGCCAAGAACACCAGGTTGCCCATGGCTGTGTCCACCTGGGTTTTCAGCACCTCCAGGGATGGGAGACCTCTCCGGGCAGCTCTTCCAACATGCTGGCTATCCTCATGGTTAAAAGATTTTTCCCTAATATGAAATCAGAATTTCCATTTCTACAGCTTGAGCTCGTTGTCTCTTTTCCTATTGCTATGAACCTCCTAAAAGAGCCTTGCTCTGCCTTCTCTATATTCTCATTAGGTACTTGCACTTCTTAAGCTGAACGCACCCAGCCCTCTCAGCTGGTAAATACCCAGCCCCCTAATCATTTTGGTGGCCCTCAGCTAGACTCACTCCAGTATGTCAACATCTTTTTCTGTACTGGAGAGGCCAAAATTGGACACAACACCTCAGATGCAGTCCCAGAAGTGCTGAAGAGAGGAGGGAAAAACCACCTCCTCAACATCCTTCCCACGTTCTTACTAATACTGCCCAGTATGCAGTTGGACTTATTCACCTCAAGGGCATGCTGCTGACTCAGGCTCAACTCGCTGTCCAGCAGGTACGTAGGGGTTTTTTGTCTCAGATGAAGAACTTCACACTTGCCTTTGTCAAACCTCATGAGGTTCCTGGCAGCCCATTTCTGTCGAGATCCCTCAATGGCAGCCCTACCCCTCAGCATACGATGGGGCTGGCGTTCCCCGAGGTTTGGTATCATCTGGGAATCTGTTGAGGATGCACGCCATTCCTTCATCCCAGGTTGTCCCAGAGACACCTAACAGTACCAGCCCAAACATCAACCCCTGAGAGGGTCTATTAGCCATCAGCTGCCACTGGAACTTCGCCCTGCTGATCACAACCCTCTGAGGTCAATGGTCCTGCTAATTTTCCAGCCACTTTACAGTCCACCTGACAAGTCCGTATTTTACCAGTTGGGCTACAGGGATAACATGGGAGACCACACTGAGGGCCTCACTAACATCCAGGTAAACAACACCCACTGCTCGCCCCGTGCTCACTGAGCCAGTCATCCCACCACGTTACAAACCTGTTACATGATGCTCTGGTAGCCCACACCTGCACCGATCTGAAATAGCACTGCTCAAACTTTTTTAGGCACGCAACAGAGATTTCGAACTCTGTCTTCTCGCAGTCCTTAGAATCAGTAGCAGCTCAGTTCATTCGTGGCAGGGGAGCAAGAACCGGTTCTAATTACTGACTGGAGGAATAAATAACTCAGAGGAAGTGATGTGCTGCCAGCAACCAAAGGCAATTTGCAGTGTCCCAGCTAACACAGTCAATTATTTCATCTGCTTTTTCCTTCTCCTAAGATACCGCTCACTAATACTGTTTTTCTCCAGTACTTCACAGCCTCCAAGGCTGTCATGACAACACTTTGAAAGACAAAACCCAAAATATTAATCAAATGCTATAGCAATCATTGTTTACAATTTGTTGTACCACTGACAGTACTGTTCGCCCAAATCAGAGAAAACTGTCAATATCTGTTAAAAAAGTTCTTCCCAACTAGGATACATTTTTGTTTACGGTAGCAGTAGAAAGTCAAGTACCACATTTAAACATCTGTTTTGCTAATGTAATTTGGTATTGCTGGGACAGAGACAAAACCTCTGATGTCAACTACTATCCCAGTCTTTTAAATCAAATCTTTAAATACACGTTACACATTTCTTTAAATCTGTTCACATCTAGCTCAATGTGCTAACCTACTACTAAACCAAAACAAGCAGAGAGAGGCATACGAATACAAATACAACCATCTAAGCATAATTCAAGGTGCAATCCTATCGATAGGAGTTAAACCAATACAATTATACTTGTGCGGTCCCCCATGGACACGTTCAATAAGCACCTTTTAAATTAGCATTTTCCCGCTTCAGGTTTATGAAACACTACCTAGTTTACATTACTCAACATGATATTCTAGGAACTCTTTAGCAGGAGAGTTTCAAAACTTCCTCCCCAAATATACCTGGCGGTTTGTAGGATTCCTTCTGCCCACTGCCTGCAGTCGCTGCCCAACAATAAAACCCCATGCGTGCATCAAACAATAGTTTACAACTGGCCTACCTTCAAGACAGTAGCAGGTGATACTGTAATGATTTAGGCATTGCTGCACACAGTTTAAGTTCACGATCCTGTCTGGGAAGAATCTTACACGATGCCTCAAGTGACTTTGTGAAACTCGCCAAACAGTGGCTTTCACGACCCGGAGCAGTGAATGTGCCTTTCGGTGGCCTTCTGGTCCCCTCTTTCAGATAATATCCTAACTACATCAGCACAAGACCAACTACAAACACGCAGAAACTTACGCTGATTTCATCAAGGAAAATATCCTTGGACTGTTTTCTTGTATATCAGTGTAGCACATCTACATTATAAATATGCACTGGCACGTACACACGTAAGAAAAAACAAAAAAAAAAGAAAAAAGTATCCCTCCCCAGCAGAAGTTTCAATCTACAAATATTATCTCTAATACCAAACAGCTCTAACTGGAAGCTTAACATAAACATACAGGTTTATGGGAAGGTTGTAAAGACTTTTCAGACAAGTGTTTTTTCTCATGCTTAAACCTGCTTGTCTGAGTTTAAAAGTCCAGGAGAGTCACAGTTCTCTGACACTGTCATTTGAATGGTTAATTATCAAATAAAAAATAACCAAAAAATTTATTTCCGTCTCTTCTCCTGTAAGTCACATTTAGAATCTTTGAAATCTGTATGTTACCTGGATAAGAATGGCACTATTCCAGGCTAAAGCAGCGCACATACACACCCACAAAAGCTCAAAACTAAACATAAAATGAACAATAGGAACATACAGACACTATACTAGAAGCTGTTTAATAAGTCAACAATGTGAACACTCATCCCATTAACACATCCACGCTAGTAATTACAATCATCAGTCTACCTAAATGACTAGGACAAACCAGCATTGAGAAGCACCGGGGCGACATCCAGAAGATGAAACCCATCTGGGCTGGACACAAGAGCTCCCTCGCCTGCACGTGCGTAGCTCTCAAAGAAACTGTAATTTTAACCCAAGTGCCTAAGCTCCTTACACCGTACAGAAGGAGGCTGGATATTTCAACACGAGATGGCAGAGTAAACAGGTAGCGTGCTAAGCCCAGCGTAATCTAAAGTCAACGCATTCAGCGCAGAGCTGTCAACATTCAGCCACCAGGAAAGCACAGTCAGTGGGGAGGGACTCCTCAAGTTTACTCCCAGAATGCACAATGTAGAGATTAAAAAAGGCTCTGTTCTTTCTGCGGATCCCCACCCCACAAACCTCCAAGGCGGGTGAGTCTGTACCATCTTTACTTAGCAGCGCTACTACTTTTTGCGTGTTTGTTTGCATAATAATATAGCTGCTGACAGTGCACTTTTTGTAAGGCAGGATGGTAGCTCAGAAGGAGAAATATCACAGTTTAGTTCCTTCCCTAGCTGGGGAATCTGTACCCTTATCTCCATCTTCCAGCAGAATACGCAAGCTGCAAGTCAAGAGTCTTCTCTTCCAGACAGCATCTGTTCACCTCTCCTATTTGAGGCTGGTTTTAAAAAAGGCTCTAGATTTAAAAAATAAAACACACACAAACATAATGAAGCATGCTCTAAAGACTAATAATCAGGCACTCGGGGAGAAAAGGGCAGGAAATATTAGGCTTTGTGTGTTTGCTCCAAGGAACATCTAACATAATACAAGTAACTTCCAAAATTGAGGATCAGAGCCTGCACGTCTCCAGTCTTGGAGGGCAACATCTTCTTATACGTCCTCTTTCTGGCTCAGTGAATCATGCATTCTTTTTCTGGATAGCAAGACAGCTTCAGCCAGGAGAACCAAAGACAACACACAGCTTGGAGGCTGGGATATTCGCCTGGAAAGTGGAAGATGTAGGTTGATCCGTCCAGGCAAAAAAGGAATCTGAAGCAGGGTCTATCACATTCTGAACAAATGCTGCTTTAGCTAATAGCCGTTAAAAAGCAGCAGCAGCACCTCCTCTTCCAACTGTCTTCTAAAGCTGTCACTGTACTTTATACAAGACTGACTCTGCAGCACATGTTGGGCGTGATCGGAGAATTCTCACCTGACTGAACTCCCCAGGAGACTACAGCAAAATAACAACATCCAGAAAGTAGACAATCATGAGCTAATCGTCATGCTAATCATCCCTCTTACAAGCAGAAAAAAATCCAGATATTCTAGGAACTTTAAAGCTATTAGCTACGCTGCATACATTGCTTAGGCACCTTTGGAGCTTGATGATAAGAGACTGAGGGTTTTCAGGATGGCAGTTTTGACTGCAAGCATCTAGAACAGTTCTATTTCTAAGTACGTCTATGAACCTACTTGTAGTTAGGGGAGAGGGGGATCAGAATCAGGAGGTATAACCTCCTGTCAAGATTGAGCGAGCCCTTCCATGTCTTCCCAAACTCATTACTGAGAGACAATTAACACTAAACCACAGAATACTTCGGCAGGGTGGACATTATCCTGAAAATAGGAACACTTGTCAATTAATTCCAATTTAAGTTAGCTACCTACCCATAGCTCATCTTTTTATGCAACGCAAGTTAGCGAGCTGCACAGGGTTAAAAAGCCATGCATTATAACAGATGCACACGTCTGACATCTACCAGTTTCCCTAACTAATAAATTTAAATAAATTTAATCATTACAATTTTTTTCCCCAATATATTACTGCTAATTTGATCTACGTATCTGATTCGCAGCGCCCGTTCTCTGGGCAGAATCCCACAGATATCCCCAAGCACGTGTTCACTTTGGCGCATTGTTTCAATAAACCTACTGGAAAACGCGCAGAGGTAACAGACAATAGAAGGGTCAGAAAACCATCTACGCTAATCATTTTAAATTCACCTGTAAGGTTTTGGTTATCTACACAGCACCAACACGTGCAACGTGGTAATTTCAACATTATTCTACCATTCACGTCGGAGCTCTCGACATCTGCTCGCCAAGCGCAGCGATCCTTTGTATGAAGCATCACCGTGCTGGCTTCACAAGGACAACACTGCTGCTGAGTAGCACTGTACAAAAGACTCAGTATGGTGCTTCCCAAAGAATAAAAACTAACCGAGCAACAACTCGCGCGCAGCGCTCCCTCAACTTCGTATACGGTGTTCAATCCCCTAGCTTGCGCTACCGATTTAACGACGTATAAAGGTTTTGGCTGAAGAGTCAACTTCAGGTCCGTAAATGCAGGCGGAAGGCGTTTCCAGAGCACCGTCTCCGGGCATCCTGAAATTTCTCGGCAAACAGTAAAATCGGGAAAGATCTCCACCACTTTTCCTCCGGCCACTCTAAAAGGCACGGGGATTCTGGCGTCGCAATTTGCAAACTGGTTTTTTTTTTCGTTATCCATCTGCTCCGTCCCACAACACAAAGGAGCATGAACGGCTTACGAGCCGTGTTCCACCCGCGCCGCACCAGCACGCTCCGGCGAGAGACCGCAGAAACCAGGCTCAGACCCGAGGAAAAACCGACGCGAGGGTGCCCGGCCGCACAGCACCCCGCCAACCCGCTCGGAACTCCTGGAGAAAGGCAGATACCAGAGGCGATGCGCTGCGACCCG
>Ga0065711_1031189_pt1 | contig 30316 bp, 45 predicted proteins | sample Hoacrofraction12_FD_59098 | JGI IMG/M metagenome (GOLD analysis project Ga0065711, IMG submission 59098) | Hoatzin crop microbial communities from Cojedes, Venezuela - Epithelial fraction 12 v2 (version 2) | ecosystem: Host-associated > Birds > Digestive system > Esophagus > Crop | place...
TCCTTCTCTGGAGATATTCAAGACCCGCCTGGACGGGGTCCTGTGCGGCCTGCTGTAGGTGACCCTGCTTTAAGGACGGGGGAGGGGGGGGTTGGACTACATGACCCACAGAGGTCCCTTCCAACCCCTACTATTCTGTGATTCTGTAATGGGGGTTCTCTCTCTCCCCAGCCTCAGTGAAGCTCAGGCAGCTGCACTGCTGTCCGAGACCCTCGTCCCCACGCAAGGACAAGTCAGCTTTAGGTTCACAGAGAGAAATGAAGGAGAGAGTAATTATAGACCTTTTGGGGCAGCTCCGAGGCCACGGGTGCTGGGGCCAGGCTGCCCCAGCAGCCAGCTGCCTTGCCTCGCGCGGGGGCCAGAGCGAGCGGCTTGCCGTGACTGCTGCGTGAAGCGAGGGTGTCTGCTTTTCCTTAATTCTGGCCTCTCTTTATCTTTGCTGTTTTCAGTTCAAGATGGCTTTCCCATGCCCAGGCGCTTTTCTAAACCCGAATACCAACAATTCTTTTTAGGGATGCACAAAAAGTCTCTGGAGGCAGCGGCTGAGGCGGGGAGGAAGACGGAGGTGGAGCGCCAGGCCCTGCCCAAGCTTGACAAGGGTGACAAGGAAGAGAGGGGCCCGGATCCCAAAACCACCATTTCCCAAGAGGAACTGAGAGAGAACAGCATTGCTGCCCTCAGGGCCAAAGCTCAGGAGCACAGCACCAAAGTCCTGGGGACCATCGCCGGGGACACCCCGGCCTCAGGCAGGAAGACGGAGGCAGGGGAGGAGGCAGTGGCACCAGAGGATGAGAGACAGATGGAGAAGTCGAACTTGTCGCAGAAGGAGGAGAAGCTCATCTAGGGGGGCAAGAGGCGGCAGAAGCCAGCCCTGACGGAAACTGTGTCCTCTGGGGGCCACAGCCCCCCTCGGACCACCAGGCCCCCCAGCCGCCCCTGCCCGGGGAGTGCGGCCCCGGTCTCTGCGCTTGGGGCTGCCTGGCAGGGATGGCCCCCACCTGCTCCTCCCAGTGTACCCCTGCCCCTCGCTCCTCCGCCCCGCCGGGCCTTCCTCACCCCTTACCCCTTCTTTTCGGGGGAATGGGGAGCATCCCTTCATCGTCGCCACCCAAGAGGACACCAAGGCTCTGGGTCTCTCTGGCCTCGTGACCAGCTCTGGGGCTCTCTCCTCCTGCTCCAGCCCCAGACCCTGTCCGCCATCCTGGGGCAAGCCTGTCCCCTGCCGCTATGCCCCTGCTTGGTGCACATCTCTCCCCAGTGCTGCCCAGGCCCCTTCCCCTGGTGTTCGGTCCTGCCATGCCCCAGCCAGACCCACCGCCTTCCCCCGGCCATCGCCTCTGCCTCCGGCCCAGGCCGCAGCGGGATGAGCCCATGCCAGTGTTTGTGTGAAATGGCGACTCTCTGTCCAGGGTGGTTTGCCCTTTCCACCCGCCTCTCCCCGCCCACAGTGCTGGGGTCTGCCAGGAAGGGGCTGCGGCTTTGGGGCGGTTGAGTTCTGCCTCCATTCGGCAGGTCTAGCCCGCGGGTGCGACACCCGGTCCCACCGGCACCTCGAGGTGACCTCAGCCCATGCCGTCGGCTCCCGCAGGGCTGGCCACCACAGTTGGCTCTCATTGCCCCAAACGCCAAAGCCCACAGAGCCTCCCGCACCCCTGTGGAGGGGCCGAAACGTGAATTTATTTACCGAATACATCACTCCAGGTGAGACAACAACACCCACCCAGTTTATTTATTGAATTAAATTTGTCCAACTCACCCTCTGAGTGTTAAAGGGAATGACAGCCATGCAGATCCACCCCAACACACCCCGCAACGTGTACATACGTCTCCCAGCCAGCCCCACACGAGCGCACACAGACCCACGCAGCCAAACCTGCTCCGTGGTGCCATCACCTTCCCACTCCGGTAAGGCACTATTCCCCCCCAAGAGCTGTAGGACAGTGACTTCAAGGCAACCCTTTCTGTCCTGCTTTCAGCTGTGAGCACCCTCTCCCCAGAGCTACTGTTTTTCTGCTGTCAAAGGTTAAGTCCCTCCATCCGGCCCCTGTTTGTCTTTGTCCCCCGGTCATTTGACGTGTTAGATGATAGCCCATGGTGTGTAAATAATGTATATACAGTGAGAAAAGAATTCAGTATGAAGGTGTTTGAGATATGGAGCTGTAACAACTTCTAGTCATCCAGCATCTGTGATTTATGTGCCATTTTCTGTAAAGATATGAACAAGAATAAAACTAAACGGGAATACTGTGTACGAGTCTGGCCACCGATGTTCAATGAGGGTGAATTCAGCCAAAGCTGAGTGGGGGGGTTCAGTGTCAGACCGTAGCCGGAGACAGACGGGAGCTCCAAAGCAACACAGAGAGTGGTCTGCACCTTCCTCTCACCCAGGCATGGTGAAGATAGAGTGCTGCTCTCCCTTCGCAGTGAAAGCTGAAGGGGATCCACTTGTACCTGGGGCAGAATTTACGCGCCATGGCATACAACTGGCCAGAGAACAAGTCACGTCAGCATGCAGAACAGCCCCGGTGCTTTGGGTCACCCCACATCACACGCGCCCCAGGGCTGGAGAGCTTTGGGCAGGCTTACCCTCTGCCAGGAACAGGCTGCAGGGCCCCGCTGGGCTGGGGAGCCGAGGCGGCAGCCGGACGCTGCAAGCGCAGGGGAGCTTGTTGGGAGGGAAGGGCACCAACAGGGATTTCCAGCAGTGAGAGCTCCGATTTGAGAGCAGCGGGAACCCATACTGAGTCATCAGAGAAGGAGCTGAGATCTCCCCACCCTGCTAAGGGCATCTGGGGGATGGTCTGATGCAAAAATCTTATGTCTTGCAGGGGAAAAATGCTGAGGCAGAGCAGAGGTGCACAGGAAAAGAGAGACTTTGCTTGTGGGAATGATGTTACTGCTTGGGCTTGGCTTTGTGAAGGGACAGTAAGCCCACAGGACTGTGTTTCCCCAGCCAGGGGGCAGAGCCCTCGTAGGTCCCCACCTAACTCTGGGGGCAGCTCTGATACAAACCAGGCATGTGGCTGGGATGAGCGCACCCGCAGTCAAACCCTGCCTGTCTGCCACGCTGGTGCCAAGCCCGTCCACCAAGCAGCTCAGCCCTGCAGACCACGAGTGGTGTCATGCTGGGAAGGGCAAAGAGGAGATCTGCTGGCCCTCTTGTCCTGCTGTCGATCCTGTCGGTGTGCCTGGCTGACAACAGCCCTGCTTGCAGGTGGAGCCTTTTTCTGCTTTTCTCTTGTGCTCCCTAGGAAGCGAGGGGAACCTGGTCAATGAAATTCAGGGAATCTCCGAGCTCTGCCTGAAAAAACGCTACCTATATAGGGCCTGAAAGAAAGGGAGGCAAAAAAAAAAGGCAATTTGGAGGCAGGGCGTCAGTTTAGCTCTGCTACAGCGAGCGGTGGGAGGTCTCAGCGTGAGAGGGTGGGCTGCAGCGTTCTATGCCAAGCCACCACCCCCTGCTCCACCACGGCCTCGTTGGGTGCTCCCAGTCCGCCCTGTGGTACAGACTGGTGCGAAGCGTTAGGGAGGAGGCAGAGAGCAGCCCCAGGAGAGTGTGAGCAGGAGCGGGCTGGTAGAGCCCAGCCCGGGCAGCTCAGTCCCCGCGGGGAGCCCAGGCAGCCGCTGAACCTGGCTCCCGTTCAGGAGTGGCGTCAGGACTCAGATTGACCTGAAGGTTATTTTCAGTCAAATATTTCTACAGCCCGCCCCTTTCCCCTCCCTTTAAGGGATTGAATTTCTTTTTCCCCTTGGTGCTCTGGGAGAGGGGAGGAGAGGAACGAGGCAGGGGAGCAGGGGCACCCCGGCTCCTTGTGTGGGGGAGCTGCGATGACGGCCAGGCTGCTGGCCAGGGCTTGCTGCCCTAAAGCTCTTTCTCAAGCTCCCAGATGCCACCCTGGGTCAGTGGCTGCCCGAGCCTGGAGTCACGGGCCCCTCACTGCCTACATGCCTGAAGCCATCGCCTTCCCCGGACCCAAGGACCACCAGGGCTTGTACAAGGTGTCGGTGGAGCAGGGGGATGCCTTCTGGGGAGCGCTAGGAAGGAACCGGCTCACCTGGATCACCCCCTTCCACTCCGTCCAGGACTGTGACCTGCGCCAGGGCAGGCTCTCCTGGTTCCTTGGTGGGCAGCTGAACGTGGCAGGTAAGGGGGGAGACGGACATGGGAGCCCACCAAGCACCTGCGCATGACTCTCTGTGATGGGCTTCGGCCCCAGGAGCAGGTCGGAGGAGCACAGAGTTAAAGGGCTGGAGCGAGGGGGATCCCCAAAAGGTTCGGATGGTCTGGCAGTGGCTGTAGTGTGAGGGTGTGGCTGGTCCTAAGGGAGCAGCCGTGTCGTGCTGGAGGGGTTGCAGCTGGACTGGCGTGTGCTGGGAGCCGGGCAGCTCTCCCTCAGCCTCTGTGGACCATGCAGCAGTGCAGAGGCTCCATTCTGCGGGACCACAGGCAACAGCACTGAACCCTGTGTGTTCAGCAGGCGGAAGGCAGTGTGTATCTAGAAAGCAAAATACAGGAGCAACGGGCAGTGCTGGAAGTCCCCACAGCCATGGGAGGCTTTTCTGTGGGCTGCGGCTACTGCCCTAGGGGGGTTACGAGGGGAGGACATAGGGGCTGGTGACACTGTGTCCTGCTCGCAGCGCTGTTGGTCCCAGCATTCAAAATACAGAACTCTCAGAAATCAGGTCTTACACAGGCCATTTGGGCAGGCGAGCGGGAGTTATATGCCTTTGGGATTTGAGGTCTTACTCTTCCCCCTTTTGTGTTTGTTTCTTTTTCTCCTGGAAAACTACAAATGACCAGGAGAAAAAGTCATTTTGTATGCAAACTGGGGCTGCTGCATCATCCCATGACCTCAGTAGCAGGTTTCAGGAAAACACAGAGTGGAACAAGGTTTTTGAGGAAAGTGCAGCTGCCAGCAACGCAGGAAACTTTTCTCGGAAGAATTACGGCCGAAGCCTACCACGTCCCTGGAAAGCCGGGGGCTGTGCAGTTCTGGTCCTGGCTCTCTTCCATCTTGGACAAATGCGCCCTGCGGCCTCCCTGTGCAGACCTTCGCTTTGTCCTGCATTTGTTATTTAGGAACACTGCCACTAAAAAATTGCCCCAGTTCACCCCAGAGGCAGCTGCAAGTCTGTGCTGGGTGGAGTGATGGCTGAGTTAATGTTTGCCAGACCTGCAGAGGTCATTGGGGATGTGACCTCCAAAGGGACTTCAGGCAGTTTCTGCTCTGGACTGTGTTAGGTTGCAATTAAGGGGGAAGCTGATAGTGGGGATCAGTAGATATTGGAGTTGTGAGGAGTCCAGCGGGCTTGGGACAGTGCTCATGGTCTGTCAGCTGGTATCCGTAAAGGCTGTTCCAGCACAAGGCTAATGCTGAGACTCACACGCAGCCCTGACTCTGATCCAAAAACAGGACTGCCAGTGCTGGTTTCCTGGGAGTTACGGGGTACTGTGAGTTGCTCTGGCAATGAGACTGGGTCATCTTTTTCTAGTGAATTGTCTGGACCGGCATGTCCATGTAGCCCCAGACAAAGTGGCCTTAATCTGGGAGAAGGATGAACCAGGAGAGGAGGTACGGGTCACGTACAGGTCAGTATTTACCTCTGAGCATACGCAAGAGCCGTATTGCAGCATGCATGAACACTGCACGGGGCTGATCGACTGATGTGCGTCATGTGAGGGGATGTAGCATCCCTTTGGATAGATAATTCGACAGTATGGTGGCTGTTGGCTTGCCCGTGCTGATCTGAGACTTCAGCCTACCTTCTGATTAACCCTCTGCGTCCCAACGCGTCCCTACGCAGATGGGGAGGCAGACGCAAGCTCCTCGTGACAGCACTGCAATGTTTGTGGGTAAGATCCCATGGGAAAGTCACGTGTGTACGTTCCCAGCAGGGTGCCTGGTGTCTAAACTTGCAGGTAAATGCTCTGCAAGAGAGGCTGTATTCACAGCCGCGTGGGTGTTGCGAAGTGCCGTGCTCATCCACGTGTCAGCAACGCTGCTGGGTTTGGCTCTCTGGGGGCTCTGGCTGCCCAGCCCTGCTCGGTTGGTCTGGGGACCCTCACCTTCCAGCCCAAGCCTGCTCTCTGAGTCTCTGCTGCAGAATCCACTTAAATCCCTCTGCACACGGAACGAGTCTCTCTGTTGTTTCTGGCTCCAGACCTCACATGACAAACATGACCATCCTCCCCCTGCCAATGTCCCTGCATGGAAAGCCCTTCTGTGAAATGAGTCGCTGACAGACAAGCCGTGGTTTCTGGGAGGGATGCCTCTCGGGAGAGGCATCATTTTGCTCGCTGCTTTCCTACAGCTGTTGTTCTCGCTGGTGGGCACGAGCTCCGAAGGACTTGACCTTCCCAGCTTTAGCAAAGCACGAAGCCCTGTTTTCATGGGGGAAGATACCTAACTTCTCATGCATAGCCTCCAGCATTGCAGGGTAGAGTGTGTTGCTCATGAGAAATGTGCAGGTTGTCCTTGGAAAGTCAGCTGAGGTGGTGTGGGCGTGCTGAGCCATGGGAATTGCCAGTGGCCATCGCTGTCCCTACGGCTTTCTCCTCACGCTGGCCGGTGAGAGTGTCAGGCTCTGTACAGAGACGATTCTGATTTCTTTCTTTTCCATAAATAACAGCCCATATTAATGATTGTCTCCTCCTTTCCTTCCCACTGACATTTTACTGCTCTCCCATGGACTTCCAGCATGGGGGGTTAGGATGCGTAGGGATGTGAGCTGCATACGTGTGGCTCTGAGGCCCCCCCCACCTCTATGCACGTGGATAAGATCTGCAAGAAAGTCTCTAACTGTGCCATTGCTTCTTTGGGCAGGGAACTGCTGGAGCTGACGTGCCGCCTGGGAAACACCTTGAAACGGCAAGGGGTGAAACGAGGTGACAGGGTGACAATCTACATGCCCCCATGCCCGCTGGCGGTGGCTAGCATGCTGGCCTGTGCCCGCATCGGGGCTGTGCACGCTGTGGTGTTCGCGGGGTTCAGTGCAGACTCCCTAGCAGACAGGATCCGGGACGGTAAGTCACATCCAGGAACAGGGACACATCCAGTGTTTCCCTCTGGGAACAGTGCTGAGCTGGTTGGTTTGGCAGCTGGGGGGCTCAGGGTTGTGCTGATGGCAAAGATCTTCTGAGTCAGGCTCCCTGGGCTGACTGACAGTGTCCTGCCGTGAGGTATGGCCATGGAGCAAGGATTAGTACCCCAGGAAATGGCATGGGCTAAATATCTTTCAGCCCATGGGATGGACTCCTTCTTTCCTTCATCCAAGGGACTGAAGGGCTGGGATACAGCATCTTTTCTGAGGCAGTGAGGGGCAGGAATGAATGGGAACCAAAGATGCAAAGCTGCTGGTTTTGTTAAACGGAGGACACGAGTAACAGGGGCTGGGAGACAGAGGGAGAAGTGCAGGATCATGGTAGAGCCAGACTTCTCTGTGACCGATGGAGAGGGACAGAGCTGCTTATGTGGGTCTTTTGCCTTTTGCAGCCCAGTCAGAGACAGTGATCACAGTGAACCAGGGGCTGAGAGGCGGCAAGGTTATTGAGCTAAAGAGGACAGCGGACCAGGCTGTGAAGCAGTGCCCGGGAGTGAAACGGGTCCTGGTTTCCATGAGGACTGACAGCAAAGTTCCCATCACAGCCCTGGACGTGCCACTGGAGGAGGTGAGAGGCTGCCCATCACTGCTGCCGTTTCCCTTGGGCAATGTGTCTGCTCTGGGAGCAGGGACAGGGGGTGGAGGGAGGGTCCTGGTTGGCCATGACATTATTGCTGGCATTGACACGATGCTGGGACATTGTCCTGCAGCAGCAGCTGCAGCTGGAGCTGCACACAAGTTCAGGAGAGTCCCAGGAGCCGTCCGGATGGGTAACTGGTGGCTCTTCCCACAGCACCAGCCCTGCACTGTCAGGGGCAGGCAGTGCAAACTGGGGCTCGTAGCAGGGTGGACCAGGGGCTAGCAGCACCGCAGACACGGGCTGACACACAGTGAGCCCAGCCTTGGACTGCCGCTGGGCTGTCACGCGCCACTCTGCTGTGGACCTGGCACCCTGTGTGAGTGCCGCTGGCAGCTGGTGTCCGAGAAAGCAGGCAGCAGGGTTGCTCATGTGCCCATTATTCATGGCACGCAGGATGGCCAGGCTGCCAGCATGGAGCACTGCTTCTGAAGAGGTGAGCCCTGTCGTGCATTTCTGTTATCTCTCTGGAGCTGCACAGAGGTCTCCCCACCTCTGCTCATCCCATCTGCTAGCAATTAGTCCTAGAAAAACTTCCTGGAAGACTTCTGTGCTAGTCAGAGTAGTGGCAGTGTAAAAATAGCTGCCTCTTACTCAGCAGGTCTGCTCTGGCTGAGGAGAGCGTTTACCAGCTCAGCAAGGTGAAAGAGAGCTCAGGCTGGCGAGCGAGGGGCAGGAGGTGGGGAGGATGGGGTGAGGGGAGCAGGGTGGCGCGGGTGCTCGGAGGGAGGATCGGGGAAGAGTGCGCAGGCTGGTGTAGAGACAACACAGGGAAGCCTGTGAGACCCCAAGAGAGAACCGCCGTGCTCTCTCCTGCAGGAGATGATGAAGGAGGATGTGTGCTGTGAGCCTGCTGCCATGGACAGCGAAGACATGTTGTTCCTTCTCTACACATCAGGCAGTACTGGCAAACCCAAGGGTCTGGTTCATTCCCAGGCTGGTTACTTGCTGTTTGCTGCTGTCACGCACAAGGTAAGGGACCCCAGCCACAGGGCGCTCGTGAGCCAGCAGCTCATAGGCAGCACAGGGAATAGATGTGCTGCCTTGTTGCATCATGAGCTCATCTTTACCCAGAGCCAAGTCTCTGGGAAGCCCTCCTAAGGCATCAGCCCAATAGGGTATGTCTGCAAACAGGTAGTGGGGAAGAGCAACACATGCTCCGGAGCAGGGCCTCCCAAACACCTTCTCCTCTGAGCTACCTTCTTGGCTTTCTTCTTTCGCTGCCCTATCCTAGGCTAAATCACTGGGTGGAATGCTCAGCCTTGCAAGGGTAATTTTATATTTCTGGGTCAGGAGGAAGAAAACAATTTTCTCCTGAAATCTCTGGCTTACTTTCCCTAAGCAGGGAAGGAGCTAGCAGCATGTGGCCATGTTAGCACTCAGGAGCACTGGAAACCGCGACACAGGGCTAGCACGCTCAGATCTCTCCGTTGGATGGGGCAGACTGCTGCTACCATAATTCACCGCTCAGTTAAAAAGAGACAGAGCAAGCAGGGGAAGTTTCCATTACGAGCACCCTGGAGCACTTGAGGCCCCAGAGTCCCCAGCTGGCAGCCTGCAGGCAGGGATCTGCAGGAGGAGACGGGAAGGTCCAGAACAGCAGATGCCAGAGCAGCAGGCGAGAAGCGATGGGCTAGCGGGAGACCGGCCCCTGGGAAGCTTTCCTGGCACCCAGTAGAGGAAACAAAGGCGAGTGTTTGAGGAATGTGAACTTGCTGCTGCCAGTCCGATGGCACTCAGTTCTGCCCTGCGCAGGGCAGGCATCGTTCCCTCACACTCCAGCCTTGTAGCCAAGGGTCTCTTGAGGAATAAATGGGGCAGTGGGAAGAAGGGCTTGTTCTGCCTTCTGCCTGCCTGCAGGCACAGGGCTGCGCTCACCCAGTGTGGCAGAGAAGTGCCAGCTCCTGCAGGCAAGATGGGGCAGCTCCGGGCCGAGGCATCTCACGGTCCCTCTGCTTGCTGCCAAAGTGCTCCTACGCTGGGCTCCTTGCTGAGCTCAGGGTTTTCCTGAGTGTTTGCTGTGCGTTTGGAGCCCAGAGTGCCTGGGGGTGGCTCGTGGAGCCCTCCACCACATTGGCCTTGCCTGCAACTCCTTCATGTAGGTGTGGAGGGACCATCCTCACCCTGAAAATTCTCCTGGATGTGACAGGATACTTGAATCAACCTTGTCTAGACACCAGTGGAAGGAAGGAAAGGATGTAGCTCTCTCCTTTCGCAAAGAGCAAATTTGGCTGTAGGTTGGGTTTGTTTTTTTTTTTTTCCCAAAAGTATCTCCCTCCTCCTGCACCTTCATAAAGCAACTGACATTTCATTTTATTTTTTTCTGATAATGTTTTAAAAAATCTCCAGGAAGAAGGTGCCCCTGCAGGGGTGGTGAGAGAGGGTACACCGCTCCTGGTTGTCCCCCTTGCCGGGAGGGCAGGCCTAAGCTGTACCCCTCACTGCCTCTCCTCTCTTGCGCAGTACGTCTTCGACTACCAGGACAGGGACATCTTTGGCTGCATGGCAGACATCGGCTGGATCACAGGGCACACCTACGCGGTCTATGGCCCCCTCTGCAACGGCGGCACCACAGTCCTTTTTGAGAGCACTCCCGTCCATCCTAACCCTGGTGAGTGAGAAGGTGTCTCAGGGGAGCTGGGACACGCCACAGCCTCCCTGCGAGAACCACAGCAGGCAGGGAGCTGGCGGCTTGATGTCAGGACACAGGCAGCAATGGTTCTGCTGCCACAGGAGCAGACCACGGGCTGTGCCCAGCAGAAAGCTGCGAGGGGAAGAGCCTTTTCCTCTGGTTAGGAAGCCATGCTGCTTCTCCACGGCTGAAACCGTTTCTCCCTGTCCCTCCCTGCAGCAGGGAGAGTGGCAGAGCCAGGTGGTGTGGAGGAAAAGGGGCACACCTGCTCCTGGACTGCTTTAGTCTTCCCAGAGTGGGGTTAAGTTGGCTGAAGGTCCACGCACCGCTGGAGAGCCCTTCCTCTCACCTCCTCTCCCTCTATCTTGGTCAGCCTGTGTGGATGGTTACTGCCCCTGTTTCCATTCCAGGCCGCTACTGGGAAACAGTGGAGAGGTTAAAAATTAACCATTTCTATGGAGCACCCACTGCCATCCGCCTACTCCTGAGATACGGTGACGAATGGGTGAAGAAGTATGACCGCTCTTCTCTCAAAGTACTCGGCTCAGGTAACTGCAGGTGGGACGGGCTGGAGCAGCAAATCCTGGGGCATCAGGCTGTACCTCTTCCCACAAATGCCAAGAGTGGCAGCACACGAGAGCAGCAAGTCGGGAGACTGTGCTGTTTGTGGTGTCTCCACAAGCAGGCCCTGGGAAGCTATGTCTTTGACCTGATCTTTCAGCTCTGTCCCCTTGTCTTTCCCCTTGCAGTGGGGGAACCCATCAACAAGGAGGCGTGGGAGTGGTACTTCCGCGTGGTTGGCGAGACACGATGCCCTGTAGTGGACACTTGGTGGCAAACTGGTGAGATGCGTATGACCCCTTGTTCCAGCTTCTGCTCTCCCAGGCTTTAGGAGTGACCTGTTGCTTTGTTGGCCAAGTGGGAATGGCTGTTACTGGCACTCTTGTATGAGCAATCCCGTAAGGGGCCGTGGGCACCAAAACACGAAAGAGAGAAATGGCCTTTAAAGCTAACCCAGAGAAACACGGGGGAGTTGACAGTAGGGAATTGATCTCTGCTGAACTAAATGAGCAGGATCTTCCTTCTGCAAAGAGCCTTCCCCAGCTCTCTGGCAAACCCAGCCCCAGCCTGTGGTCCAGCAGGGTGGGGTGAGGGCCAAGGCAAAGGCTGTTGGCCAAGCAGTGCTACCTGGCTTTCCTCTTGTCCCTGACTTTGATGAGCATTACAGTTTCTTTTGCTTCAGAAACTGGAGGCATCTGTATCTCACCCCGTCCTTCTAATCCTGGAGCTGAAATCCTTCCAGCCATGGCTATGAGACCCTTTTTTGGGATCAGCCCCTCCCTCCTGGATGACAAGGTACATTTATAACCAGGCACTGGCTCTGCCCGCTTTCCCCCAGGTGCTTGCAGACACCTTTCCTGCTCGCCTCTGCTAGACAGCCACCCTCTTTACCAGAATGGGACTAACAGTGAAGCTGTTCTTCCAACTAGCGCAGAAGTTGAGTTGTTTTCCAGCTTGCTCTGTCCTGACAGGACAGGCTGCGCTTGGGCTCCTTCTCGGCCCTTCCAAGGTGAGCTGGCTGGGCAGGGACAGCCAGCCCCCCCGCAGGGGCCCTGCACCCCACCATGGTAGGCAGCTGGTTGCAGACCTCTGCTGGGAGAGACTGTGCCTGTCCCCTTGGAGCCAGGGGCACAGGACTCTTCTCACTGCCTTCCCCGGCACTGCCATCGCAGAGTTGTTACTGGACATAGCGGTAAAAACAGGCAATGACTACACATCCAGAGTACCCTCAGCCATGGTTACTGAAATGTAGCTATTTTACAGGGAAATGTCCTTCTGGAAAACAACATCTCTGGAGCCCTTTGCATCTCGCAAGCCTGGCCAGGTATGGCACGAACCATTTACAATGACCACAAGAGATTTCTGGAAACCTACCTGACTCCTTACCCAGGTGAGGAAAACATGTGCCAGGTCACCACTGCAGAGGTGCTTGGCTGGGTATGGTTGGGTCTGCCTTGCTGGCTTTCTGCACGGGGGCAGGACTCCGGAGAGCTGCTTCATTCTTCTACAGACTCTCCACAGTGTTGAGGCCCTTCATCTCCCCCTGCCCAAGACGTCATCACTGCCACTAGAGGGTCTCTGTCACCCACCTTACCCACTGGATCACGTGTTTTTAGGGCAGTGGGATTCTCCTTTTGCCTCTAACCCCCTTGAGCACAGAGAGGTTGCTTGGTGCTCCTCTTGCAAACCCTGTTGGCTCCTGTTGCTCATCCAGAGGCACTAAGCAAGCCCAAGAGTGTGTCTCAATGTGAAGCAAAGTGGTGAAGCAGCAGGACCACAGGCACCTGCACTGGGGCAAATTGTTCCTGGCTTGTGGTGATGAGGCACGGTGGGCATTAGTCACCACACTGCAGAACGAAGGAAGGAGCCCAGTGATGGAGCAGGCACCAACAGAGGCAGAAGACTAATGAGGAAGGTAGGCACCTTCACCCTCAGCAGCAGAGAGGAAGGAGCAGAGTACATGAGCCCTGGTGCCAACAGGGAGAAGGGGGCAAGGTGAGAACACAGCCCGTGAGCAGCTCATACGCTCACTGCAACAAGTGACCATGGCACGGTTCTGGCCACCACAGGGTTTTTCTTCACCGGGGACGGCGTGTATCGTACCAGTGAGGGGTACTACCAGCTGACAGGACGGCTGGACGACATCATTAACATCAGCGGGCACCGCCTGGGCACTGCAGAGGTGGAGGATGTAGTGGTAAGAGGTGTGGGTGGGAGGTAAAGCTGACCGGGGGGGCAGACTGGTGGTGCTCAGGGAAGCCTCTTCGAAATACCCAGAAACATGCTGCTGCTGTAGCAGCGGGGAGCACCCTTAGACCCATGGCCTGCCTGCAGGAACAGCTTCCACCCTCCCCTCTCCCTTCTCACTCACTGCAGCAAGACAGGCAAAAAGCCTGAAATGGTTGATGCTGAAAGCGGGGGAATCCCAAAGCATCTGCAGGCCAGTGAAGGTTGTGGGACCCGATGGAGCAACCTGGAGGCACAGAACTGGGTCTAGAAAGGGCAAGCCTAAAGCAGCCAGGGGTAGGGGGGAAGACTTGTGTTTGCAGACAGACCTGCTCAGGCAAGAAGAAAAGAGGGTAGAGGCCATCTGAAGCTCTTCCTTACCTGTCTGCATTACTGTGGACTGCAGCAGCCAAGCCGGGTCAGGGCAGCTCCTAGGTGACAGCCAGCCTGCTGAAAGCACTGAGCCAAACCGCAGCCCTGTTCTCTTCCAGAATCACCATGCAGCAGTGGCTGAGTCTGCTGTCATCGGCTACCCACATGAGATCAAGGGAGAAGGTGAGACACATGCTTTCCTGCCCCTGAAATGCTCCTCCCAGGGCTACTGCAACACAGTGGGAAGTGGCACTGTCGCACCAACCACCGGTAGTAATGCTGTGCCAACACCATACAGCACGTTGGCTGGGATCTCAGCATGTTGGTGGGGATCTCAGCACAGCCATCACAAGCTACACTGCAACTAGTTGGGCTTTGCGTGAAGTGGCAGCACTGTGGCCAAAAGCACTTACAGCTCAGGCTACAGCACATCCCCTGAGGCTACCAGCAGAGAGGCACCTCTCCTGGTGCTAGGTCCGGGACAGCCCTGGCAGGAGCACACTGCATGCAGTGCTCAGTAACCCCATGGTCCTTCTGCCAGGAGCCTATGTGTTTGTTGTACTGAAGAAGGACAGCGGCCACACGCAGGAGACTCTTGCTGCTGAGCTACGGGAGCTGATCTCAAGCAAGATCGCCAAGTACGCAGCTCCAGAGTACATTCAGGTAACGCTTGTGGGGTGATCCAGCACCCGCTCCGGCAGCCTGGCAAACCCTTTTCCCTCAGCCTCAGCTCTGCTCCTCCCCATTACAGGTCACACACCGGCTGCCCAAGACACGCTCAGGGAAGATTATGCGTCGGGTGCTAAAGAAAATCGTGGAGGACAAGGCCAGTGAGCTCGGGGACCTAACCACCCTGGACGACCATGAAGCTGTGCAGCAGGTCATAGAGGGACGCAAGCGCCTGGTGGAGGGGCAGAAGAGCTGCTAGCGTAGCTCTGCCAGCAGGCACCTCCCGCTCCTCCACTGCGGAACTGGGGCCACGTCCAGAAATGTCACTAAGCAACTGGTGGCCAATAAGTGCTTAGAGACGACTACCTCCACTGCAGTCTCAGAGTGACCTCTTCGCAACACAGAGACCCCCAAAACTTCTGTCTCCACACACCTGTGGGAGGCAGGGGAGAGAACACGACGCATCATAGGCAGAACAGTATGGGGAGGCGAGCTCTCTTTCCTCCCCAAAGGAATGACCCACAGAGGGGCAGAAGCCTTCAGTGGGGTTCCTTGTGCCTTGCAGTAGCAGTGGAGATAGCAGCAGGGCAGGATACTACGCCTGGGCCTGGACAGGTATGTTACTCCTACCCCTGCTCTGCTCTTCAGTGGTCTCATCCAAGAGCACTGCCAACATACAAGCATCTCCTCCAAAGGAAACCCTAGAAGAAAAAGATGCAGCAGTCTGGTTAACAGACACTGACTCTTCTCCATAAACACTGATGGAAAACAGGCCTCAGATTTTAATACAAAAATGTTCCTTTGACCTGTAACCCCATGTCATAAGGAGAGCAGAGACATGCCCTTCTCTGTGCCAGCATTCTCCTCCCCTTACAGTGCATCCCTTGGTCCCTATGGGGGAGCACAACCCTCAGCAAAGCCCCAGGTACAGAAGCCTGTTCTGCAGAGCTGTGTATCAAAGAGATGGAGGTCCCAGCGAGGCACAGAGGGCAGAACAGGAGGCTGCATCCTAGCCTCGTGCCACTGCATCCTGCACAAGTGGAGGTTCCTCTGGCCATTGCTTCTGCAAGCCCCATGAGGCAGCATCTTCCCTTTGGCCCCTTTGGTCAGCCTAGCAGCTCAGCCCCTGCCCCCAGGAGAGGCAGGGAGGCAGGAGAAGGGGATTGGGAGAAGGATGGCACAGATGTGTCTGCTCCGGGCAGAACCCCACACCATGAGTTCAGACTTGGCCCTGTGTCCATCAGCAAAACCCAGAACTGGCCTTGCACTGGATGAATCCCTTGTTGATAGCTGTTGGCTCAGCAGCTCCATGTCTGCTATTCAGAGCTCTCCCATGCGTGTGCAGGTTCTGCAGCTGGCCAGACAACAGCACGTTTTCAGCATCCTTCCCCAGCTGGCAGCCGCTTCACCTTCTCGCACCGAGTAAGCTCCCATCTTCCCTCCCCATGAAGTTTCAAAATCCAGCTGTGGAACTGCAATTCAATAACACAGTGATTGAGGGATGTCTCTATGTCTCGCACAGTGAGGCTCCCCAGCCTCAGTCACTCCCCTCTGCTCGCCAGGGACCTTCTCTGCCTCCTCTGTCTTGCCACCACCAGGGAGGCATGGAGTGCTGCCACCCCGTCTCACCTTTTGCAGGCTGGCCCTGTGTCCCACGCTGATCAGTGTCATGCCCAGCTGCAGGCACACACGGTAAAGTTCATGCTCCACCTCTTCTGTCAGGGCACTGGTGGCTTCATCTAGCACTGAGAGAAAAGCCATAAGCCCCACAAATCCCCCTTCCCTCCCAACTGGTCACTTCTCTGTGGGCAAAAGACCAGCAACTGCCAAGAACACTTCACATATTAACCAAAGCTTACCAAGAGCATCTGCAGAAGGCAAGTGCAGAGAAGCGTAAGGACCCTGATTTTCCTCTGGCACAGCTTGTGTCAGCCAACTGGGCAAATGGCCCTTCCCTACAAGCCCTCAAATCCACCCAAACAGTGCCGTTCACCCCATTCCTCTCCCTCAACAGCTGCCAGCCACTGCCTCATCCCCACCACTGTGAAAGCCAAGATGTGACCTTCCAAAGGCAGGCCATGCCCCAGAGCACCAGGCTGAGCAGCAGCCTGGCCACCCCTCTGGCCCAGATCTGGAGCAGCCAGGATGGCCTGGGGAACCTTCCTGGCAGTTAAGGGTACATACTACAGACCTGGAGCAGAAAAATTCAATTGGTTTTACATCACCGCTACGGCTTTTAGTTTGCAATCCACAGGTTCCTTCTGCCTAGACAGCACTGAGCGGTGCTGCAGGCTTCAGGGAAAGAGAGGTACTTACACATGGGTACTTGTGACTGACACCGGCTCTGTTCACCCACACCTACCCTGGCCCCCATGACAACTCCTCTGACAGCCCCCTGGCCCCCAGCAGTCACTAGCAATCCAAGTGTGCAAAGGAATTAGCCCCATCTGCTAATGGGAGCTGCTTCTGTGATCTCTTGGGACAACTTCTCCCACCGCTCCCTGTTTTCTTTTGCTGTGTTATAGATAAATTTACTATATTGCTTCCATAACCCCACAGAGATTCGTGAGTTTCAGATCCGGCAGCTGATGCCATCCTCCCTAGCACGCATGCCTCTTTACATGGCAACTGGTAAGCATGATGAGAGGGGGCTCCTTCAGGTGCTATCGGACCCAAACCAAGAACATTAATCACCACTTCCCTACGAAGAGAAAGTCTCACATGCAGCCTCTTGATTTACCACCCTCCACACAGATAATTAAATGTTTTCACCCCTGAATCCTCTGTGTGCTAGACTGCTAAAATAATGGCCAAAACAAAGCATGTTCCTAGGAAAGAAGGGATTTCATGAGCTGTCTCTCTACCAGCTTCTCTTTAAACCAAAGGCACTGCTTTTGTCCCCACCCCCCCTTTTCTTTCGCAGTCACTCACTCACCTGCGTATTTTGGCTGGAGGTAGAAAAGCCGTGCAAATGAGAGCCTCTGCATCTCCCCTGGGGACAGGATGTCATACCTGCACCAGGGTGGAGATTTAAGAAAAGAACTCGTTTGCTGAAGAGCTTACAGTTTCTGGTATCAGAGACCCCAGCAAGGAACTGCCCCTGTATGTCCCCCGTGCCCCGCTCCCTGCTCAGAGTGGCTTTGCACCCCTGTGCGCAGTCAGCTGCCTGCAGAACAGCACGGCTGGTGACTGCTGGCACTGATGCTCGGGGCGTTGCCCCTGTATACTGCCCACCTCCCACAGGACACAGCTGGACACAGATGTTCATAAGTTCAGTAGCAACATGCATCCACTCAGAAGCGTTCCCCCCCCCGCCGAGAGATCACCCAAATTCATGCAGACAGCGAGCTCCCTTACCAGTTCCAGTCCACCTGCTCATCCAGTCCTCCAGTCCTCTTCAGCAAATCAGCCTGCAGACACCACAGCAGAGTTGTGAACACAGCCCCAACCCTGTCAACCCATGGCCCTGAGCACAATCACCCCCCTCCTGCGACTCTCCTTCCCACTTGAGCTGAAGTTGCTCTGTATCCCTCCTCCTCTGTCTGTCCCACGGACAGTCCTGTTCCAGCTGCAGACAGTGTCTCCGCATGTGTCCAGCACATGGTCACACTGTGCTGCCACAAAACCTCATCCCTTCTTTCGTTGCTGGCAGCACTGGGGAAGGAGGCAGCAGCACTGCTGGGGACTCACCAGCCCAGCCAGCTCCAGGAATCGCACAATTCTCTCATCATCTGCAGACCCTAGGGGAGAAAGCAGTAAAGCATAAGCAGGCGCAGTCTGTGCTGAGGCCATAGCTGCAAGGAGGAGTTGGTGGGGCAGGAGCGAAGTATTGGAGGATCTCCTGAGGTCCGGTGTAGCTGACTCAACCACTTAACTATATCAGGTCCTGGGCTTTGGCACAGAGAGCTCCCAAAGACTGACCTTCCTTAACAATGTTAACCATGCCTGTGAGCAGCATGCCAGGAGGTAGCTGGGCTCCACAGATACACCTGAGACTTCCCTCAGTCCATGGTCATAGATGGACACAGCCAGAACACAAGGATCCAAGCTTCAATTGCCAAGGCCCCGCCCATCAGCCGCTCTCTTATGGCTGACTGCCCACTGTACGTGGGAGGTGGTGGAGTCATGGGAGCAGGGCTTGGGTAACAGCAAAAGGGTCCTATGTAGGATGGGAAGAACCTCCGGGTGAGCCAGCTGTGAAGAACATACACTTTAGCTGGTACAGTCAGCAGCTATGGAAGCTGAGCAGAAGGGCTGTGTATCTGCCATGGACTTCTCTGAAGCCACTGAAGAGTCACAACAGTAGCTGATGGCTGCAGTTACTCTCTGCAAGACTGGAAGTCCCAAGTGTTTGAAAGCAGCACGTAACACAGCTTACACTCCGACAGAAACTTAAACCTGGACATCTGCAAGCTGCAGGAGACTACATGTGGTCTGGCTTGGGAAGAGGGCATGGGAGAGTAAGGATCTACGTTGTCTAACTTCGACAGCATGTGAGGCCCTAGGACATCATTTGAAAAAGAGCAACAGTGAAAGATGGAGGTGGATGGAAAACGCGATGAAGGCAAACACGGCTTGCCCAAAGGCAGGTTGTACCAGTCAGGTCAGATATATCCCAACAGCAAATTGCCTCAACATACATCACATCTAGCACAACATGTAGAGCATGGCCAGCTTGTCCACATTGCATCAAGAGAACACGTTCTTATCAAGAGAACCTGCCTTAACCTACAGTAAGGTAAATCTTCCAGGGAAAAGCAGAGAGCAACACAAGCAAAATGGATGAGTGTTCCTGATGGGGCATGGTAGGGGAGAAGCTGCACTGGGTACAGGACAGGGCGCTGACACCACAGGATTGCCCAATTGCTCTGATGAATTTCCACGTACCTGAAACTGGATAGATCTCCTTCAGGGGATAGATCACCTGTTTAGCAGACCAAAAGAAGCCATGTCAGAGGGAGCTGGACACAGTCCATCAGAGACACAACAGCGGTGGCAGAGCTGGGAGCAGAGCTGGGGCCACAGCAGAAGCAGTCCCTGGGCTCACCTGCTCACGCAGGCTTCCATCGGTGAAGAAGGGCCGCTGTGGCAGGAACACCACTCCCCGCGGGCCAAAGCAGGTCAGCATCTTGATGCTCCCTGCACAGAGACACACTCACTCCAAGCCTACAGTGCCAGCCAGCAACTCCCCACCCCCTGTGCAGTCCTGCACCATGAAGTAGCCAACAAACCTCAGAAAAGGTGGATTTGCAACACAGGGCAAAGCAATGAGAGCCAGAGCACAGTACGCCATACAGAGACAGATGGGTGGCTCCAACGCATCAGCGTCACACTTTCACCCTCTAAAGGTGGCAGTGGCCTCACAACCCCACACTGTCACCTTCCAAACTCAGGGCAGCCCTGGCTAAGCAAGAGCAGGCTGCAGCAAGCAGCAGTCCTTACCGCGCGTGCTCTCCCAGAGTCCCCCAAGGACCCTCAGCAGAGATGTCTTCCCCGTGCCAGTGTTCCCCACAATCATCACACTGTTTCCTTGCGAGATCCTGAGGCTCAGGTCCTTGATGAGCAGCTTGCCAGAGGATGGGACTGACAGCGTCACTTGCTCCAGCAGGAAAGCTGTGTCCCTTGGCTCTGGGTCCTCCCCAGAATCGCTGCTGCGCCACGACCAGGACAAAGGAAGAGAGATCTGGGGTAAGACATCAGGCTGAGACTAGCAAAGATCAGGCACCTTAGACCTCCTGCGCCTCTCTGACGGCAGTCCTGCCCCACACACCCAGGAATGACAGATCATAGTGAGCACTGCCTGCTCCAACCAACTGCATGCAACAGGCTGTGATACCTGGGCCACCTCCATCCTCTAACAGCCCTGCACTCCGGCACATAAGCTGCAAGCCAGCCAGTTGCTGAGTGGCGACTCACCCATCCAAATCCCAGCTGGCTTTGGCTTCTGAGTAGTTACCACTTTTTTTTCTGCCAAGGCTCAGCAGGCTCTCCTGCAGTTCACCAATCCTGGACAAACAAGAAGTTGCATAAATGCCAGGGACAACGCCAGCAGCCTCCTCACAATATCCAACCTTGTCCGTGCTTGCTCATAAGCGACTGTGTTTCTTATGTATTTAGCACAGGCAAAGATGGGCAAAGAGTCTTGTCCCACACTTCCCTCTCCTGCAGAGACCTGCCCGCCGAGAAGCTCACCTGTGTGTGTAGCCAGCTACATCGGTCATGGTGCTGGAGAGATCTATGAGCTGGCTGAAGCAGTTGATGAGGTACATGGAAACAAAGGTGTTCTGAGGAAAAATCACACGCCAGAGCAAGCGTCAGCGCTGGGCTGGGGCACTGCTCCTTCCTCCACGGCTGCGAGGAGGCAGCCAAAGAGTCCAGACAGCAGGATGAATGAAGAGTGGATAAGTCACCCAGGGCGGTGGGAGTGAAGGAGAAGATGCCCACATTCGGATGGAGCAGGGCTTTCCCAGTCAGTACAGCAGTTCTGGTCAGGGTAGACAGCTGCCACCAAGGGATGGCGTGTGCAGTGTCTGCTGGCCAGCCCAGGGCCCAGCAGACTCACCTCAACTAAACCATGAAGATCCACACCACCAGCCCTGCCCCAGCACCACACACAGCTCAGAGCAGGGTGTCTCAGCCTGCAGTGCCCGCTCAGCTATTTTTAGCTCTGCATTCTCTATCACAAGCCAGTTCCGAGTATCTGGGAACGAGTCAGGCCAGGAAGGCTCCTCTCCAGCAGCCTGGCAGGCAAACGCAAGCCAGCTCAGCCTCACAGGCGGCCAGGCTCACCATCGGCAGCAGGCCAGGGCATAACCCAGATCCGCAGCACCGCATGGACTCACACCACTGAAAGCCAGAGGCTTTCTGACGTCCCATTTTTTTAGATGTCGAGGCCTCGGCTAGGAAACATTTTCATGTCCTTGACGGCTCTCACGTCCAGGTTAATCATACACCAGCTGGCTCCAAGGTCCCATTTCCATGCCACGATGGGCAGGGACAGTCTAACCAGAAGGTCAGCTGCTGCAGGTTATCCATCCCCAATGTCACCAACCCAACACAAAACCTCCATCCTCAGTGCCTGCTTGCCCTCCACAACAGGGTCTGGAAGATCACCCTTAGCTCACCTTACTGACCAGGGCGCTGAGCTCTGTTGGACTCAGGTCACTGTAGACCCCAGAAAAGATGGGAATGGCAATGACCACGTAGCTCAGGATGCTGCCCAGGTAGTCAAATGTGTTGATGCCAACTGGGCAGAAGCACATTGAGAGAAGACAGTGAGTTGGGGTGGCAATCTGTCCCAGCCAGGCCCAAGTGCAGCCCGTGAGCCTGGTCAGAGGAAGACCCATGGTCTTGCCTCAGCCCTTCACAATGCACCAGAGCAGAAGAACCCATTTTGCAGGACAGCAGAAGCACCAGAGTGAAAACCCATTTGCCAAGCAAAAAGCACTTTGGGGCAGGTGCCCAAGCAGAGAAATGTCACCCAGACACACAGCTCAGGAACCACCATGGCACAAAAGCCACTTTGCCTGCTTGTTTCTACTCTTCAGGGGCCTGTCAGACTCCCAAAAAACAGGAGGGAGGGCAAAAAGGAAGCTCTGGGGTGAGATGGTTGGCCATGAAGTCTGTCCTGGAGCACAGAACAGGCAGAAAGACTTAAGACCCCAAACTCCCACGGAGACACCAGCATTCAAGGCTCTCCCTCCCTCCATATTGCTCAGAAGCTCACTACGCTGGTGAGGTTAGGAAGAGCTGTCTTGACAGTGGTCACTTAAACACCTGAACTTGGACCTAGTGACAGCGAGAGAAGGGAAATTTTCAGGGGACAACTATGCTCAAGGAACAGGCTCTACTGGAAAGAAGACTCCACAGCTCCCAGCCATACACACAGGGTCTTCTCCCTCCCCAAAACTCAAGCCCTTCCCTCTCTTCCCAGCCATTGAACGCCTGTCCCACAAAAAACACAGATTCCCACAGATTCCCCTTTTGAGGCTTGGTTCTGTAACTTAGCTGGGTCCTCCACACCTTTGCTCTCTGCCAGACTTTTTCACACCAGGATTCCCATTTAGGACTGCAGGAGGCACCCTCTGTTCACCCTCAGCACAGTGCACCAGCAAGGGGCAGGAGAGGAAAACCCAGTGCTGCTGCTCTTAGCAAGTTGGGTTCCCCAGCCTGGTGGCTACCGCAATGGAGCTACCACATGCCCCCAGTCCACCTTCCAAACTCCCCACTCACTGTATAGCCACAGCTCCTTGCCTATCAGCTCCCTCTGGGTCTGCAGCAGGCTCTGCAGCCTCCGGTCCGTGCGCATGTGCTCCACTCGCCCAGCCCTGCAAAATAAGATAGCAACCTGCCACAAACGTCCCAGCAGCACAGCAACAGGGTCAAAGCATGGGCTTTAGGACTGAGGCTCAAAAAGGGTCTGGCACCGTAGCCTCCAAGCAACAGCTCTTTGTTGAGCAGGACTGAACACCCATGAGCTCCTTCCTGAAGGTGTCTTCACCAAGAAACTCTGGCTGAAACCAGCGGTCACAGAGCCCGTGGGTGCTGCTGCTGCATACAGGAGGAGGTGAGGCAAGGAGCAGTGCACGCCCAAGGTCACACATGCTTCCCAAGCAGCGCCTGGCTGGAAGAGAGGGAACGCACTGGTTGGAAGAGAGGGACGGCAAGGCTACACAGCTGGAGCCAGAAGGGAGCAGGCAGAGGCAAGCCCAGGATGTGATGCACCACCAGCAGACCCAGTCCGCCTCTTCCCCTTCGCACCCCGGAGGAGCGGGACGTGCATGTGCCCTGAGCAGCGCAGCCTCCAGTGCAGGCGACCCCAGCCCCACAGCCCCCCGTTCCCACAGGCGTCCCCATGGGTGTCGGGCGGTGGTGCTAGCAGTGGTGCTCCCACGGCCAGGCTGAGCCGGTGGCAAGGAGGCACATCTCTGCTCTGCACCATGGCCTTCAGCAAGCGAGGCAGCTCCTTCTGCTCCTTCGCAAGAGCTGGGCTGCCCTCAGGTGGCAAAACGCAGCGAGAGCTCCACGTCTCGCTCCAGGCTCCCGCCTGCCGTGGCAGCGACTGCCCCAGCCACCCAACACAGCCTGTGCCCAGCACACACCCACCCTCCCACCACGGTCCAGGCAAGGGGGGCGTCACTAGGGCCCAAGCAGACAGGGCCAGGAGCTGCATAAAACATTACAAACTAACTTCTCTAATGAGTCTCAGTTGTAAAGATTCTCAGTTCTCAGAAAACCAATTTTCTTTCTCAAAAATACATTCAGTTAGAATTCAGTTTGGCATTACTGCCCTACAAACCATCTCAGGTAGCTACTGAGCTGCAATCTTTGCTGCTGGGTATTCGGAAAGGACAAAGCCTTGGACAGAAGGAGTTAAAGGTGAGGAAGGCACCGTGTACCAGAGCTTTTATCTCTTTTGCAGAGGAGGAGAGATTGCTGTATTGGTTTTGGCTTTTCTTCCCATTCAGTTCACTTCTAAAGCAAGTTTGCCAAAGGCTTGGAAACCAAAGGAGTAAAAAGGTGACAGTGCTCAGGTTTTGTTTCTTCCTTTACCAAAACAATGGTTAGGTAGTTGCAAGAGGACAAGATCTGACAGTTTCTACAAGCTAGAGAAGCCCGGCAATCAAAACCAGCCACTCGCCACATGCTCCTCCTCTTGCAGGATTCTCGGAAAGCAACCTTTTAAAAAAATCCTTTATTTTTAATCAAGATTCACACCATGAAAATGCCTGGATTTGTGCAATTCAGTTAAATTCTAGTATCCCACCAAGTGAAGCTTTTCTACTAATGAACTGTACTGAAGTAAGACACTCTGTTTTCTAGTATAATAATTCGCTTAAAAACTTCAAAATTGAGAGGAAAAGTACTGCAGCTTAAACAAGCACATGTAATTATTTTCTCCATTACGAAAAATTATCATCAACCAATAAGAATCAACCAGTCCACAAAGAAATAACTCAAACTTGCCAATGCAAACCAAGACTGATTTCAGTTATTTAAATTAGAGTTTCATGCCTGTCAATATAAATCTTCACGAAATTCATGACTTTGAATCAACCACTTTGGGGACAGCACCACAACACTTGAAATGCTCAGTCTTTACAGCACAAAGGAGCTAAACACAGATCACAGGCAAGAAAGACCAGAGACAGGACAGCTGGTGCTTGCCTAGGTTCCTGGACGAAGCACGATTTCACAACGTGCAAAGGCAGACATGCTGACAGCAGAAGAGCAATGACCTGCCGTCAGCCAGGCACCTCAACACAAGCTATGCTAGAATTGTGCCCCTTTTCCTGGGTTCTAGCCTCTTCTGCGAAACACCTTGAAGGCTCCAAGCAGCAGCTCAACAGACTTTAGGGCATCACTAAACGGAGAGGTGCTGCTGGACTCCCGACTGTGCGCTCACTTCTAGGGCAAATGGCACTGAGGAAATTCAGAGTAGCAGCACCAGGTTGGGTGAGTCAGGACACAGACTGACCTAGAGCAGCAAGCAGAGGCAAGAAGGCCAGGCAACAGCTAGCATACCCACAGAAGACATGCAGGTTAGCAGCAGCAGGATGGGGCCAGAAGCAACCTGCAACAAGTCCCCACAGGAACATCCTGACAAGATGCAACAAGACCTCGAGCAATCTTCCAGGTAAAGACCTGGCAAAACATCAGCAACGGTCTCTAAACCAGCACCAAATCTATATCAGACCTCTGGGGATGTTAGGAGGGAGGCAGAGAAAAAACAGTTGTCTCCAGCTGCTGCAGAGTATTTCTGCAGAAGATGTGCAGCATGCAAAGGAGAACAGTGTCAGGGCTGTATGACGATGCTGCAGCGGGACGGAGGGGACAGAAAGCTTCAGCTGCACCAACAGGACTTGGAATCCTGTGGGATATATGAATACAACAAGGATGTCCCGAGCTGGGAGGATCCTTATGAGGACATTAAGAAATTAACCCCACTAACCTGTAGAAAGCAGCTTGTTCCGCATTGACACGAATCTGCATGTGCTTGAACCTGGACAACCCAAAAAAACATCATCAGGATTGTGCACAAATGCCCAGTGAATTATGTAGCCAACATCCTTGCCAGAGGAAACTTGTCTTGCATCTGTCAGAGCACTGATCTGAGGCATCCCTTGACAGAAATGCTCAACAGGCTCAAAAAGGTACCAGAGATCAAGGCTTAGAAAAAGGTGACATCGTTCTGGGCCAGCTCAGTGGCGCATTTGTTTGGAATCCCACTCTCTGTGCACATCTTCTCGGTTCCTGGGCCTCCCGTTCGGTTGCCCAGCATGTCCACCACACAAAGTCACCACAACCTACTGCCTTGGTCTGGGCTCCCTGTGCCACACCAGCTTCTGCTGCTGTCCCTGCATGCCCTGAGGCCCAGGGAAAGCTGCAAAGCCCCTCCCACACACCCAGCCAGCCTTGCAGGGGAAGGGCAGGAGATGACTAACAGAGCATATGGAAAGACTGCGCTGTTTTGGGAACTTCATGAAGGTGCTGGTGAAACAGAAACCTGATTTCTGTGAGTAAACGCAGTTCACTGAACTTGCATCTGCACCAAAGGAAGCTCCACGTGCAGTTTTCTTCAACATATCCAATGCCCTAGCAGAGGCACCAGCAACAGCAATGACCCCGCAAGCAGCCTGGGGACTGAACCAGGAGACTGAACCAAGGGCACTGCCTGTCATGACACAGGGCAGTGAAAGGGGTGGCAGGAGCTCAGTACACGGACTTTGGGGTAGCATTGCGCAGGTAGGTTTGAGTGTGGGGAAAGTCATGGCCAAGAGAAGTAGCTGTGAATAGCTGTGAATAGCACTGAACAGGGACAAAAATGCAGCTTTCGCAGGAGCTACCAAGAGGCAATGAAAATGCTGCTCTGCTGTGACTCACCTGAAATCCCCCTCCAGTTTTTCCTGCTGCACAAGTTTAGACACAATCGGGCTCATCAATACCTTGTTGATGATTGTCCCAATGAGGAAATACCCAAAGATGCTCACTGGGCCTAGCCAGCCTGTGCTACAGAGGAGAAGAAAGAGAGGTCAGCTAATAATCCAAGCAAAAGGACACCCCAGCACCCTCGGGCTCAAGCAGTCAGAGCCCTCCACTGTCACCTCCCTTGGCTTTCACAGAGGTTTGGGGGCCAGCACTGCGCACCCCAGCATCCCCAAGGCTGAAATCCCATTGGAGTGCAGAGACCACTCAGCACAAACGTCCATCTGAGGAGTTGTAATGTGGATGCCAGGCTCCAAAAAAGAGCATAAGAAAGAGGTGTGAAAGCAGGGCCAGGATGGGTCCATACCTGTGGAAACACTGGTAAGTGTAGTAGGCCAATGTGAAGGGCGAGACGATGAGCTTGCTGGCCACGGAGCTGAGCTGCCTGCAGAACTTCTCCACATCCTGGCTGATGCGCTGGTCCCTGCCCAACACAAAGAGCCACTGACACTGTTAAAGCCCAGGAGTGAGAACCAGTCAGTGCAGCATGCAGCAGCTCCCTAACAGCGCACAAGCCAGGTTGTTTCATTGCCTGAACTTAGGACAGGGTGCAGGAGAACAAGCCTGCCTGGGAAGGACCTGAAGCTGTGACTCCTGTTCCCCAACAGGAGACAGTTTCCACAGCCCAGCAGGATCCACCCAAGGGCACCCAGAAAGAAGAGTTCCTGCTGTTACCTTGTGCTAAACCCTTGTTCCACTTCCAACAATCTTGTCCAACCCTGTGCTAAAGGTCTCTGTATCCTTGTCCTTTACTCCTCTGCCGGACCCACCCCTGTACTACCAAAAACTGCTGACTCTGCCCCAAACCTTCAGTGCTGGTGCTGCATCTCAGGCACCAGTGCTACCAGGACCGGCTAGGGCACAGGCCGGGACTTCGCTGGCTCTTGGGTATTTGCAAACACCTCCATCAAAGCCACCCTTCCACAGCAGCTGGTCCCTTCACTCTGCATGGAGCACCCTCTGGCCCCTTTGCTGCAAGGAAGAAAGCACTTCCACCTGCCCTGACCCTACAAGAGCAGGCAGCAGCGCACCAAGCCTTCTCGTCCCATCAGCAGCAGGCACATGGGTGACAGACCCTCGAGTCCCATCCATCCCACTGCTGAGCAGGAGATGAGACTGGGGTAACTAGAAAGGATTTTGGCACATTTACTCCCCTGGCACCTCATCTGTCCAGAACACATGGATGAGGGCTTCAGTCTGATGCTCTAAGCAGACAGAAAGGCCATGACTGTGACTGCTGGAGTCCAGAATGAAGAGCAACGCTGGACTCCTGCTTAGCCATCAGTGCAGATACAACCACAAGGACATTTGTCTCTCAACTCTTTTGCAGTCCTGGAACAGAAATGGATTTAATTTTGAAGCTGCTCTTACCGTGACTGATCTTATAGTCATCATTTTCCCTTTCCTCAGACTGCAATTGTTCCCACAAAATTACAGTTTAACTCTTGGTATAGACTCATGGCAGAATATTGCTTTTTACGAGCTATTAAGCAACGCATAATGACAACACATAAACATCAACTCTAATGCCCTGCTAGAAGCCACAAGTGTTTCTATGCCACTCAGAACCCACTCTTCATTCCTTCTAGATGGATGACACCATGCATCTTAACAGTCAGTTTGGTTTGCACTGCATAACAGCAGGTCACTTCACCGCCCTAGTTCATTCTCTAAGTACCCAGTGCAGGGAAAAAATTCTCATCAAGGAATTGCAAGATACCGAGAATTTTTGGTGTGGCATCAAAAAAGACACTAAACAATAACACTGGATGTCTGAGTAGAAGCAGGGTGGTAATGAAAAACAGTCTGCAGAAATCTTACCCATTTGGTCTACTAAGATCGGTAGAGCTGGCTCTATCACTGTGGGGCAGACCAACCCAGTTACCTCATGCATTTCACTGCATAATGTGAACCCATTCCCTAGTTAAAAATAAACCTGAGCAGGTTGTCATGTGGTGAGGGGCCTCTGCTCTCCTCTTCACCCCGCCAAAGGAAAAGACAGGCATGCAGAAGCTCCTGGCCATGGCCGATACGCTGCACTGCCTGGGAAGTGCTGCATGCCTTGGTGACAAAGCATGGCTTTTTAACCTCGCCTTGCAACCTCATACCACTGCAAATTACTATCAGAAATGAACATTTAACAAGGGTAGGAGTAACCCTGACAGCTGCTGGAAAGTGCATCAGCATCACAAAGCTGTGATTTCATGTTTGGCAGTAGGGCTGTTTGACCCAGACTAAGCCCCTCTCCCTGCTTGCTGCTCCCCCCGTGCACAGCTGGTTACTCTTACCCGGGCCATCTCCCAGCACTGGGCCCACAGAAGCAGCCAGGGAATGGGACTGGCTGAAAAATGACCCAGACAAAAACACCCAAGATATCCAGCACAATTTCACTGTGCAGCCACAGACCACGACGCTTACATGACGAAGGGGCAAGGACAGGCAGCCAGGAGCACTGGGCGGCAGAAGCACAGAGGCTGCTTCAGTTCCTTGAGGTCACCACTACTAGCAACAGTTAGAAGTCCTCGCAAGACAGCCATTTCACACAGCAACCCCGGGCTTGGTTTCCTCTGGTGTCATCAATGTGGGAGATAGCACCACTGCAGTGACTAGACTGGGAGTGCCTCCTCCAGGGAAGGAGAGCTTGGAGTCTCAAAACAACTGTATAAAGCCACACAATTTGGAAGAAGTTATCCCCTGGTTTCTAGTTTTTCAGCAAGTATTTAATAACTTCTTTAAATCCTGGAGGGGAAAAAAAGCCTTGACCTCTCACATGATGTCTAATGTAGGATTTTTAACTCTTCAAAGTGTGTTAACTCGGACAGCAGCATCCAGTGTGCAAGGACAGGCTGGAAGGCCAGGGTCTGCAGGCAGTTGTGAGGACAGGAGGCGTCTGACCTTCGCTGCACAGCCCGGGCAGATCAGCAGCTCCGCACTAAGCAGGACTGCATGAAGCAAACTGGAAGGGGATCCTCGGCGTGGGCTGGGATAAGCAAGGAGGGACTGAATGCTCCTCTTCTCATATTTCAAGTCACCCCTGACATTTCCTTCCTAGCAACAGGAAAGGGGAAATGCAGCCCTCGTACAGTGCAAAACAAAGCCCTTCCTGGACGTTGCTCCCATGGGTTATAAAAATCACTAAAAACCCAACTAAACAAAACTGTGTTCAGTTGGAGACGCTGGTGGCTGAAGTCCAAACTGAACAACAGGGACCATCCTAACGCACTGGATGCGTGAAGGCAGGGAGAGGCAGTGCTCTCTGACTCCAGCCAGGCCCTTTGCACCATCGCACTGAGTGTCAAGGGTTGCATTTGCAGACAACATGTTTTATAGCAGCACTAGATCAGCGTTCTGCTGGGCCTCCATTTTCCTTACAATGGAAACATCCTACCCCTAAAACCATTAAGACCAGTAGTCCTGGGAGTTCCGAGTAACAGGTACTGCCTCCCACCCAGAGCAGACAAGGGTCTTTGTGCCTAGAGGGGAGAAACTTACGGGGCTCAAGCCCCTACCCAGAGACACAGAGAAGTCAGGAAAAGGCACAGAGCAGCCCACGAGAAGCCAAGCGAGAGGCCGAGAGCAGCAGCAGGCAGCCTACGGGTTATCGATGTCCTCGCGCAGCACGTGCAGGCTGTAGTAGGCCTGGCCCTGGAAGTAGCAGCTGTGGAGATATTCGGTGAGGGATTTCCTCCAGCTCACATACAGCATGTTGCAGATAAACTGGTCGAAGCTTTTCAGCTGGAACGAAGGCAAGGAGACAGAGGGGGAGGGATGAGTGAGAAGAACCAGCACTTCCCAAAAGGGAATAAAAACCTGACAGTTTGCACCAGCCGCCCATTGCACACGTTGCTACGCGACAGGGGCGAGGGCAGGCGCAGATCCTTCGTCGCCAGGACCACGCCAGGAGCCCTCCCTTCCCCTTCCCCAGGCACGGCGGGGCTCCAGCCCCTCTCACCGTGGAGCTCACGACGATCAGAGCCAGGCAGACGGCCGTCAGCGTTTTGAATCCGGAGAGGTCCTTGTTCCCCAGGACCTCGTAGTACCGGCTGGGGATGAGTCCGACCTGGTAGATAGCCAGCTGCTCTGCAGGAGAGCGGCCGGCACGGGGAGAGGGTGAAGGGCGGGCGGCACGGCTG
>Ga0065711_1031184_pt1 | contig 30314 bp, 16 predicted proteins | sample Hoacrofraction12_FD_59098 | JGI IMG/M metagenome (GOLD analysis project Ga0065711, IMG submission 59098) | Hoatzin crop microbial communities from Cojedes, Venezuela - Epithelial fraction 12 v2 (version 2) | ecosystem: Host-associated > Birds > Digestive system > Esophagus > Crop | place...
CCTTCAATCCTTTGTTTATCTTGGTAGATTTGCTTAGCTTCAGTGCTAAGTCCAGCTTCACCAGTCGCTTTCCTTCACTCTCAGCGTTTGTCCACACTCACGCTTGCCACAACACCGCGGCCAGCCCAAATGGAAGCTTATGAATTACCTCTGCACCTGGTTTAATCTGCCCACATTGGTTACACTGAGCACACTACGCCCAGATCTCTGCTGAACGAAGGTAGGTATTTTTTCAAGTTAAGTTGTCCAAAGAAGAAAACCACTGTATTGCTGTACAACATAATTTTATTTTTTCAGTGAAATGCCCTAGTGTCATAAAACAGAACACATTGTCTAATCTTGGAGCCAGCAAGATAGGGGGAAAAAGAAAAATCGAATTTGGTTTTCCTATACATAATTTCCTTACTGAGACTACATTCAAAGAAAAAAAATCTAGAATTCAAATGTAAGCAGACATTAATTACGCAGTTCTCTTCTTAATCTGGACATGTCATACAACTCACACATGGTGCTTTGCTAGTATATGCTACAATAGAATTATTCAAATGCAACTATGCAGCTTTTCTATTTACCTAACACCTTTCCATTTTATTATATTCCAACATCTTTGTTATTTATTTCACAATTTATTACCATACTACAGCACAATCCTTCCTCTTTTTCTGGTGGCTTGTTTCTCAGAAAGGGGGCCTTCACTGTGGCTTTCTCTGGAAACACCAAGCACTCAGTTTCAGATATTAAAAATACTCAAAGCGTTTCAAGCTACATTCACAATGAGACTAAGCCTCCAGATTTCAAGTAAGAGTCTCATGACTTGCTAGTAAATTAACAGAAAGAGCTGGTTAGTATTGACTTCTGTTCTCATTTATGAGAACGTGATCTTGATAGCTGTAATGCTCATAAATGCCCTCATCTGTGGTGAGCTGAGCGAGCACCACCACATCCCGCACGTGAATTACAGTAACTTGAAGTCTGGGTTCTCTCACAATATTCATGGATAGACCAAAATAACTGTAGAACTTTTTAAACAAATGACACTGTCAAAAAGTATTTGCGTTTGTTGAATTGCATAATCTCATTTTCAATGAGGTTCGTAGGTCAAACGTACTATTTCACTTATTAAACATGTCTCTAAAAATACAATATACAAAACACTTATGTTACAAATGTCTGAAAAACATTGGATCAATCAACATTTCAACTCACTGCATTAATAAGGAAAGTACACAGAGTACTTCTGAAAAAATATTCAAGTATTCCCCTGAAATACTACATAACGAAAACCAAATCTTAAACTTTGTGTGACTGTACTTTAAGCAAATATCATTTGCAAGTGCTTTTTGTCATATAAAGCAGTATGAATAATACTTTGTAGCAAAGATATAGCACACCATTTTGATATTACACAAAACTGGAATGTAAATAATTTCAACAGAAAAAAATAAGCCATTTATAATAATTTTCAAGTGTTTCAGTAATAAACTGACCAATCACCATGGCTTACACAGAGCAGCGAGACATGAAACTAACACAAGTTGAATGACAGAAGGGCCAATAAATATACCTGAACAGAGAACCATCAGCTGTTCAGTGATGAAAAACCCTCAGATGCAACGAGTTTCAAAGAGAACTACACACTTGAGAAAAGACAGAAGAGAGTGGGGGCTAATTTCTGATCCTCAAACAGGAATAAACATGTACCAGAAAAGAAAAATTTAGCCCCAAGCCTACACACAGAACATGTGTGTCACAATACACAAATCCATACACAACTTAAATAATCAGTCCACAGCTATACATGATAGTCTAATGCTTTTTGCTATAAAAACAAATCAGCACAGTGATTGTGATTTATCAGATGCCAGTTTCTTCCCTTGACTTCACAAAAAAAATATTTTTTTATATTTAGTTAAATAAACATTATTTAAAAAAGAAACAACTTTCAATCATCAAAATGTATTTTGAAACTCAACATTCCAAAATCTTCTTTTGCAAAGACATTTTAACCTATGTAGCAGAATCTCCAAAGAACTGTGTACTGAAGAGGGAAGCTTTTCATATGTTAATTCAGGTATTTTTAAAAAATTAAAACTTGCTGGTGTTTCAGAAGATATTTATACTTTCCTTTGCCTGTGCCTTCCTGGTATTATAAGTATCCCTGCAAGCTGCTTGCAGGACATCTCAGTTGCAGTGTGTAGTATTTGGTATCATCCAAACAGTCACAAAACCCTTCATAATCCCAAAAAGCATCATGCAAGGAAGCCTTTCTAACTAGAATACATAGGATAAGTATGATCTGTATACAGATGTGCTTTTCTTTTTCGAAGTATTTCTAAACTCTTATTGTTATTACTTAAAGCCAGGAATGTGTGTTTGAATTGCATTGATAAGTTGCAAGGTATAGTCAGAATTACAATATGAAAGATTTTACTAAAAAAAAGATGCAAAAGACAATGCTGCTGCCCAGCATTTAAGCCATGTGCAATTACGTAACACTCCCAGCAGAAAATGTCTTCTAAGACACTGAAAATACCTTGTCTTGTAATCTTCATTTGATGAAAATGGGAAGTCCAATGCTTTATAACATTTAGATATTATTGCAACACAACTGCTAGATTAGCTCTCTAGAAAAGCACAGAGAGTTTAGGGTGAATACATACACATACGCTAATCCTCTCTTTTCTGACATAACTTAGATTACATTGCTTCAAGACACGCTTTAATGATTACAATGTTTTTAAAAAAATGACACAATGCAATAAGATGTCTAAAATTATACTGAAGCCATAAAAAAAAATTCTAAAATTTTAAAATACTTGTCAATTTGACTAAAATGCATATTCACTGAATTTCCTTGAGCTTGTATTTTTTCTTCTCCCTGTTGGAGGCACAATGTCTATAGTAATTGTTCAACACTACTCTGGCTGTAGGCAGCTTCATCTTTACAGTTTTCCTCGATTCCCCTTGCAAATAGTTTCATTAACTGGCAGTGAACCCTGGAAAATAAGGAAATGAATTAATAAGAAATAAACGGGTACTACATATTTAATTCTAATAACCCATTAATTTCAAGGAGTTGGACAAAGTTCCTTGCTCCAGACTACAGAAACTGCGCTCTCATTCTTGATACAGTCCTCCCCTGCAAAGAAGGCTGAATGCTTTCATGTCTTCATCACTCCTGTTACTCCTCTTTTCCACACAAAAAAATTCTATGGGGCACTTAATGAGCTGATCGTATGCAACAGACAATATTTATAAAAATCACTTTGGACTGCTAAGTCATTATGTTTTGATGGAACGCTTGCACGTAAATATTTTGTCTTGTGGTTTTAGTTACTTGTGTTCTAAACAAACAAACAATCAACCAAAAAAACCTCCAAATAGAAAAAAAGCCCTCCAAATTCTGCAAGCCTCTATTCCCTTGTAATTTGATTATTTGCACAACTTCAAACTTCTTTCTCGATATGCCAAAGCTGGAGATAAAACTCTGTGCTGTGTGTCAAAAACCACAAAGCATGGGACATGCTCAGCATTTTTGTACGACAAAGATGCTTGCTTAAGCTTAAATTGAATAAGAAAAGCTAGTGCTCACAGCTGAGATGAGATACTCTATTCATTCAAAAAGAATCCTACCAATACCACCCTCACCTTCAGCACTTCAAGCACGTAATATCAGTTCCTAAGAAGTAAGCAGGACTTCAAAGGCAGGGCTGCCCATCAATCTCAGTCAGAGTGAACATTTACAATATACATGGTTGGAATATTCTCTGGAAAGGGCTCAAAAAAGTAACAAAAAATGTAACTTTATTTCAGAAGATTCAAGTTTGCTATGCGGAGGCACCTTTTTGGGATGTCTGTATGAGCATCTTTAATATCAGTGAAATAGCTTAATATGTTTGCTGGTACACGGAAAGGAAAAATCAATACCCACCTCACTTCAACTGCTGAACTGTCCAGAGTTTCTCCATCACAATTCCAGGTGCTACTAGCGATATTACAGCAACAGGCTTGATGATCTCTGCAGAACTGGCCAAAACGTTTCTTTCCTATATCTGTGACATTGCTTTCATTGTCTTCCAATAGCTTTGATGTAAATTGAAAACTCTTCACCCGATAAACATCTACAAATGAGAAGTCAAACTACAAAGCAAGAAAATAAATAAAACCAGGCAGTTACAATTAGTTAAATACATTTGATGTGTAAAGCAACTCAGCACGCAACATTCTGTATTCAAGAAAGTTTGTCCACTCCAATTTTCTAGAGAAGCTTACCTGAGGCATAGAGTGATTTTTGTTTTTTAAAAAATGCACAAGTCAGAAACAATAAAGCAAAAATGGAACCTTACTTTCCAACGGTCCTCTTCAAGTAGCTGCAATACTACCACTTTATAGGTAATCAGCTACCAGGTTCTGAAATGATCGTGAGTAAATGGGGTACAAAAACTATTAAAAAACTGTACAAAAACTATTATACCATGGAATCAAAGTCAAACAGGTTTGGACCGGATCTTTGTACCACCCTCAGAACCTGTTCAGCTACAGTCCTTAAGACACATGGGCTTTCCTGAAAGCCTTCTGCTTCTGCATTTGGAACAATGCCCTGACGCTGAGGATTCCATGGCGGTGTGATGATATCACAGAGTTGGTGTATAGAAAAATAAGAATAGAAGGCAATATTATTACTTTCCAACAAAATACAAACAAAAAAATCATTGTAATGAATTAATTCAGCTGGAAAAAGTAAGACAGTTAAGAGATTGCTCTTGTTTGATTTACACTATAATATTGTACAACAGCTTTAAAATAGGCTTTGTAAATTTAAGGGATAATCAAATTAAAGGGTGCTCCCACCTGCCCTGAATGCATCTTAACTGATATGGACTTAAACACTCAGTAAGGTGTAATAAATACAGACATGTCATTTAGCAAAGACAATGGAGAATGTCTGTGTGCATCTATGGGAAGGGGATGGCAAGGAAACAAAAATGAACAAAGAAACAGTTTACCCATATATCAGTCTGTATTAATGTACAGTCACCCTTTTTTTCCTTTTTCTTTTCATATTTTCTTAGGTTTTCAAACAGGGTTTCTCCCTATTATGGTACACACTAACCTGAGGTGAGGACACAGGTACCACCCTGCATTTAATCTACACTGCAAAACCAACATATCCCAGATAGAAACAGCAGGGAAGCACTGGAAGGGGAATGACCACAGTGGCAATCACAAAAAGCATCAGAGTTGAAGGGACCTCCGAGGTCTTACGTTCCTTTGACTTCTAACATAAACAGACTGTGAAGTTGTCCAACTCTGCACTCGGAAGGAGCAGCTCATGGAGACAATGACGAAGCAGTGTGCTAGTGCAAACAGCTTAGTTGCAAAAACCGGTACCCGCGGCTGCACAGAGACACTCGTGAATGCTCTTGTCTCTCCAGTCTAAGCAGAATGTAGTCTCTTGATAAATGTTGAAGCCAATTTGAAAGGTAGCCAGGGAAGGCTTCAAATAATCAAAACTATCAAGGGAACAGTGGAGTGAGTGGGAAAGAGTGAAGGGGACTGAGAATAGCAGGAAGGAGGAACATAGACACAAACACAATGTCCCAGGGAATGATAATGAGGAAATACAGGAACAAGCATCTATACTAATTCTTCTACAGAGAAAGAATACCATCATAAACAAGTGAGATTTACTATTGCTTTCATAACTAGAGATGACATTAGTCCATTGTTCATTTAATTTCCAGAACATGTTAATAATATCAGCTTGTGACAAATACTAAATGTGTGTACGCACAGCCATAGCTCTGGTTTCAACAGATACTACAATCCCAAGCAGCAATGAATCTTCCCTTGTAGTTTATCCTGACAGCTACAACATATGCAAGGAATAATTTTGAAGCAGCATGCAGAAAGCTCATGTCCTGGTCACATATACGTATTAGAATTTTGCTAAAAGCCTGCAGTTTACACACACACTGCAGTTCTGGTAGCTTTTTTCTAAACTACATTTTTATACAGTTTACAAAAAGTGATTTATTATTCTTCATTATATCTTCCACCTCAGCTACATTATACTGCTAGAGCATTTTTTCCTGACCAATACGTGCGGGCACAGTTACAATAAAATCACTTCAAAAATTGTCCAAACAGCACATATATAAAAAATGTTATGAAAGTGGAATTGCATTAGAATGCTATGGCCAAAGACTTGACTTAGCTAAAATGATTTGTTTTCTTTTTAATGGTACACATGCTGAGATTGTGTCACCCAATAATTTTTTTTCTTTTTTTTAAAAACCTGCTTTGTAGATGTTCTCTCTGTCATATAAGAATATCGAAATTTACAACTTAGACTGACTCTGGGGAGTTCACTGTCAAAGGGAATACACACCTGGTCATCTTGGTTTGTATGTCTGACAAGATACCGTAGAAAATCCAATCTGGAGCATTTACGAACTAGAATGAGGTCAGCTGAGCCATCTGCCAAATGAGCTGCTGGTGAAAGACCTTTTGGACTTCGTGGACAGGCACAGCTCATATTTACTGCATTGATGGCTAGAAATTTTCCTTTAATAACCTTCCATTCTTCTTCATCTTCTGAAACACATCAATAAAGGCATGGAGATAGGTTACTATTTGATCTGTTCACAGGAACACTAACAAACAATCATTGGCAACTTAAAAGTTTTTACTGGGCATATCCACGCACTGTTCACACATCTAAAATAAACTGCATTAAAAAAACAAAACTGTTTTTCATACACTAACAGAGAAAGATGCTTTCTCCCTTCACAGACTGTGATTATCTACTGAAACTGCTCACCATTCCTGACATATGCATGTCATATTCAGGATCAATGCTGTCTGGCTAAACCCACAAAGCCTTAGCCAGGGACAAGACAGAGGCAAGTTCCAACTCCTGTAGTGTTAAAAGTTCAGCAGGATTTTTTTTAACTTTTTGAAAGTTTTATTCTTGCTTTTCAACATGTTAATCTTAAATAAACAATGATGTAAAAACAGTGGTTTAGTATTTGGTTTCTAAATCAATATTCCTCTTCTGCCTCAATGCCACAAATTATATTTTGAAAATATAGAAAGGGAAGAGATGACTCAGGGTTCAGCAAGGACCAGCAAGGCAGCAGATCAGGAGTCTGTTTCCACCCTACCCCCAAACGTCTGAAGATGAATACTACTAACAGAGTTGAACTTTCCTGTGTGTAAATCTTTGGAGATTTCTGGAAAACAATACAAAAGTGTGTTTTCAGCAATGTGAAACTGTTCTGTTAGAGATTAGACCTAGACTGAGCTTAAATGTGTGATGGCATCAATACTACTAAGAGGCAGAGGAATTTTCTGGAACAAAGAAACACAGGCAGGCACTGCACAGAGCTGTCATCTAAACTGCATTTTCTTGAATATGGATAAAAATAGATAAAAAATGCCTTTGCATTTTTAGATTACACATAATGGCTTTCCTCACTACAATATGAAAAAGCCATAAAGCAGCCATAACACTTCTTTTCTCCTCTCAGTGTAGTGGGCTCAGATATTTCAAATTAACAACTCCACCAAAGTAGTGATTGCAGAATAGCCTACAGAGATACACGTGGCTCTAAGACTGGAGTTCAGGAGTGAAGTGCCATTGTGATGATGGAGGTAAAATTAAGGAATGAAGAAAAAAAAGAACAACAAAGTCTGTTTATATAAGCTTGTTAGAGTTTGATTATGAAACCACAGGAAGGTAGAGGTCTTGAGGCATATTAACTGGTACAGACTTAGAAATGTAACATTATCCAGTTCCCCACATTTGGGTTAACTTATAGTTTTTATCAAGATGCTTCTTTGATGGGACTGCAGATACATTTATGCTATATATTTCATGTCCTGAAATTCTGATGTTCTTTACTGTCTTAGTTCTAGGAACTTCATGTTTACTTTAGAGAATCATAATTACAATTGACTAGGTGATTTTGGACCCAAAGTCTACGATGCATTCATTTCGAATTGACCTTTACCAAGCCTTATACACATATGTGGCCAGCAGATGCAGAGAGGTGACCATGCCCCTGTACTCAGCACTGGTGAGGCTGCACCTCGAGTACTGTGTTCAGTTTTGGGCCCCTCACTACAAGAAAGACATTGAGATGCTGGAGCATGTCCAGAGAAGGGCAACGAGGCTGGTGAAAGGTCTAGAGAACAAGTCTTACGAGGAGTGGCTGAGGGAAACGGGGCTGTTTAGTCTGGAGAAGAGGAGGCTGAGGGGAGACCTTAACTGCTCTCTACAACTACCTGAAAGGAGGTTGTAGTGAGGTGGGTGTTGGTCTCTTCTCCCAACTAACTAGTGATAGGACCAGAGGAAACAGCCTCAAGTTGAGTCAGGGGAGGTTCAGACTGGATATTAGGAAAAATTTCTTTACTGAAAGAGTTGTAAAGCATTGGAACAGGGTTCTCAGGGAAGTGGCAGAGTCACCATCCCTGGAGGTGTTCAAAAACACGTAGATGTGGCACTTCAGGACATGGTTTAGTAGGCATGGTGGTGTTGGGTGGATGGTTGGACTTGATGATCTTAGAGGTCTTTTCCAACCTATGATTCTATGATTAGAAAAATAAGAAAAAAAAGAAAAAAATGTTTAGAAAGTATTCTGTAGTTGTTTGTTGCTCTTAGAACTTCTTGCTTCCTTGAATTTTTATTCATTAGGACTTCTTACTATCCACTCTTTAGTAACAGAACCAAGAAATACAGAATTCCAGGAAAAATACAGCAGGATTATCATGTGACAGAAGACTTCCAGGAAACTAAAAACTTCGTGATTTTTCGATCTAGACTATCCTCTCTATCTCCTGATAAACAAATCAGTAGCAACAAGAAAAAATGCAACTCATATTCAACATTTTCACATCATTTGCCAGAGTGGTTTTAGTATTGCTTGCTTTACTGCTGATCTTTTTATGTTGCTTTCAAACAGGACATTACAGAAAGAAATAATTTAAATCAGATTCAAAATGTGTGTCTTAAGACACATGAGAACAATTAAATGTCAAATTACAAAATGACTTTGTTCAGGCTGCAGGCAAATGACAAGGCCTTGCTCCAAGATGAAAGTAACTGAACAGAACATAAACTACTAGACTGGAAACATCTGCATCCAGAACCATACAAGTGCTTATTTACAAGAAAACAAGGCATTTTCTGATATACACTCAACAAAATAAAAACATTCTTTACTGATAAATCCTTTTGTTGTTTATCTGAGAAGCATTAATAATTTAGTCTATAGTGTGTCTAGATATGTGTTAGCTTTTGAAATATGCTCACTGTAATAAATAAGTCTCAAATTACTTAAGGTAGAATGCTTATATATGTTACTGTAATAGATTGTTTTCACCTGGTGGAAAAGTACCATTCAGTGTAAATTTCAGCACGTTACTCAAGAAAAGCTTCACTGTTCAGGTAAGAACAGTGTCATGGTATCTATCTATCACATTTTAAATGACCAGCTGTTTTCACAACCATGCTGCAGTATGCATCACTGTAATAGCACAAATTATTCACCCAAAATATCTTTCATACAGGAGAGCAATCATAAGCAGGGAGAGCATAAACAGCACTCATTTCAACTGTCTACTGCGTATATATACTGCAAGTTGCTGAAAGCAGCGTAAACTAGTAACACTCCAAGCTTGCTCAAGACATGCACATAGACTTCTGCAGAACACAAAGAAATACGTCCAGTGACAGCCAATGCAAGCATCCTTCCAAACGTATCTCAACTGTACGCAAACCAAGTAGGCACAATGAAAGGGTCAGCAAAGACACCCTGCAGAGTAAAAAACTTATCCGAGGTGGTGATTTAAAACCCTTTTTATGGCAAATCAAGAGTAGCTGTTTGTTATTGTTTGCTTACCAGTACTGCATGGAGAAGACACTGGACTGCAAAAAAGCCAACTACCAGAAGTAAAATGGATTTAAGTAAACAATATCCTACATAATCAGCTGCTTAATGTCTTGTGCAATGCTGCCTAAAGGATTCTTGATTCCTCACTAACCTGCAACTTTCTTCTGCCTTTGCTCCTTTGTTGGATGAAAGCTAGCAAAATGGCAGATTTAAAAAAAAGAACAACCAACGAACAAAAAACTCCCAAACCCCCACCCAAACACACCCAAACACATACAGAAACCAAATCGAAAAACCCACCAATCAAAAAACCCCACAAACAAAAGAAAAAAGGTTGGCAATTTCTAACTACAGTTGTTTCTCAAAACGACAGATTTTTTTCTTACCAAAACCCCTACTATCAGATGTAGCTCCTAAGAGAGTATCACATAAAGCAATTTCTTTAGCTGAATCTGGACATAAATTAAAACAACTCAAAAAATACTCTAATTTGGCCATCCGTTGACTATCTCAAAGATCTGAAAGCAGTAGCTGGGATGAAAGCACTATATATAAGCAAGTGTAACATGAATTCAAGTTGGCATAGAAATCTATATACAGTCTTTATTCTACCAATGATCTCTGTAGTATGATGATACTCTTTTTGCTAACAAACATCTAGAACCTGGCACAGATGCTGTGCAAAATAACTGTAATAAGATAACCTGGGTCATAAGGACCAATGTTTGCGTCAAGAAAATTATGGTTTTATGCACTGGGCTCTAAAATGAAAATTAAAAAAGCTAATAAAAGTAGAAGCAAGGATGCATGGGAAAGCTGCCTGCTGTTTAAGAGGGATTTATCCAAGATGACAGACTGAGACCAGAGGCAAAACTCAGCCAGCTGAATCTGCATATCTTACTCCAGCAAGGCTACAAGTGTATTAATATTAGTGCTTCCCATTAGGATGTAGTAGTCAGACATAAAGAAATACAACTAGGAGGATGACTGCACAGAATCCAGTATATTAACCGCTGTTTTAACAAAAGGAAGGAAAAGGAATGGGAAGGAAAAAGAGAATAAGGATAGCATAACTTGAGAACGAGAAGAAAAATGTTACTTATCATTTATTCCGAGTATTGGTGGGGTGTTGTACAGAAATGCTTAAGTCCACTTGATTGGTTATTAGTTGTCCAAGTTCATTGCCTCATATTTATTTAATAAACAACTTTACACAGGGTGACCTATGTGCTAACAAATTTTTAATCCTGATCTATTCTAAAAGTTATCTTAATGAACTGCTTACTTCTATGCTACCTCACAGTTCATCAGCTAAGTCCTTCTCACAAAAAGAACACAGATTCCTATCTCACAGAATATATCTTTCCTAAAGAGAAGAAACTCAACACATTGAAATATACAAGTAATTAGGGTAATTTTATCACAGTTTTCTGAGGTTTGGGTGGAGGAGACACCTTACATATTTTGCACATATTTACATGTACTTTCCTTAAACATAAAGAAACAATGGATTATCTAGTAACTCACAAGTGTTGGAAAAAAACAACACAGACACTTGAACCAATACACTCTGAAAAATACTGATTTGTATAATACTACACCATATTACTTTTTATGACAAATTACCTTCATGTTTTACTCCTTTACATTCCTTGTGCTGTTCTGCCAGCTGTTGCTCACTTTTCTTGCAAATGTAACATCTGAAAACAAAAACACCATTCAGTGCCTGAAAACAGAACTATTACTCCGTTCAACTTTTTTGTTTTACCCAACCATTACAAGACCTTCCCCCCACTACAAGACGCAGCGTGGCACTGGCAACCCTGATGTGCCATGAATCATGATAGCCCTGCTGGCAGTATAACTACTTAAGTACCATGCTGAAGGTTACTGATGTCAGAAATACCAGCACCACAGAGCCACAAGATCACACACGTTGGAAGGGACCTCTGATGTGGTCCAAAGCTCTGCTCAAAGCAGGTCTTCTAGGATCAGGATGTTCAGTGTCTTGTTCAAACAAGCTTTGAATGTCCACAACACCTCTAGGCAACCTGTTCCAATATTTGACTGCTGTAACAGTGAAAAACACTGACATACTGGAGCCAGTTCTCCATCTCACAAGTGCTGAGTACAGGGCAAGAACAATTTCTCTTGACCTGTTGGCTTCTTTTTTGCTTAGAAAGCCTAGTACACACTTTGGCCTTCCTTGCTGCAAGGACACACTGCTCGGGTACAGCTGTCGTCCACCGGGATCCTGAAGTTCTTTTTGGCAAAGCTGCCTTCCATCCAGTACTGTTGCATGGGACTGCCACCCAAGGGACATGACATTTGCCTCTCCTGAACTTCAGGAGGTTCCTATCAGCCATTTCTTCAGCCCACCATGGTCCCTCTGAACAGCAGCCCTGACTTTCAACATGTAAACGACTCCTCACAATCTGGTATCATCCATAAAACTACTGAGAGCGCACTCTGCCACCATCTCAGTCATTGATCAGGATTTTGCACAGTATTAGCCCCTGTATTGGTCCCCAAGGGATACTCACAACCTTTCTATGTAGTCTAGCCAGTTGTGGCTCATCCACTTACTTGGTCCACACCTCATCAATATGGTTTTAAGAATACTACAAGAAACAGTACCAAAGACCTAGCTAAAGTCAAGATATATAACATTCACTGGCTCTCCCTCATCCATGGGCTTGGGGAATCTATAAGGCCTTGGAGGAGACCACATCAGTGAAAACTGGGACAAAGGAGGCATTTCCCAGCCTTTTCCACATCTTTTATCCCTAGGTCCCCCCATGCCACTAAGCAGCAGGCCCATAGTTCCTTTAGCCTTTTTTACAGTTGGTATACTTATATAATCCCTTCATAAGAAGTAACACCCTTCAAATCCCTCACTGATTTCAACTCCACCTGAGCTTTGGCTTCCTCGGTTCCATCCCTGCACTTTTCTGCAGCATCTCTGTGTTCCTCCAAAGTAACCCACTCCACTTCCACCTTCTGTTTTCTCAGATCCTTGCTCATCCATGTTGGTTTTCTACCATGCTTACTCAAGTTTCTGATGTCAGAATGGACAGTTCTTGTGCCTCAGGGGAGGTAACAACCAACTCTCCTGGTCTTCTTTGTCCTTCAGGGCAGTCTCCCCTGGGATCTTGTCAAGATTCCTGAACAAACCAAAATCTGCTCTCCTAAAATTCATGGTTACAATGCTACTTTTTGCCTTGTTCCCTTCTCTCAGGATTTTAAACTCTAATCTTACAGTCACAGCTGCCAAGTCTGCCCTCAACCATCAAAACCCCAGATTTCCTTTTGCGTAACAAGGCCAGTAAGCATTTCTCCTTGTCAACTTGTCAATCACTTGCATGATCACTGTCATCACCACACTCCAGGATTCTCCTAAATTGCTTGTGCCCAGACCTATTGCCCTTCCAGCAATTACCATGATATATAAAATCCCCGATGTATAAAACCTGTGCAGCACCAGACACTCTTTACTCCCTGACTGAGACCTGTGTGACAGCTTTCTCCCTCTGGAGCTTCCCTTGCATCAAAGGCACATGACGGATCAGAGTAGCTGCTCCAGCTAGCGCTGGAGACCATGACCTGTAGCATGTCACAGCATTATTACAGCAGAGTCTCAATAAATTCCACGCAGCTTCTGGCCAAAGTTTTCGGCTCCTCTGTATCCTGCTGTGCTGTTTGCTGCTGTCACAACTACTGTATCTCCGCTAGCTTCACATACAAAGAATAATAATAAATACCAGTGCATAACTGCAAACAGGTGAAAGCAAAGAGAAAAGAAGAAACACTTGGAGATTAAGGTAGGCTCCCTGATTAGACAAACAAGTGAAGAGTATCATACAGAATTTATGCAGCACAGCCTATAAAAAAGACTAAATAGGCTGTTTCCTGAAAGGACCTATCCTCAGGACAAAGCCATGCCAGCTTCTGTCACGGCACTAAAACAATTGCTAAAATTACTACGTCCAATTACAATGTGAACATTTGAGAATTTCTGAATAATTATTTCCATTTGTAGAAGCTATGAGGCACCCATACTTTTCATTTATTAGCAGTAACGTAGGGTAGTACCCTCAGCATCTTGTAAGTGGGTACTACGCTGTTATACTTTGTTTCATTTAGCACTGGGGGAAGGGGGACACCAGCTAACCAAGTTTTATTATATTATTGTTTACTGACCTGATAAAATGAGGTGTTCTCTGTAATGAGTCAATAAACTTTTAAAAAAGCTTGTCTCTGTCAGAGTAAGTGTTGCGATGTTAAAAACATTTCTATGACTTCTATTTATGTACAGACCAGTTCAAATAGCTCATGTTAAATATCCAGAGATAAACATTTGCCTACCCTGCTCTGCAGCTATCTTTATCTCGTGGAGATCCCAGTGTGTGTTTTGCTGGTTGAAAAGAAATTGTTCCTTCATAGCAATGATGAGAAAGAAAAGTCTTGAAACCTACATAAAAAAAGGTATTAGGTATCATTACAAACCCACATTGTAAACACCTCTGCATACATCCCTTGATTGTTCCTCTCTTCTTTAACAACTGCAAAACAATAGTTGCTCTCTGCAAGCTCACTGTTATTTGTGTTATGATGTTTTAGACTGTCCTTGTCAAGGACAAGGAAATAACCCCCCCAAGTATTTTAACATTTGCCAGTAGTGCTATTACTTTGCTTGGCATCGTTAAGAGCCAACTAAAAATTTTAGCTGTATATCACCGCTGAATCTTAAAATCAGCCTACACTATTTAAATTCTTCTTTTGTATCTTCTTTCCCTAGCAAAACAAATCAAAGGCAGCAAAAAATACCTTCCAGCAGCATAGGATCTGTCCCAGTCTTAGCTAACTAGGCTAAACCACTCAGCTCTCTCTATAATCAGTGCTGGAAGGACAAAATTAACTATTCATTCCATCAGCTGAATGTCCAAGACAGAGGAATGCCTATCTCTCTCTGACTGAAACTACAGTAAAAATTATTAGCACAGAAAAGATATTACTTTTTAGGCAGCTATCACTAGGCGATATATAGCAATACATTTCTATTAACAACACAGAACAGCACTAGCAATTTTATTAATAAAAAAAGCTTATAAAACAAATTTGAATTAAGGTTGCTTTCAATATCATTTATAACAGTTCAATACAAAATTTTTAGTTCTTTATGAAGCTCATAAAATACTTAAAATATTAAATATCAGTTAATTTATTAAATATTCTCCATAGTCAAATTCACCACCACTTTAGTGAGCACACTGTTGATGTTATCCCCAAAGTTACAGAGCTTTACATAATGTGATCCAATGTACTTGGTACCACAAGGAGTTTAAAATCACGTTCAGTCTGCTCTCTTCTGTTGGAAAGTTTCAGAGAAGCGTGGTACGGAGAGAGCACAAGAGAGGATATCAACTGCTCCAGTATGTTTACACGCTGACAAAAGAAAATAATAATTACATGAGTTACCTGAGTAGTCATATCTCATCGGACCCATCCACCGCTTCTTTTCACTATCTTTTAATATATCTCCGTAAAAACCATAACCCAGCAATGACACAGAGTACTTCAAAAATGTGTTGTTATGATGTACAGAAGAGACATCCAGAGGCTGACAGTCGCCTATGAAAATGAGAAGTGTAAGGTTCTATCAAGGTTTATTTTGTTTGTGGCTGCAAACATGACAGTAATTTTAACGTTACAGTTTTTTTAAAAATAAAAAAAATATATGTTATTTTTATGCCATAACAAACACGTCATATATCTATCTACATTTCTTATACTTGCAGAAAGGAAAAATACTTTTTGATAATAATTTCATTTAATATTTAAAAAACATCAAGCACTAAGTGAGAAGAAAGTTCGGTATGCCAAAAATATGTAGTGAAGAATTTACACTCATTCATCACGTAGCAGTAGGAGGGGATGTTACAGCAGAGACCATTGCAGTATCTGTACATCTACCGGATACTACTTAATCCTATATATCACTCTATCAGAGGATAATTCAAGTTGGGAGGGGCCTTAGGAGGTTTCTCATCAAAGCTCCCCCTCCAAGTAGGTTCAGCTATGAGGTCAGATCAGGTTACTCAGGGCTTAGCCATTCAAGTCCAGAAAATCCCTAGGGACAGAACCATCCCTCTGATGTCCTCATAGTGTAAGGTTTGGGGTGGGGGTGTTGTTTCTTTGCTTGTTTGTTTTTTTGGTTTGGTTTGGGGTTGGTTTCTTTGTTTGTTTTCCTGTTTCACTTTATGCCCATTGTCTCTCATCTTTCCACCACGGACTACTGTGAAGAACCCTTTATGTACATGAGAAACACTCTTAAAAAATCTAAATACATGTGTATATACACATATTTAATAATCCACCTAAAATACAATGATATACTAAGTCCGCAACTCTCTCTAATTCTAGTCCAATGGCCTAAACTCTACATATGCTGAACAGATTTAACTATAAGTTAGTAACAGAGAAGCACATGTGTAAAGCTTTGCAACATCAGCTCCTAACACTGCAACTGTCAAACACTCAGTAACAAGTGATAATGAAATAATCATGACTTGGAAATTGTTTATGTTTATGCAATATTGTTATAACTAAAGACTATCTTGCACAATTTTTCAGATTCAGTATTAACAACTTGGTGACTGTGATTCTTCAGTATGTGGCAGATAGGATGGACATCACAAATCGCAATGTACTGGTTATGCCAAGCCGTCTCCTTCAGCCCCCGGGCAGTTCAGGGACTCCATTACTAGAGGGCTATTGAGAAGTAGCCATGTCAGCATCCCTACTGATGACAACATATCAAAAAGCATTTATTGAAGAATAGTTGTTCTCCTCCCTAGTTCCTCCTAAAATATAGGACTTACAGAAGTAAAAATGGGGAATTATCTGCTAATTCCGGTCAAGCACAAGCCACACTTCTAACTTGGCATGGAAGCATTGAATTGCACAGGACAACTGGACAACTAGTACAAAATACTACCACTCAAGCATACATGCACTCGTTATAGCTTTCTTTAAGAGAGAGATGTTCTATAGTCCAACAACTTACACTGCTTATTGTACTTTACTGCTATTTTCAAAACCATGCCAGAATTCATGAAAACTTAGCAAACATCAGATATAAAATGTCAAAACATTATGATGCCTTGAAAACAATGAATTACAATAGAGAAAGCAATTAATTTTTAGCCTCCTGTATTTCAAATCAGAGACTTAAATCCCATATAAAAACTTTGTATTTCAACTCAGCCATTATGCTGAAATTGTATTACACAAACATACAGAAAAAAATAAACGGAATTACTAATTTTGGCTATTTTAATAATTTTCACAACAAAACAGCAAACTGTGACCACCCACCTACAATAATATGAAGAGCTGATGTTACTGGATCAGAAATGCCAACAGTTGAATAGCATATGCAATCTGTTGATCCTGAAAAATAAAAAACTTGACATTAATTCATATCTTTTCAAAACAAGTATTATTAGCATGGTCCTCTAAATAAAAGCATCCTGTTCCTTTGGCCTTCCCTTTCTTATTTTATGGAACAAAGTAAATAGGATACACATATTACGATTTAAATTGTAACATTCTCCCCCCCCGGGCAGAATTTATTTCTCTCCATACAAAGTAGAAAGATTTTCATTATATAATCAATAAATATATAGAAGTTAGTGAAGGGAAATAAATTAACTCACATGAAAAATTTCAGGTGCATGGTTGGACTTGATGATCTTAGAGGTCTTTTCCAACCTATGATTCTATGATTGCATTACAGCTTTTACATCAATTAAGGATGGAGGGGAAGGAAGGCACATGCTGATTCTCCTTTGCTTAAGTTTTCTTACTCATTGAGATCACATGAAACGAAGTTGACCAGTCTCCTGTTTTTTGAGGGAGTGATCTAAATTCCAGATTGTTAACGTTCCCTCCTCCTCCAGCTGCATTTTAAATCAGAAACTCCTGCTTAGTTGAATTACTTGACAATTAGTAATTACTTGCGTTCAGGAATTAGTTTATAGATAGGGATGCAAAGAATAGAGATGTGCCTTTACAGTCTTGAGCAAAGTACCTACAAGAAGAAAGGGGGAAAACTTTAGGTTTCACCTGTATTCTGTCTTTGTTACTAACTACCTTCAGGCCACTCCTCACTCAGTATGTCCACTCAGTATTTTAGGTGATGTTCAGAGACAGGCAATTCTCCCTGATCCCTATAAAAAACAATCTAAGAGCCTAAAGTAGGGTTCTGAACCCTAGTCTTCAGGAGGGACTCGAAAGTCGTGGCCAGATGTACTGAAGCATTTTAGTTGCAGCATCTAACTCCAAATTTATCTGGTAGTTTCTCCCATCCCTTGCCTGAAATTGATTTCCTTTAAAGTCAAGGCTGGATATCTGAAAACAAAAACTTTACTAGATTTGCTACTGATACACTAGGTGTAGAGCAGCTCAGATACAGAATACTGCATCTCTGAGGCCTAATTAAATTGAAATAGAAAACTATAAACAGAGGAATGAGCAATCATTTGAAAATCCACTTTTGGTTCTTTCTCACTTTGAAAACAGTCAGGGCATATGGAGTTCTCCATAGAAGCAAAGAAAATCCTTTCCCCTCCAACTCACTTCTCAGGAAATGGACACCACTCCCCTGCCAGTGAAGGGCACGAGGGAAGCTTCCATCGGGTAAACACTATGCAGAAGCCTGTCACAGTGAACAATAAGTAGCTCCAGGAGCCAATTCAAGAGAATATAACAGAACTGCAGGAAAAAAGAAACTGTGTGACTGAAGAAATCTCTGTCTACAAGGTTGAGGTTCAAGATGGTGCAAGTGTACCATCACAAGTATGTGCCTTTGCACACAAAACAGAACTCCATTTTCTCCCAGTATCGTCACAGATAAGGTACACAGATGATATCATCATGCCACATTTGCAGCTCTATAGCAGAAAATATGAAGTAGAGTTTATCTACTGAAGCTATGCTTTACTGCCAATTTTTTCAGTTTCATTTTGCCTCCTAAACTCATGAATTTCAGTCAGGCAGAAAAGAAAATTCTCACTACTTTTGAAAAGAAAAAACAAACAAAAAGCCACTAAAAATAACCACTAAAACCTCTGACCTGAACTTCTATTATTGAACATACAAGCCAAAAATTTCATCCAACCTTCCTCCTTTCAAGATCTGTTTGCATTCTACCGCTAGAATTACCTTAGTCACATCTGTCTGGATGTCACCAGAGCTTGCAACCAGTCTTACACTACACGTGGGAGAAGAGCGGAATTCATGCAAGCTACATTGTAACACCAGAGGCTGATCTCCATATACTCTTCTGTTGTCAATTAAAAGCTGATTTATCTGCTGGGCAATTTTACAGACCTTATTTTCATTTCTATCCGTTAACTAGCAAGGGAGGGCTAAAATTAGATCTGAAGTCTGAAATTAATTCTGAGATTCTAAAATGGGAACCTGGGGAAGACACCAACAGTGTTTACCAACTGCCAAATCATCCCTCTTCTTCACACATGCCAGTAGAGTACCAACTACAAACAGTAAAATATTGGGTTTTTTCTCTCAGAGCCGGTAGTATGGAGCAACAAAACCGGTATCATTCCTTATATACATTCCAAGAGAATATAACCAGTCATAACACCACACCAAGAATGAACTTTATAGTACTAGTTTAAAGGTCACAAAAATGTTCATGATGATTAAGGATTTGAATCTCTGAATACTTCATAACCGAACAGGAATACTAGACCATTAGGTGGGTCTTGAATAGATTTGGAATCTACTGCTGCTGAACAGCACCTCGAGAAGATTCACAGGTAAACCCCACCAAAATCTGGCTTATTTCATCAGTATAGATCTTATATGGAAAGCAGGATTAGAATGTAAATATAGCGTGACTAATAACCCTTGATAAATAGCTTAGGACTGTCAGAGCACTCAATTTGGTCAAGAAGGTTTCATAGAGCATGACTCTTGACTAATGTTAGGTGGTCAATGTTGTTTGCTCTGGTTAAACCAACAGAAAAATTATATACATACTCTGCCAGGTTTTCCTTAAGGGTTTCTAAGGGCAACAGCCTAACAGTGAAATAAAATAAGAGGTTTTTCTGGGTTGCATAGAACTACACACAAATGTGAAAAAAGTAGTTGGACTGCTTGTTAGCTGAGCCCTAATTCATTAAAAAAGAAAGATCTTCAGTGCACACACTAATTTTTGCATTGGTGTGTTAGAAGAGAAGAAAATCAGCATGCAAGGGAATGATTACATTTCAGGTTAAGACACTTAGAAGCAGCTACATGTGTACATGCAACACTGCAGACTATGTCACAGCTTCCATTCTGGTCAAGGAGATCTTATCAGGAATGTGGACAGCAGCTTGAGTTCGATTCAATGTACTCACACGCAGGCCCCACCTGAAGGGCCCTAGGACACAAGACAGGCAGATGCAACACAAGATGTACAGGCTCTACTGACCATATTAACCAGACGCTCCTGGGCTATAACACAAGTTTGATGCCCATCTGACATGCAGACACCTAAATGTAAGCATGAAAATTTAAGTATCAACTTCAGATGGAAACTCACCCCAAGCAGAGTAACTCCGTTACCTAAAATGACACCAACCACCAGCGTTCAAGTGCTGCCGATTACTCTGTGTATCTTCCAACTGCTGCTCCAGTACAACAATTGTCTTGCACAGGGCTGGTACATTTCACTGATGGTGGCACCATACCACCACCTGTAGATAACTGAATCCCAAACTAAAAGTCTGAAATCTCCCAGCTAACGAAAGCTCTCACCCCAGATGTTTTGATATTAAGAGCCTACTGAAAATATGAAGTGTCTAGTCTTTGTTAAAGTAAGTATAATTGTTTTGAATCTTTATCATACATTATGTACACCACGGCCCTGTTTCATTACCCATTTTCCCAAAAGTCTGTTTGTTATTAGGAGGCATAATAGAGCCACACAGTTGTTATATAGGCATGTTCTATGTTCTTTCCCTCCCAAATTTAAACACTGTAAATTTCTGAATAAATAAATTTTATAATTTAAAAATTATCAAGGAAATCCTTCCTTTGTAACTAATCACAAGGAGAAATGATCAATATATGTATTTAAAATATTAAAGAGTATGTGCTCCCCATAAAACATTTTTGCTAAAGCAAGATTAAAGAAACCAAAGTGATGGACTGCACTACATAGAATACAGTGCAGCTAAATCACCAGATATCCCCTTTGCCTGCAAATATTGCTGGATATTTGCAAGTAGGTAAGTTGTGCAGACAGGTGCTCAAACACCACCTCACAAGCTTTAAACTGGTCACAGAACCACCAAAGCGATGAGCAAAACAAGGTTGTATGGAAGAATTTATGTCATTCATTCTGCAGGAAAGAAGAAGAAAAAAAAACCAAACCCCAAAGTGCTAGAATTCACCATCTGAAAAGTGACTGGACTACTAACTTACTAAGCTTTCTTAAAACCAAAACACACCATGCTGCGGGCTATAAGTATTACTTTTTGTGCTTTTCACAGAATCACAGAACAGTAGGGGTTGGACAACAAATTCCAAAGATCTGGAAGTACTAAACTAAGCAGATGACAGAAGTAACAGTCAGGTAGATGTTGATCCTATAGAAAAGAGTGAATTTAATCCAGGAATAGAAACACTCTCAGTGCTCATGAGCATTGCTCTATGCGAGACACCCTCAACGGAGGCAGGCACTTCCACAGCACCCACAGAATCCTCAGAGACAAATGAGTGTGGCAACAGGGTTCTGTACTGCAAACAGGCAGAACAACTTCAGTGGGGTCCCGTATGTTTGTAGCATTTCTGTGAAGTCACAACCCATGGAGCCACCTCATAGATGAAACACCAGGTGAGTCACGCTAATGACAGAGTAATTGCATACTCTTGGTCAAGCAGCATTTACCATTTCAAAAAAATCTACATGGTGACTTTTCTGGAAAGTCTGGGAAGATTTTCATGTGACAAGGGTCTGACACATTCACAAGGGGAGAAGCTACTGTGCATGTTCCTACAGAAAGTTTTATACACCTTCCTTTCTGCATCCAGAAACCAAGAAATCAAGGTTAATATCTGCAGAATGACAGACTGCCTTAAAAAGGAACAGTTCAGAAGGAGTCTGGTCTGAGTTTTTTTGGTAGATAATCGCTTCAGCAGAAGTTCAGTACCATAGTACAACAAAAATGGATTAATACAACAACAGCAAATTTAAGAGATGAAATTAACATCACAGGGAAAAGTAATCTTGACTTAGTTGTCTTCATAGCAGCCCCACCACATTAAATGCCGAATTTAGCTCCAAGACTGTCATTTCCAGAAGTAAAATGGATTTAAAATGACAAAACATTGCACTTCGGATTTCAAACTGGACATTCTGAACCTTGAAATGAGCTGTAACTAAACTGCAAATGTCATTAAATATTACAAGCGTTGTAACAGAGAAGGCTATGAACACATCACTTGGAGTCCTTTAGAAAAAGAATTAGATACCTTTTTACGCTATCCTTAAACACATTTTTTAAGAGAAATTTTAGAGCCTAGATGACAGTAGTATAAGAGTTCAGTCACACTTCATGGTTTTACTTGAATCTGGTTTTTAAGTTTGTGAATGAATCCTCCATCATTTTTCTATACTATCTTCACATAAGAAGCCTGCGCTGTCTTTAGCATTCTTAACTTCTACAGCTACACATTGACATGCTGATTATAATCATACTATACTACTAATAGTAATCATACATTTAATCACAACAAAAGTGAGGGATCTGGATACACTAGAAGCTTAAATCACTATAGCAACTAACACTTTGTATCGACACTTTATCTTCTCTAGCGCTTGGAAGACTTTCCCCCTATCCCCAGGGCAGGCTGGCAGACTTGGTTTTTGGAAGAATGAATGCATTAATATTATGCCATGGCACAGACTGAAGTAGGATTTTTTTTCCTACCTGCTGAGATCATAAGAGTATTTAATCTAATCCGTTCTCCTTTACTAAAGAGTCCTCCAACAGCAGCTGACAGCTTTGTCCTCCTGTTCTATGCCAGGTTTAGTAAGAAGAACAAATCACTTTGGCTTACTCCAGAGGGTATAATTTTAATACTAAAGCACGTGGATGAAACCTCAGTGCCACATGTCATAAGAGAAACGACTCTTTGCTTATAAGTTCTATGGAGGCATACTACCACTCTGAACGCAGTGAGAAACCATGGCTCAATGCACTTTTAAGGCTAGATGGCACTGGGAGGAAGTAATAACTAAAAAGAAGTTTTCATAGGTGTGCTGACTTGTAGATACCACATCGCAGTGCAAAAACTTTGTCAGGTTGCTACAGCCCCTACGTACTCTTAACAGCAAATCTGTTTACAACTGCAGTCAGTTCACACTGGCAGATTTGAAGAGAAATGCAACTAAAATTCAGAAGTTAAAACTGCCACTTGAGTAGAATGCTTTATATATGTCAATAAAAACACAAGTAATTTCATTAAAATGTATCATAAAGCATAAATGGTTTTTTTTAACCAGAAGACACTCTAAGGAAAGAGACCGTCTGGAAACAGACACATCTGTTCCAAAAAGGGGCCAAGCAGGGGCTTGCTCCAGAAAGTTACAATCATGATTTCCAAATAGCATCCAACATTAAAAAAACCACCTGTACAATGGGATGCTGCCTATGACATAAAGCTAATTACTCAAAAACTGTCACATAGAAGAGAGTTTTAGCATTCAATCTCTTTCTTTTGTAGTTTCAAACTTTTGTACAATTAAATTGACAGTTTCTGAGCAAAGATTAAGTCTGCTGAATTGAGTGTTAGTTTGAATACACTGTTTAATCACAACCATAAACCACAAGCTGCCATGTTTCTGTTAACACAGCTTGACATGAGGAACTAAATGATAAAAAAGGCAAAAAACACTGATTCAGTGTCACTGTACTGCAGGCTCCTGTCCTCACTGTGTAAACTGTCTCCATGTATCAGAAGACACACAGAGCTTTAGAACTTCATCTCTAAACTATGGGTAGTGTTTGTTTTCAATATCTATTAATGAGTTGTTAGGATTTTAAGAAAAAGGTTGGTTATAAAGAACTAAAAAAAGTATCACGGATGACATTTTCTAGATACATGATTTATATTTCATTATTCCTTTTGACTTGCTGTATTTTAGGACTGTCTAGTTTAAAAAAAAAGTCTTTTTAAGGATCTCACTTATTTTGGAACAGACTTCTTGCACTAGTCTGGGAACTAGCGGATCTGTTGGGGTCAACACATGGTCAGAGCTCCATTACATCAAGCAAATATGAACAGAGAACAGCTTCACAAAGGGCTAGGAAAAAACCCAAACAACCCTCTTGCTGCCTTCCTGACCACTCTGCAATGCACAGGTTTGTCTATTTCATACACTATTTAAGGTCCCCGTGGCTAGATGTATTAACAAAGGGTTAACACTTGTTCAGTGATTTGACTCCCTTTTTCAATACATACGCACTTTCTCATATCTTCAGTAATGGATCATTTTAAAAATTGCACAATATGCAAACACATCAAGATATATATTATCCTCTGTACTTCCAAAAACTTAATTAATAGAACTTCAAGGCCAGCTTCCTTATACACCATTATAAATAATTTTTGAGGGATCTGAATAATAACTTGGAGAAAATATTTGAATCATAGGACTGATTACAAGGCTGTGCCTCATGTTAGTTCAAGGGACAGAGCATGCAGTATACATTCCAACAGCAAAGAGCTACAATGGACAAAACACAACAAACAAAATATTGAAGTATATAAAAGATGAAAGTGACTTAATATATATCAGCAATATTAAAATATCAGTGAAGATCAGACTTTTTGGCTTCAATTGGAAAAAATGCATTAAGAAATTGTTGAAAAAGCAAGGTTAATCTTTCGATTTTAACATGCTTATAGGTAATTCCTAAGGACAAAGAAATAGCTCTTAATATTGAGGTTCTGTTTTTTAAATTGTATCTTCTTATGGTCACTAACATCACCAGCAGGCAAAATCTTCTGAAACCAACCATATAAGCAAAAACCTTTAGTCCAAGAAACTTGCTCAATAAAGGGAAATGAAGGGTGGAGCACTTCAAATTCTATTCTTGTTAAGTTTATTATCCAAACTGATTTGAATACACAGCTTTAACAAATAAAATGAGTTAAATATAGTAGTTCTGTTATACAGAAGCCTTATTGTGCTAGCTAACAAGGAGAATGAAAAACCACAAGGGGATATTTACATTGCAACTTTTAGATGTCTAAGCCATATTGTACTGCAAGCAGAAAGGGTTAAACTTCTTCCAAGCAACAATTCAGACCAGTTGGGTTTGCATTCACTCTTTACAAAGATATAACGAGTATAAAATTGGACACCTAAAGCCTAAGGGTACAAGTATACTATTTCAGATGGTATATTTTTATAACCTGTGCTAAATTTTCTCATAAACTCTGTGTTTTAGTTCTAGTCAGAAGCTCACAATGTTTATTTCATATCCCAGTTCTTTAATTCAAATCTCAAGCATCTGACAAGAAAAACAAAACACCATAGGAAAGACACTGAACTGTACACTTGTCTTTCCACAGAGTCTTCAAAATTGCACATGCTATTAAGGAGTTGCAACACTGAATCCAGTTCTGGAAGAGAGTCATCTTGTAAGCCCACTTTTGAAGGAATCTGAGGACCAACCGGGCAGGGTGAGGTAACACCTGGGACACTAGATTTAACAGCAGGATTGATCCAAAGAGTGCCTATGGTCAATAAAAAAGCAAGTTTATCACCAAAGACCCGAATTCCAAGAATGAGTCTTCTCAGATGCCTCTCAATGACAGGAGTTAGAATTCCCTGAAAAAGCAGCCGATATTGAGAATTGTGAAGGTACAGGGCCTCTAAAAAAGGGCAGAAACTGCAGCTAGGTCTGGAACCCGAGGACTGTTCCTCAGCTGTAGTTGCCTTACGCTTTCTATGATGATAACTGGGTGAGGGGAGAAGAAGTTTTAGCATTTGTCTGGACTTTGCCAGACCAGTGGGAGGTTCTCATTACAATTCTAATGAAATTTGTGGAGCATTTGGAACTAGAAAAATATTTATCAGGTAAGTCTCTGTTCAGTAAATTTCACTATTATTGTGTTCAGACGGGCAAAGGTATTATTGTCAACATCTTGTATTAACACACAATAAACCACACACACAAAAAAAGTAATTCATTTCTGAAGCTGAACATCAAGATTTGATTTCCTTTACAAAGTACCCTTCCCAAATACAGTTGCATGTGATAATTATACCAGGATACAAACAGCTTTAGCTAGGTGTCTTTATGGAATATCGGTGCTCACATCTTACACTTGGGCCTAAGTACAAGAAGTTATTAAGAAGAAATTTCAGGAATAAATGAATAAAGTAAACTGAAAGTTAACCCTTTCTTACCAGCAGGAATTATGCCAATCCTTATATTGCACTGGACTAACGGCGCTTTGGGATTATTTTGGTCTATGCCAGAGTCCTTCTGCATTCTTCCAATGAGACCATGCATCACTTCACTGAACATGCCGTCCCCACCAACACAAACAACACTGCCAGGAAACACAAATTAGAATGCACACTAACAGTCAATAAACAACACAGCAAGTGTTCTGTTTAGGACATGCACTGGGAACATAAAAAATAGTTGTTCTATTCTCCTCCTCCATTTTTACAAAATATAGTAGCTCACAGTCAACTTGACAACTAACAAAAAGCAGAAAAAAAAAATCCAAGCTACACAACTGCAAATGCACCTAGATATGTCTGTAATGTTAGGAAAAAATGTTGGAATGCAACCTAAAAAAATCTTTATCCTCTATTGCTGTGTGCAGACAGACAAAAATCAGCAGAAATTCACTATACAAGGAACACACTGAACAAGACTGTACATTCAGCTTTGTAAGTAAGCAGAATGGAAATAAGGTACCTTCACTAAAAAGGGAAAGTTACTATTTGTGGCTTCAGGCAGAAATATATTTTACACTATTAATTTAATAGGGATATACATTATATGAAAGTCAAAAACCAGAAGAGTGCACGCTTGCATGCTCTTCTGAACATACTGAGAGCTCATCAGACCGACAGAAGTGATTTACATCTACATAACCATTCACAATGTAACACAGAGTCCTAAATGTTACCAGATGCAAAACTTTGTTTTGCAAACTTTATTCCGGTCAGAGCTGGTGTAGCAGCTACACAGATCCTCAATACGTTAATGCTCACCCGAGAACCGACAGCCAAGCAAATACTAGGAAGTAAAAGACTGTTTGACAGCAGTATACATTTCATGCACAATAATCAAATGCACACCCTGAACTCTAACAGCATAAACATTCTTTAATTGAAAAGCTAATTCAAATACACTTTAAGGGAACACAAGACAAATCCAAAGTCACGCATGTAGCCTCCAGCATACACATTTAGGAATATTTACTGTTATCTATAGGAATTATTTCCAACACAGAAACTAGCATCTACTCTTCCACATAGTCAGCAACAGATCGTGCAGAATGAGTGCTTATTTCATACCACAAGTCAGTTTATTTAATTTTTAGGTATTGATGATTTAACTTTACTTATTGTACTTTCAGCAGAGGGAAAGCTTGAAAAAACCCAGTCATTTTTACATGAATGGAGAGGACAGTCTTAAAAATCTACACTGCCTAAGAGATGGGGAGAGAAGGAAGAAAAGGATGTTTGTTTCTCATTTTTGTAATTAATTTCTCTTCTCTTAGCTTAACTACATTATTCCTCAACTTTAGCCTCTCTCATCCTTCTCTGCAGACTCTAGGAAAGAGGTTAAGTGGACAAAAATCTCCATGTCAGTTCAAGGTGAATGTTGCCTCAGTAGTGTTCTGTTTGTAACAGATACTATATCCAGGCTCAGAGATGACAATCAAGGGTAAATACGGACAGGTAAAGAAGTTGACACAAACAATATCATTGTGACCAAATTAATTGCAAACATCACATGACAAATGTGCCAGTCACATGTGAAGGCCCTTAGTGAAGAACTACTGTAAGAGAGATCTTAAAGCAACTCTTACGTTTCGGGTTTATTTTTCTAGCATTTCACTTTTTAGACAGATGATAACAGTAAACTACATATGGTAAAGGACTTCAGGAGAAGCAAGTCCACTAGACAAATGAGTTTTAAAAGAATGACAGTCCCTTCTAATCTCAACCATTCTGTGAACTAATTTAAGAACTAGGAAAAAAAAAACTGAAACAGTTTTACAAAGACTTGTGCAACAGGCATACGGATAAGGAAGCAGAGCAATTCATACATGTCAGACTTTTTCTAAACACTGTCATTACCTGAACAATATTACAGTATGCTCTAGTTATTCTGCACAATGATGTACAAAAACCTGCCATATTGCAACTGAATGAATATTTTAAGTAACTGTCTTTAACGAGAAGCTGCTCTATCACTGAGCTATTAGATTAGTACACTCAGCAGATGAAATTCTTATAAGGGGATATAGGAGGAACAAATGGGAAACACACACAAGAGGTTTAAATAAGCTGTCTTAACTAAATACACTTGGAAAGCAGTGAGGCGGCTATCATTAAGAATCCTGTATCCAGTTCCAAAATTACAGGCATGGTTTTGCCAAATAGGGAGTCTGAAGAACTCATCACTGAATGAAGGGAAAGCCACTTATCAGAACCAGTCTAAGAGTACAGGTAAATAACAAGTAGATGTAGGAAACCAAAGGCTTTTTTCCTGTATGTGAGAAGAGTCAATCAAACTTGAAGAAACACATGCATTTACGTGGCTCACCCATTTTTAAAATCTTCCATATAATCACGTCATCTATTATTTAAAAAGTAGTATTAACATAAGAACTCCTTCCTAACATCAGTGTTCACCAAGGAACAGATTTGTACACGTTGGATGAAAATCAGACTTGAAAGAGAGGTTGAAGTTCACAAGCTACCTGCTGTTAAGGCCCAGCCTGGGAACAGAAGAATCATGAGATTCTAAAACAATGCAGTTCTCTGGTGAATTAACTCAGTCACGTTAGAGACAAAACCAAAAAGCCCCACCAAAGAAAAAAAAAAATAAATTCTACAATAAGAGACTGTTTGAATCTGCCAAAACCACTTCAGGTATCACTACAACTGGTCATTGCCATTTGTTGTAAAAAACAATTTCCTAGGAGTAGACATGGGCTCACTTCTCTTTTCTACTCTGTATTGGAATATCACCAACCATCACTATTATCTATTTCAAATTACTTAAGTCAAATGAAAAGGAAAAATCTTAACTAACTAGGTTTTTCTAGGATTCCAGTTTCCCTTCCTTGCACTTCTGCAAAATTAAGAACACACCTAATATAATCAAAACTGTTTATTTAAAGTTAACTCATTTTAAAGCAGGTGAAGTCTGGGAACTTAACCTATGAATGTGTTTTCTTACTATCACAATTTGTCAATATCACGCCCTCACTTGATTTACACAATGCATACACATCTGCTCCCCTAGCAAAAGTACTCTGGAAAGACAGAAACTGTTTTATTTTTGCAACTTACCAGTTCCAATGTACCAGTCAGCAGGCATACCAAGATCCTATTTTAAAATACTGTAGTTATGAGAGTTTATTGTCACAGGTTCTGCATATGTTTTCATGATTATCGAGTCATGTAACTTGTTTCATGTCAGAATCAGAAACTGGAATAACTAGCTTGTTTGTTAAAATATTCTGCTTCTACAGCAGATTGAATAATGAAATGCAATTTCACCATTCAATTAGGTCTTCTTTTAAAACAGTAATTCCACAACAGAACACACACAAGTAAAGCCACATGATGTAGCCATTATTTGACAGTCCTACATAGCAAGAGGAACTATCTGAAATGTTTCTAAACAGTTTATGGTTTTTATACACAGGCTGAATGACACTGATAAAGTGTTCTGGACTCCTATATATCTCAAGATCACCTATACCACGAAACATTTCAGGGTAGCTTTCAAGCTGTCACAGAACGCTCAGCTTCTGGATGAGCAGAATTTATCTTACATTCATCTCTTGAACACAAATCTCATGCAAATACTGTTATACTACACTTGAATGTATTGTGTGTTGAACAGTTTTACAGGAACAGCTGAGTTTTCCTTTGATACTCCTAAATGTGGATCTCCTACAGAACGGAATATGTCCCAGAACTTTCAGCTGTTGCAATAAACGTATCAGCAATGAAGGCTACTATTTTAAATTAGAGACAAGAAGAATCACAGAATCATAGAATCACAGAATAGTAGGGGTTGGAAGGGACCTCTGTGGGTCATCTAGTCCAACCCTCCTGCCGAAGCAGGG
>Ga0065711_1031190_pt1 | contig 30314 bp, 18 predicted proteins | sample Hoacrofraction12_FD_59098 | JGI IMG/M metagenome (GOLD analysis project Ga0065711, IMG submission 59098) | Hoatzin crop microbial communities from Cojedes, Venezuela - Epithelial fraction 12 v2 (version 2) | ecosystem: Host-associated > Birds > Digestive system > Esophagus > Crop | place...
GGACTGGCTAAACTGCCAACCAAGATGCCAATGAACACAGTTCTGGTGATACTTCTCTGTGGTTTGTCACCCTCTCATTTCAAATCGACTTGAGACCACCAAGAAACCGCTAAATATCATTAGAAACATCCTCAGGTCACTACCTGCCTTGCATGGAATTATGGAATTATGCATGCATAGCAGACAGTATGACTGAAAAAATCGGGAGATGCCAGAAGAATGTGTTCCACCCTCTATGTACTCTCCCATTCTCCTTGTTAAATGGTGCATATTTTGAAAACTGGATTTTCCCACAGACCTGTTGTGATTTTCCAAAAATAATGTTTTGTAATATCCTTAAATTGTTACATTCCCATTGTTGTTATTACTGTGGATTACAAATGAAATTCTAGCCTTTCATCTGCTGAGGGGGCTTAGTTTCAACCCACAGTTTTAGAAAGGAGTCTCAGTTTTGAGCCATGAAAGACTCCTCCATCTAGATATCATAATTTAAAACAGACTGGTAGGTTAAGAACTGAGCTATAACATGATAGGAAAACAAGTCTTAATGAACAATGATTTGCATACAAGATTATTAAATGAAAATCGATCAAACTATCATTTATTGAAGTAAACAAACAGTCTAGCTGCCCTGTTTCTGGAAACATTTTGCCTAAGGGAAAAATTTAAACCTGGGCAGATAATCAGGATAAGGTATTTGAACACTCAAATCCTGCTGGAGTCTTCAAAGTAGGTGTTAAGTGGTGCATTAAATTTGTGCTGTTTTGTCTAAGCAGGGTGAATTTGCTCTTCTGTAAATAGTGGGAAAAGCATTTTACAATAATTTGAATCCATGAATAACTGCAATATATTAAAATATCTAAAGTATGACCACTAAATGTTTTTGTACATAAGCCAAATGAGTGGTATATCCAGGACTGAAATGACTTGACTGACCAAAGAAAGATAATATATAATTAAAATGACATCTGCAGCACTAACCAATGGGCTGAGAGAAAGTGACATCACAGATCTCCTATAAGCTGGAAGCGTATTATTAGATCTAAACCTGGCTGTAAAATTACTATCTGCCCGTGGGATTATCTTTAGGCATTCAGAACCATTGTTTCATTTACTGATAGAACAGCAATGATAACAGGCTGACTTCGCTTGTCACATTGTTTTTTGGCCTTTCTTTATTCTTTGCTCACATTAGCTGCAGATGAGAGGAAGACACGCTTCAGCTGAATCATTTTCACAGAGCTTTTCATTATTTTACAGTTGTTTTACAGGCTGTTTATTTTTTTGCTCCCCCTCAAAGAAAAAAAAACAAACAAAACAAAGCATTTTTAATTGTAATAAAAATCAATGAGGAGTAAAAGATGCACAGAATGTAACATCCAGGAATGTGGCAACTAAGGAATACCCACTGGCCTAATGCAGCACAGGGAGACCATAAGACTTTGCTTGTAGCTCCCATTATTAGCACAAAGAACCAGTAGCTACCGGTTATATCCCAGCCTCATTAAAATTCAGTGCCAAAATTCCGACTGACTGCAGTGGGTACATTTCATCATTTGAGACCTAGGACACAGGACATAATTCTCCTTCAGTGCAGGGCTATCTGGGACACCTAATCTCTACAGATTACATTTCTGCATTAAATTGGACACAGCTGCATTTTGATCTGTTTCACACGCCATTTTTATGTTCCTGGCAAATTATTAAGTTGCCTATACTTGTAACAAGACTCATGTGCCACCAACCTAAAATAGCCCAAATTCTAAGAGCACGTAAGGAGACAGGCAGCGAAAAGGGAAAATACAGGAAGCTCCAAACTTTGCCGTTGCTTCTGAAAGCTGTGCTAATGATCCTTAACTGCAAAGTGGACTTCATGCGCTCTCAGAGGTCTGGTCATAAGTGTCTAACTCCCAGTGTTTGAAATAGTTCCCATACACCAATTTTGCAAACTGGGCAAAACTCCAGGAGCAGGCAGGACCACAGCTAGTCATGGACTCATGCATGCACTGCTAAGGCAAACATGGACCTTGTGCTTTCCTCCACGCTGCCCTGACACGGGGCAGCTACTGCCATGTGTTATCTCTTACAGCATCTCCTAACATCCCTTCCAGTATAACCTTAAACCTCTGCTCCATCAACCACTGAAACCGGCAAACAGGCTGCATATGCAGAGAATTCTGCCTCCTGCTCTTGTCACTACCATCTTGCTTTTCTTTGTGTTTTTTTTCCCTAACCACACCCATCTGCTGTCCTTTACCTTAGTCTGCAGTTGGAGGGAGTGACCATCTCTAGTACAGTGAAGGATTTAGCCCATGATTGATGCCCTCAGTGCTACCGTCACAGAAATACGTTGCAATTTTATTAATAGTAGTTAATACATTAACTACTTTTAATCCACATTAGACTGTTTCATTGTCCCTTTTAAAACTGATACACAGAATAGACTTTTCATGCAGATCCCTTCGGCATAAGTCTTTGATTCAAAACTCTCTATATATACAGCCACTCCACTATGCCATTAAAAGCTCATGCTGCATCTGTGAAGTGTCTGCAAGCAGCTTAGATACACCATCCCTGTTAGAAAACATTCCTCCAGCACTCAGCCAGGGCCAGGAACCATGTTTATGAACCATGAATTGTTTGTGGCCGGTCAGTGGTGCTTACCACCTTTTTGATGTAAAGCAGGACGGAGATAAAGACCAAAAAGCTAGTGGGGGCAAAGACTCATAAAGGTGGGCTGGAGGAAAGACAAGAAGCATATGGTGGTACAGCACAACAGATACAGAAGTGAGACATCACTGCAGAAAAAGTCAAAGAGTAGAACACGCAACACAGCAAAGAGCAGCGATGTCTTTGAAAATTAATTTGATTTTTAAATGTGTCCTGGATGTAACATAGGGTAAACTGAAATACATTTTGTCCTGAAAAGTGACAGCTGTGGGTCTAAGCTGTGAGAAAAATCTGGGAGGATCCATTCTCAGCTGTGCTGTTACCCCATCAGAATTGCTCTTCATCTCACAGTGGTAAGAAACATCTCTTACATTTCAATATTAACAGCTTCTTAATGTGTATGTTGCAGTGTGTTTCATGTCAATTGATATGCAAACTTGTCTCAGTTACCTCTAAAATGGAATTCTCATTGATATTCTTTGTTTCTCACTACACATCCATAATTAAGTGGTTAGCTTATTTTTAGGGATATTATGTGCAGTCTGCAGTAAAGAATGGTCCAAAAGGATAAGCAGATCTGAAGAACTTTCGTATCACAGACCTGAAGCACACGGCTATGTTCCAAATGCTCCCTATATCAAGAAAAGAGAGACTTTCATAAAAATGCATGTGCCTTCAGGTACTTCATAGAACAAAAGTGATTAAAACAAAACAAAAAAACACAGAAATGCCTTATGTCCAGATGACAGAGAAGTACATGGGTAACAAACGATTTGCTAATAAGGCATACCCATTACTTTGCATACTTCAGGTAGAATTTACTACCTTTCTCATCAGCTATCTCAATATCAAGTGTCTGCTGTTAACCCCAGGCGTTCAGGTTCTCTCCATTTTCAACAGCAGTAGGACCTGTCACAGGACTATATCAAATCTACCTCAGTTCCTAGGTAATGACTGGGTTCAAACACTCAGTGGGGGCTCCCCTTTCCTGGTTGTTAAGGAAAAGTAGCACAGAAAAAACACCTGACTAAGATGAGAAAAAATTCTACAGTGTGAATACTTCCTTCTCGGCCTAGAAACTGGGTTGGAAAGTCATCCCAGATGTAACATTTTCTGCATCCTTATTTGAACAGAAAAACTAAGAGAAGCATTCTTTCTTGCAACGTGCTAACAATTCTGCACCAACACCAAGCCTGGTTGATGGTACATAAAACTAAAACCAAATAAAATCTTCACTAAATTGCTCTGAATGTTCAAGCAGACTGAGTCTGCTTTTTCAAGTGAGGCTTATGCCACTTCCAGTTTTTGCTCAAAACATTTGCTTATACATATATTTATCACAGAAATGGCCTTACCTCAGCTGCATCTTGCTGGTCTCTGAAGACAATTGCATTTTTTATGGTTTGGATAAAAAATCCATTCAGTTCCTTTTGTTTCTTGTTTGGCAAAATCCGGAGCAATGGGATCATTATGCATGGGAAAGAAACTGTAAGAGATTTTAAAAAAGAAAACACAGAATCAGACTGTAAAAGCATATAATAGCCCCCTCCTTTCATTAATATTACAAAACTCATGAAGTGGGATGTGTTACTTTCGTGAAACCTGTTTATTCCTCTTTCTCTTTCCCCCTCCCTCTTTTTCTTCCACCCCCCATGTCCTTTATAGTCAGGAACTAGAAACCTGAGTGGTCTTGCATCTTAATGAACTCCTGATTAATTTATGGACATCTTAACACTAGCAAATCGGTCATCTGAAAACCCCTGTGCTGTCAACAGGGCAACAGTGTGGAAATTCAGACCACTTAATGTACCAGCAGAAACAGATCAACCAAGGAACCCAATGCCAAACCCTACAGAAACTTTCTTTAATGAAGGATGTGGTCTTATACATACCGGGGCACATTTCTGTCCCTTCAGAAATTAGTCACAAATCCCACTCTGCAATCAGGTTAAACATTAACCCCAGGACATATTGGATACACAACTCCAGAAGGCAACAGCTCGTGTGCTGCTAGTACAGGTGCAATCTGTAATGCCAGCAGGATCAGATGGGCACAGGAAACTTTGCCACTCTGCCACCTGACACTACTGTGAGCAGATCTAGATAGCAAGATGGTAAAACCTTAATCACCTTGATAATGCTGTGGCTTCCTCAGCTACGATTCTTACTGCCCTTGCATTACCAATGACAGCAACACCGTGAAGCCTTAGCTTTCATGCCCTAGAACTAACTGACTTTATACTCCATTACTGCATTCCCTATCCATTCACCTGAAAATAAATGCATTCTCGTAATGACAGCCTGTGCTGGCACTCATGAGCTTTATGCTTTATAGCCATCAACCAGGCTGCTGCTGCTATTCAGATAAGAAATTGTAGGACTTATACTATCTGCTTATGCTTCTCCAACTCTTTTCTTTAGTGGGTTATCAGCTCACTGTTGTTTACGGTTTGGATTTCAATTTCTACCAAGCAAACCTAATGCACAAGTTCTGAAGGACATTTACTCTATTTTAATGCAGAAGTGTATTAAAAGAGATACCGTAGAAACTACAGGTTCCAGAAACCTTCCACACAAATCAACCAGGAGCATTGCCTTCCCAGACTTTCAGTTTCTGAAGGAAGCTGCATTAACGGTGACAAGAGCTGTAGAGCATATGATGGAAATCTTGAGGGTATACTTGGCCTGTAGGTTGCATTCTGAACAGCTCTGAAATCATAATGTCTGCTATACATTATCCTGCTCCTGCTTTGGCATGTTTTGTAATTTGAGCACAACTTTTAGAAAACTACCATAACATAGTACAAAAAGATAGACTATACTCACGGATTAGAATGAGAAGAGGCTTAAACAAAGACATTTCAAAGAATGTTCTGCAATTCTTAACAAAGGGGTCGCTGGGATTCTTCCAAGAATCCACCTCAGTACCAAAAGCTACGCTACCAACGACATCCAAGGTAAAGCAGTTGTAACACCTGCATTGAGTTGAAGAATAATAAATTATTAGCTACAAATTAAATATCCATTACTACCTTGCTTCTACAAACATCACATAAGATTAATTTTTGCCTCTGATTTTCTTTCTGCTTTTAGATTTGAGCTTTGCCAACAAGAGATGTTTCCATCGTTCTGATAAACGCTGGTGCTTAGTAACAATCACCTTCTCTTTGTCTACAAAGCGAACATATTTTCATAGAGCTCAATAATTCCACTAAAAATTTACAAAAAATACACAATTTCATTTGTTATTACCTAGAAATCAAATGCAACAGGTCACAGATTCATAAGCACTTTGTTAGTATGCATCCTAATATGAGAGATCATTCCTTTCTCATTCTGAACTGCAGAAACCACACCTACTCACAGTCCAGTCTAAACTCTCAGGGACAAGAGGTGCTTAAGAAAAATTTCCTGTTAACGATTTCCCTCGTCTTCTTGATAGTTCCTTTGTAATATAAAATCAGGGTCAAAAACAAGAGGAACTGACACCATGTGAAATCTGTATCTCTGCAGAGGAGCAGCAAATGCTTTGAGAACAAATGATCTACGGACAATGATCTAGAAACTTCAGAACTTGCTGAATCTCTCCCTGCATATCTGACCATCTATCCAGTTGTCTCACCATCTTTATTCCTATGGGGCATTAGCAGCTATAGTTAGTTTTGAGATAAATGGACTGAGAATGTAAAATATCCTCAAAATTTGATTCTTGGGATCAAGTGGTCAAGTTTGCAATGACTGTTTTTCTATGTTCCCTTACAAAAGGCTGATATCAAATTCTCGGGTGCTTTAGCCTGAGTGAGCACACATTAAGAGGAGGACAGGACTCGGGCCCAGTATATCCTGTACATATATTGTGAAGCAGCATTTCTAAACTATGATCTTCGGGCACCATCATTCTGATGACACCAGAGCAGATTTGAAAGATGACAATGGTACTGCAAAGCTAAGTAACTTCTTTGGTTTTCAACTCTTACACACACACAAAAAAAGCATTATTAAAAGTTGAAACGTTAGAAGAGGGTCCACTGCAATAAAACAACAATTTCAGAAGCACTCGATCATCTACCTCTCCAAGGTACTGAAAAAGCTTAAACACAAAATTTTGAGTTGCTGGCAAAACCCAAAATGGCTAAAGACATCTAACGTACAAGATGACAGGAGACTGCAGTAGGGTATTTACATTCAAAAAAATAGCTCCCAAGGCAATTCTGGGAAACTGCAGTGCAATGAGGATCAGATTTATACATGTCAAACCTGCTGAAATGGTAGTATGATAAAACAACTGGAAGATCATATTCCGAGATGGTCACCATCATTCATTTATACTTTCAGAAGGTCTTTTCCAAAGCGCCTCTTGAGAGGTGAAACCCTAGCATGGATCAATAGCTAAAAGACCAGGCAAAGAAAAAGGACAAATGGAAAAAGGGAAAAACCTGGAAGGATTCAAAAGGTCAATTTTCATCAAAGCACTAGGCTAAGCATAACATATCTCAAGGTGTCATAGCATCTCTTCAGATGTTTAATAAAGAGATCTCTGTGCACACATGTACACTTGTGTAGCTACTTGAAAAGAGATGGATGACTTGTGGCTAAATATCTATTTCTTTAGATGAAACAAAATTATTTGCACTGCTCTAGATTGGGGGAAATCACAAAGAACTTCAGAGGGCACTGGCCAACCTAGCAAATTAAGTGTATGCAAAATAGTGCCTATTACTAAGAATGCATTTGAACTACTGATATGCCATACAGGGTCCTAGAAGAAAGGCATCTGCTCAGAGAAAAAGAGCTAGACAGTGTCGAGAACAGTTCAGTGAAGACCTGATGAAAGGGCAACAAAAAAGATAATAGCATATTTAATACATAACAAATTGGAGAAAGCACAGTATGGAAAATATTAGTGTCATTTTATAAATCAATGGTGCATTCTCATCTGGAGTGCTGGTCCCGTTGTTTCACAAAAGGCTAGCGTGCCATTAGAGGGGGTTAGGAGGAATGTGGTAAGAATGATTAAGTGCTCAAAAAACCTCATATAAAAAAAGCAAGAGGGTGATGGACTAGAGGGATTTGATACTAGACCAATTCCTGTATTTGTACATTATTGGCAGCCTGTAGAGAGCAGACTGGACAGGGACTGATGCAGCTTTCCTTTCTGCTTCCAGCTGTTAAAACTTCATTAAACAACAGCTAGAAGTACATTAGACGCTTTTCCAAAATTACTTTTCAAGCATGCAGTGGCTACCCCCAGGAAGAAAAGGCATCTATCAGACACATCCTCTTTTAAACTATGATCTCCACTTATAAAAGCGAGGGAAGAGAAAAAAAAAAAAAAATCTTCTTTTATACAGTAAGCGCATATTTAGAATAGCTGCTGCTATTGACATTTTTTTTCCGTGAATCTGCTACTAATTTCTGGCATGTTGAACATACCTCTGGATATCAAAAGCTTTACCAGAATCTGCATAGACTTTCAAGTTACACAGCAGGACGTCACAGGCCTGGTTTATTAGCGGTGTCATCTAGAAAGGAACACATTGTATTGTGAAAAACATTAAAATGTTCTTAAAAAAATCAATTATTCTAAATATAGTTTTATCCAGTAGATGGGACAGAGCTCTCGGGATCCTCTGCAGGTATGGTCAGGCACTTCTGCACAGATGAGATGAAATGTTGGGACTGTCTGCTAAAAATAAACCTACCCGTTACAGGGATGCCCTTCTCCAGCTCTGGGCCAAAACACAAGAGGCCCTGTCGCTTACTTGACCTTGATTCTTGCCCACCCATCGCTATATACACAGGGAGCTATCAAGCAAAGACATCCCCCTCTCTTTTTAATCATTCCCTATTCCAACTGATGATTTATCATGACCCATATTTATAGTACATTACATTTAGGCTATGTATGCTCCAGAGGAGAAGGAATAATGTTTTCCATAGTCCAAATGTCCTGTAAATCCTTAATTTAAGGGATTACATTAGAAAAGCACCACGTATACTATGACAAGTTGCTGAGGGCAAACTGCCATTGCTACCTGAGGAAAAGGTTTTCTGGAGTGGTGATGCCGTTAAATGGACATTCAGGTGAATTTATTCAGCTAATGGTTCTTTTCAGCCACTGACACATGATGGTCAGGTGGACTTACCCACAGCCTGGTTGTAGCTAACAGTGCAATAGTCTCCTCTCTAGCTCTTCACGGACACCATGACATCGGCAACCATCAAGACCTCATTAAACTCTCTCTCTCCTTAACTTTTTACATATGAAAGGCATCAGACACTTGGCCTTGACTACACCTACTAGGGGGGTAGAGGAAGAGTGTAGCAACAATCCAGTCATGACCCTAAAGGCATGATCTGCTATGGACCTTTCTCCATACAGACTGCCGGGAGATCCTTGTAGCCTGCAATCTAATACCACAGTCTTGCCTCAATAACTATGCCAAGCATCAGCAGACATACGCGCAGAAACCTGCCTTTCCTTCCTGAGCAACCTCCTTCAGCATACGGATGACAACAAAGATGAGAACAGACTTGTCCTATGCCTCTAACTTTCCTGTTACCAAAAAAGAGACTTACTGCAGCCTCTCAGCACACTCCAAGAGCTGTGCAGCCTGCCCAGCCAAGTCCATTTTGCTTGGCACTTCTACCTCTGTGAAACTGGCATAACACTTTGCGCACAGGCACACTGCCATCCTAACACATGGGCAAGACTATACGCAGTCAAAAGGCCAACGCGGGAGCATCCAACATGTTTTCCAAAGGCAAAAGTCTGAGTCAAGAATGTGTCTAGCTGCTTTCGAGGTCCCATACCTATATGGGACGGAGCAGGTTGTCGCTATTTCAGTTCAAAGCCGGATTGATTTGAGCTTTGCCACAATCTCACAAGACAATTCTAAAGCCAGATTAGTACTTGGTAAAAGTAGCTGGTACATGTTTGGGAGGTGCACATCACTTTACGTGGCAGTTGTTTTCCCCTTCTGGCTTTCTAAAGAAGGTCCCCTGCAATGAGTTTCTTCTCAAATGGTTCAACAAAATTACCACAGTTCTGTTCAACAGATTGAAACAGGGTGAAACGCTTTACAATCTCCGGGTCCAGCCCCTCCAATGAACTGAACCAGTCAAGGAGAACAAAATGAAAATCCACATTTTAACAGGTATGATGTTTCCTAAACAGATGGTGATCATTTCAGATTCTCCTTTTATTGCCTTATTTTCTCTTTTATTCTTCATCACATCACCAGACCTGCAACCACCCAGCTGGTTGCTGTTGCTTTCCAACAGCTGGCAGAGATGGCAGGGGCATGTACGCCTGGCCAGGTCATCTCACAGCACCTCCGCACTTTTCACATTCCACCAGCCTTTCAAAATACCATTGCAATTCATTTCTAGCCATAAGTTATTTTTATTAGCAAACCTAACCAGGAAAATGGGGAGGGGGCACATGGATTTGATTTATTGTTAGCATGATAGGACAGAGTCATATCAATGAGACAATTATTTGCATATGAAAGCTATGGGGGATATCTACTCAGGAATCCTGGGTTGGGTTTGCGTTTTTATTCCCCTGAGGTACATAAATTAGTCCAAGATTGTTAACTACAAAGACCACAGACTGAAACATTCTCAAGTCCCTTAACATTTTAAACTCTTTGTTCAATTGTCAAGAAAAATAAAGCAGTGCTGGGGGAGGTGAACTCTACCAAACTTTGAAAACCGGCACAAAACCAGACATGTTGATCTGCACCGTCCTGGGTACCACTAACTTCCTATACATTATCATTTGCCAGCCAGAACATAAAAGCTGCATAACCTGCCTGAGATTCAGATCTTGGTGGGTAAACAAACCCCAGCTGCTCTGTGTTCAGATTGGCTGAGAGTAACAGGATGAATAAAAATCTAAACAATATGGTCCCTGTAAATATTTGATCTGCCAGTTATCTAATAGCAAGAGTAGCCCAGAGTCCAAATTTCTTTCTTTCTGCCAAAGAGCAGCATTTGGGGTTAGGGTTTTCATGATGCCAGGGGCTTCGCTGTATAAATCCTGCCAATATGCTATTTGGCACATAACAACAATTAGTTTCTGATTCTGCATACGCACGGTGCATAGAGATGTTTGCACCATTCAAAGGCATCAAAGTCACGTTCCTCTAGCTAGATGTAGTCCTCAGTATTCATTATTATTATTCCCCTTATTATTAGCCCCCAAACTATAAAGTAGAAGGCTGGATCATATTCACTGTAGACAGACACACAGGAGACATTACTGTTCACGCACAGTATGCAGAAGTCACGTTGGGCCTCTTGTCCCACAAATGCGAATAAATACAAAGGAAGGAAAAGGAAGAAGAATAGACCCCTAACATAAGAATTGCTTTTGTACCAGATTCAGTCTTTAGGCAAAGAGCAGAGGGTCAGGAAGATGTTTGAGCGAGGATTTGTTTCCATCATCTCACAGTAGGGCCCTGCTATTCATGGGCACAACTTACCAAGTGAGCAAGTCAACCAGACACTGTCTCGTGGCTCAAGGACATGCACATTTCACATATCAGCTTTTACGTTAGTGATTTGCTCTGTCTCAGGTGAGCACACTTGCTTTGCTGAGTAACAACAGCAATTTACAGAGACCCTTCCAAAATGCCTCTCACCAACGTGCACAAGCAGAGTAAGAGCAAATCCAGGAAACCTCAGTGGTTGGACTGTCAAATCTTACGTCCTAGTGGGACCTGGGAGACCTACACACCTGAGAATGACATTAGAGGATTTCCCTGCACTGTTCTGCCATGTTATCACAAGTTCTGCTTTGTGTCTCCCTTCGTTTGAAAGAAAATGCCTCAACACAAACTCCATTTTGCAGGTTATTTAGGACAATGCTACATTATGCTGTGCTCTCTTCTTTAATTTTTGTGTACTGTTTTGTTTTAATGGTTGGTTAATGGAGGAGAGGATTCCCAACATACTGATAGGAGATGACAAGACTACTGCAGCACCATCAGAATAAATAAAAATCAATAGGTTTTCTGCTGGTGTTGGCTGTAAAAGGGAGCAAAGCTATTTATCAAGTCTGACAAGGGGTCCAGAACTGCAGGATCATCACAGGCACCACAGCAAAAAGAGGAGGAACAAATTAAGAATTACTAAATAGCAAATCAAGATCGGTATAGCAAGATCACTAACATATCAGCTTGTTTCAGTACATAACAGCTGAGGAGAGCATGACAGGAACACCGGGAAATGCATCTTTTCTTTAAGGGCCACCAGGTATTTTACTTCACCCATTCCCCATGAATTAAATCTTGGATCAGCTTTCAGTGGTCTGTATTCTCCTTTAACAGATGAAAGTTGTTTCACATGCAGAGAATTTAAATAGCTTCTGCCAGATCACCACAGTGATCTGCAGTCAATGGCAGAGCTGGAAGTGAAACTTCTTGGGTCTCCTGCCTCCTATCTCTCATTTCTGGTTCTTAGTGCTCCCAGAGCAATGGCACTATGAGGTCCATCTATGGTTCCACTGGAAAGAGCTTATTGTCAGATCTGTTACTAGCTCCAGTGGTATCTCACATGGGATGCTACCAAATCTTACTGCAGGATGAAGCTTAGAAGTCTACTGATTTATGCTATGCTCACCACTATAGTTTATGCTATGCTCACCACTATAGTATTCGGATTTAGTGTTATCTGGAGCCAAACCTTCCTTCAGTTGGAGTAGACTGCTTTACTAATCTTTACATACTCATTAGAAAAAGAAAATTGGAAAGGGAGAACCATAAAAGCAACAGCGAAACAGTGCACGGCTTTTAAGAAATATTGAGGAGACAGAGGGAAAAAGCTGAAGAAGATGCCACAAAAACCTGAAAATGCTAGGAAAACAACTCTCTGCGTACATGCAGCAATTGCTACGCTGGCTACCCAACAGCTCCATAATGTCTCATTTCAGTTAATTGCTCTTGGCTTTGCAAACTTCAATATTTCTGGGATCAACTTTTCCACATTTGGTGACTGGCTGTTGGAGGGTTGGTTTTTTCCAAACTAAGGGGAAATTCCTCCAGTTTAGTGAACTTCTCAGTGACAATACACTGCTTCTGTGGAGAGACAAGAGCAAAGGACACCCCTGTCCCCCGCCACAGCAGCTAGATGCCTCTGCAGGGCATTACGGGTCAAACCTTGGCAACACACACCAGCTCTATCTTGGGTTTTGTCCCCCAGCAGCCAGACCGAAGAGTGGATGACCAGCTTCTTGTTCTTGATAGTGCTGAAGTTGTTTCCTTAGCCTAGTAGCAGATTCTAGTGTTTCTGAAACAGAGACATCGGGAACCTACACTCAGCGCTCTGGCCCTCTGTGCATCTTCTGTCTGCAGTGATTGCTATGGGGAGCACACGGCGTTGTTAACATTTACGGCTGTCACAGGCTAATAGCTCCCAGTTCTCTCAGAGCATCCAGACAGACAAGCCTATGTTTGGAGCGGCACTAGGGGCCGCAGCACCCAAGGGGAACCACTCTCTAAAGCCACCCGGGAGCATCACTGGGGAGTTTGCAGAGGGGAACGAAGGCAAGGCAGGCATCCAGAGCAAACAGAGGGGAAGACTTTGGTGTGGGGTTTTGTCAGAGCTCAGACCTCTGTGGCAAAGGAATCAATCAACGTCTTGGGAGAAGAAATGAGGCATGTGTCTAGCAGTATGTAGAAATGTGTATAAAACAATATATCTAGGTTTTTATGCAATAAAGTAATACCAAAACTAGCTTATTTGTAACTCCTCTGAGGTAGAGAGGAAGAGTTTATTACAAACAGGATGTCTTCTACATAACTCTGAATACGCTGTAGTATGGCCAATACTAGAACACGGTATTTTTATTTCCATGCTGCTGTAGAGGTTCTGAGAGAGAGTAATAAATATGGCAGAGTTAAAAAGTGATATCATAATTAATGAGCATTGATTTCCTTTGAGAAGTGTTGGTATGGCTTCTAAATTAAGAAACAGCATGAGAAGCACATGGGCGAGGACTTAGGTTGCATTAACTTCAAATCCCAGGACTGTTCATGTATTTGGGTAGAAAATGAAATGTAGGGCTTAGGAGCACATCTATTCAAAAGAGGTTCTTAATCTCACATGGACTTACTGCAAGCGTCTCTCTGTGTAGGGATGGACGGTCTTCTGGTGAAGACATGAGACAGAGGAACAAAACTGGGCCTTTCAGAGAGACCTTCCCCACTCCTTGTTTTCCCTCTTTCTGCAGACTTCAAGGATAAATTGACCATTTCCAGGTCACCCTGAGGCCATGCACAAGCACACCCCTTCCACAGAGTCTGGAAGAGGCAGCACAGGGAAAACTGATTATCAGCACAAAAACAAAGATCTCAATTTTTGCATGTGAGATGGCTACCAGGCAGTACCCAGCCCTCCATTTTGCTTCCTACCACTACTCCTGCATTGCAGCTCCACCAGCAAGCAGCACAAAGTGAGCACCGGGACTTCTCCTCCCATCCCGGTTTCACCAGTCAAACCTGTGCATGCCTGGCCCCATAGCACGATGGCCAGGGCCCCCTCCTGCTCGCCCTCACCGCTCTCCTCAGCCAAGCCTGCCCGCTGGTGCCGGCAGAGGTTGCTCTCCGCAAATTGAGGGGAGCGCGGCTTTATCTTTTGTTAGTCCGCCAGCAAAGAGCCAATGACCTGCAGTAAGGCAGATTAATTTCCTCTAGGAAAATGCAAAACTCTCCTCTCTCCACCACGCCGTGAGCAACTAATCGCTTGCATATTTAAACATCCTCGCCTCGCTAAAATTTCACGATGGAGCCAGTGACAGAGCAAATGTCGGGGTGCATAACCAATGGCATTGTCAGTCGTGATTAATCAGCATCTCCACCAGGCTGGTGGCCAATTAGAATTTACCATAATAAGGAGGTGACAGCCGGCGTTGCTAAGCGACCGCTGTCTATAGAGCTGGGAGAGCCAGACACATTTAGATGTTACTGTGGATTTCGACAGCGGCATGTCAAAACAACACAAGCGTCTGCCCAGTGGAAAATTTTACAACCCAGAACTGGGCACCGGAGTGAGGCATGGTTCCCTTTCAGAATAAAATACATAAAGGAAGAGGTGTTTTTTTGTTGTGGGTTGTTTTTTTTTTCCCCCTTGAAAGAAGACTTTAACCAGTCAATCATTTATCTGCATTTAATTAAGAGATATCGTGTCACTGGAATAGGACTTTGTTACCGGGTAATGGGTTCCCATGGCTAAGTAAATGCTGAGACATTTATAGGAAATTAGCAGCAGGTCAGCACAGAGACATTTATTTTCAGTCAGAGGTATTTATCTGGCAATGACATTCTGTTCCAGTGACTTATTTTATTATATGAAAGGATTAAAGAATAAAAGGAGGAAGGGGGGAAGGAGATGGAGAAATGAAAATAGACTGACAGCAGTTCCCGTGTTAACATGCGAGCTGCTGACTCTGCAAATCACGAAAAGCTATGTTCCAACTGAGAGCAATAACCTTTCCTGCACTTTAGCTTACTCCTAACAAGGTGGCAGGGAGGAAGGTGTAAGGGTCCTTTCTGAGTTTGCTGCACTTTTATGGACAAACTGGCTTACATAGAGAAAGACAGAGCATCATATCCTCACACGAACTATTCTGATTTTCACCAGTCTATGACCTGGACCACACCGTACGTACACTCTACTGCGTGTGCTCTTCAGGTCTAAATAAACTGGCACAAAGTAGCAGGTTTTACCTATCCTTAATATGGACCTATATGAAGTAGATGCCTGCACAAAAAAAACATGGTTATGTCTCCTAAATTATGAATGTAGCACTGTCTACACCTTACCTCTTTCAGTTTGGTATCACTGAAGGCTGGGGTCAGGAGGCTCCGGACGTACTTCCATCTATCATCACGAAGACAAAGGATGCTGTCAAGCATTGGCTTGGAAATCAAGTTCGGCTTCTAAGTCAAAAGAAAACATGATTCAGTTTTAACACAAATGCAACTAGAGCTACTCAAGACTCTGGCATCTGGAAAGATTGGCCTCGAATGGGGTTGCATTGCTGTCCCATAAATAGAGAGGTTCAAATCAGTTCCAAACACCAAGCTAAACATGAATGAGGCTACAGAAAATTTCTCTTTTGCTGTGAGCATTTCCTCTTGGGCTTGTAAAAGTCCCAGGCCAGTCCTGTAACTCCTTGCTCAAGATTGTTCTGGTTCTGTCGTTCCTGGTGTCCTCCTGCGATTACCAGTTCTCCTTTGCTGAACCCTGGCTTCTTTCCTCCCATTGTAAGGTGACTAGCAAGAGGACCTGTCAACACTCCCTCTCCAGGTGACATGAGTGCCAACGCACCACACGTGGGTGTCGGTGGGGGACACGATTTCTGGTGACAGCTGGTATGTCAGACTGTTACTTGCATTTTAAAAGTCTTCAGAAAATATGTTGATTAGAAAGCAAGTCCCAGTCCTTACTTTGTCTATAAGGAACACTCTCAGCAAGAAGTTGTGGGACTCTTACAGCTTCAGCAGTTGGTCAAACATAGTAGTTTAAAGCACTGCCCCTTGAAGTTCCGTACCAAGATAATTGCTATGGATTTGCAAATTTTAATCCCCCACCTCCCAACTAAGAAATGCCCATCCAGAGAATAGTGATATTCACCAAGGAGTAAAAGGATAAAAAAGATGAAAGAGGAAGCATGTCAGAAAACAACACAACTAACCCTGGAAGAGGCATCAGGAGATGTCTAGCCCCATAGCAGAATCTGCTACAACTTGTATTATTGCCAGAGGATGTTTTCTAACTGTTCTTGAAGGCCTCAAACAACAGAGATTCAATAAGCTCCCCACGCAAACTCTTCCAGTGCTGGACTACTCTCACCATGGTAGCACCATCTGTCTCGCTGGAACTTGCAGCCTTTAGTCTTTGTGCTATGACAGGCATAGAAAACAGGTTATTCTCTCCCTCTTCGCAGCAGCCCATATATACAGAAGGCTATAATAACCACTAATCATATTTCTGCCGTTTACCCCAAATAACTATGTATTGAGCGAACTGATGTTATCAGCCATGTTTTCTGGGACCATTTGTTCAGTCTTGATCTTGTCCCTCTGCACAGTCTTGTTGATTTACATCTTCCTCAAGGTATAACCACCGACTTGACACAGTGCTCCAGACGAGGAAGGATGCTTTTTCGTATGTTCTGCAGGCTATATTCCTCCCTATTCACCCTGGAATACTACATACACGCTTCCCTTCTGACAGTGGATTGTTCCTAAATGCTTTCCAAGTCATCTTCAATTAGTATTTCAGGTATTGTATAGCAATGTCCTCCAGACAAACCATCCTAAAATTGGCGGGTGGGGTGGAAGGTACACACCTCCATAGATATCAGGCTGCACAGAGACACTCATTTATACATGCGAGATCTTCTGGCACCCAGGCCCCTGCTTACCTGCCCAGGGCAGCAGTGGCAGTACAGTCCCTCGTGTTGTCAGTAGCAGCAGCATCTGTTTTACTGGGAAAGACCCAAACAAACCAAAGACACTTTGGCCTTCCCAGTGCCATCTGTTGATCCCTTTCACCCTCTAACATTTTCTTTCAGTCCTCCTTTTATTACTAATGTACATGAAAAATGAGTTCTTACCACCTGTTACACACCTGGATACTTTCATGTCATTTTGTGCTTCGAGATTTCTGGTTTTACTGTCCCTACATGCTATTTTTTTATCCTTGTTCTTGGAAATCTGACCTACTTCTCACTCTGTAAAGAAACTTCTTCTCTTCAGGGGCCATGAAGAGCTGACAATTTAGCTACATTGGTCTTCTACTGCACTTCCTAAACTCTCTTCCTTATTGGAAGAGTTTGCACTTAATATCTTCTCTTTAAGGAGCTGCCAGCTCTCCTTAACACCTTTTTCCTTTACACTTGCCAGAATCTTGCTACACTGCATAAGCCTGTGAAATGCAGAAGCCTATTTTATATTGCAAACAGGCTAATGGGACAGTTTTACATTCTCGGCAACACCACCCAGTGTAGTAAACTAATGTCACTGAGCTGACACTGCAGACCAGTTTCGAGCAAAGATGACCCGCTTTCAAGTAGAAGAGTACATAACAGGATATTAAGCTGAAGGGAACGACCGACTCAGGTACTCTCACCAGATGACTACTGTAAGATAAAATATGGGCACATTTTAATGTATACATAGAATATCCTATTTCACGCTATAACAGGGAAAATCTGGGACAGGCTGTCAAAGCTGAAATGGTTTGGACTGTTTTCTCTGAGTATCCTCTTTAAATAAATGATCCGTTTTCTAACTTGTCAGTAGGTATCTGTTCCGAGGATCAGAAGTGCAGCTAGAGAGGCCATCACTCAACGGAGTGCTGCCTCATTTGTTACAGATATTCAAAGGCATAGTAGAATCAGAAGAAAGAGGTTCCGGACAACTGGAAATGAGCAACATCCTTGGAGAAAGCACCATATGCTAGCCTCTGCTCCACAGTTTTATGTGCTGCTAGGGAAGCCCTTTACATTAAATCTTGACTCAGCTGGTCACCAAATAAGTATTCCTTGTATCTTTGGTCTTCAGTTTCAAACGCAGAAGCCGACTGCGGAGCTCCTGAGTGCTCACTAATGCCACTGAAATCAACAGAGAATGTGCCTCGATCACACAAAATGCATTAGTCCAAGAAATCAGGTCACTGAATGGGGCCCTCAAATTAGCAAACACTCTCAGTCCTATGCTGCAACCACCAGCCTTCATTCCTGATCTATAAAGTGGAGACATCACATCTCCTCCTCAGGACTGCTAACGATACACTCACATTTCTGAGGCACTTGGAAACTACAGTGAAAGAGCAGAATAACAATTCCCACCAGGAAATGACTGATTTTGTCTTCCAAGCAAGGCTTGAATAGTGTACAGGAAAAAAAAAAAAGCAAAAAAATTATAGGGCACACTCAGAAAAGTATTTTGCATCCACTCCTAAATTGAAGGCTGCCCAATCTGTGCACTCTGTAAGACAAATCTCCTCTGGAAGACAAGGCTCCACTTAGATAATAACAGATGCAATATAAATCTGACTGCATTTGCCTTGAAAGCAAAAGCCTTCCTAAACCCAAACATTCACCCTAAAAAATGCTCCTAATTGCATGAAGACTGTATATAGTGCATTCACAGAGAGAAGCCCAGTTATTGAACAAAAAGCCTGTTAACTATAATGCTATAACTATGACACTAACCATAGCATTGCCTTTTTAGCACTCCACTTTATGTCAGTAACGCTCCCTTAACATATTTTTGGTGTGTATAGTATTATATACATATAAACGCCGAAAGGAAAGACAGACAACTTTGGCCATAAATTACTTTACTCTGTCTCTTTAAACAGGTACACAAAACCACGTTTGTGTTTATTGGAATAGCATCAGCGTGACTGACAGTGTATAGCGGATTTCATTTATCAGGTTTTCCTCAGCGTTTCTGCAAACACTTTCCTCCTAATTGCACAACCTATGTTACAGGTTCATATAGCAGGAATGAAAATGGATTTGGTATGAGAATGAGCCTGAAGTATCTTAGTGAAAGATGAAGTGTCACCTCTCTCCGAATGGACAAAGTACCAGCTGTGTCTGAGAATTCTTGAGCCTATAAAAATCACTAAAAAAATTACCACGGGAAGAAGGTGTAATATTTTCAGGGGTGGGATTTTGGTTCTCAGGTGGGGAAGGAGGCTGTTTTAAGTCACATGCAATCAGACTCACATTAGATCTAGCATTATCTAAGTACTCAACAACAGCTCTGCGCTTCCTTCTCCTGTGTAATCAACCATTTCTGGCCGCGGTACAGTAATGCTGCATGAAAACTACTGGCAGCACGGCAATGTGCTGCAGCGTACCTGCACAGTGCTACCCAGTTCCCACAGCCACAGACACGCCGTCAGAAACAACAAGGAAAATCGGAGGGATTTGCTTCCAAACAAAGCCTTTAAAACACCAGTGCTTTTAAAACAGAAAAAAAAAAAATGTTTGCAGATGAGCAGCATCTTAGCAACTGATGCAAGAATTCCTTCCCCATTAAGCCGCTCCTCAGGCTGACCCTTCAGACCCAGTTATTGGCTTGTTTGTCCTTGAGTCAATTTGGCTGGCTGTGTATTACTAAATAATTCAGGCAAACGACTCCTCTCTGGCTTTGAGGCCAAGTGGTACAGAACACCTCCTGTCCCTGAGGTCAAATCACTTTCCCAAAGGGAATGGCGATACCCAAACTGCTTATGGTCATGGTGCATGTTCACCTCCTGAACTGTGCCCAGACCGTGCCTGGGGGACAGCTGATCAATACAGGACAAAACCATGCTAAGAAGCATGTCAATATGGATATCTGTAGGACCTACTCACGCACTAAAATCCTGTCCCTGTTCTGTTCTGGAGCAAAGCTGTAGCCTTGTGCGATTCATAAATCATTTGCTCCTTTTCGAAGTTTGCTACTAGCAGGCTGGGCTGAACCTCTGGCAGCTAGCAATGACTGCCTGGAGCAGATGCAAGGGTAGCGGCACCACGATGTTCCCTCAGAAACTTTCTCATCTTTCTTCAGTAGAAAAATGAGGGATGAAGATTCGCAACCAGCAGAAGAAAGTTAATGCAGACATACTTAAAATATTCAGAATAGATGAATCTTTGAAGAATCTAAAGGGCACCTCTAAAGACCTTTAAAAACCTGCTAGCTCCAAAACCTACAATATAAACTATTCACCTTAGAACCAGCTGCTAAGCTGCTAATCTGCTCCACATGCTTTGACAACACAGACAGAAATGAAACTATAAAACAGGATCTCAGAAACTTTACCTTAAACTTAGACTTAACCATAACTAACAAAACCAAACAAAAAAGATTTCCTTCTGCTGGTGCCAACCCTCAGCACTGAAAGCCTGGTGCGATTCAAACAAGGAACTAAGCTCTAGAGCCCCCAAAATCCCAAAACTTAACAGGAATTCCAACACTAATTCTGGCAACAGTCATACCTAGCTAACCCCATTTGCCTTCATGTAAGTCCTTAGCTTTCTTCTAGCCCCGTAGGCTTTGCAGGATCCAGCTCCAACCAGAATCCCATGCCCATGCTCCCCTGAACTCTAGCCCTAGTCTCAACCCTACAGCCCTTGCTAACGAGAGCCATTCACTCCTCTCACCTCCAGCCTTTCTTCTATAACCATGGACATTGCAGTCCAGCCCTGGGTTCCTCCCACTGCTTTCCCTTGCTGGGGAAACTTTTGTGGTATGTTCCCAATGCAAGGGGTCATCGTTGTCCCAGCCCTCGGGCCTGCCACGCAGTATCTGTGATAGCTCTAGGGGGAATGGGTCTGGGCTTTCTCTCCCTAGGTGAGCTCCAGAATTGGTGAGCAGGCAGCCGTGCCAGCGCATCAGTGGGTTAATTTGTTCATCTTCTGATTGTCAAAGAGGGTTGCTGTCCTCCTCTTGCTAAAAGTGCACTTGTGATTAGGTATTGCCATCCTGCTTAAGAAATTGCAATTTTTAATTTAATTAAATTAAATTTAATTTAATGAAAAACCAGAGGAAGTTTGTAGCATGAAGACAAGACTCTATCCCCATCCCTCGGACAGAACTGATTCATAAATTCTTTTCATAAGATTACTTGTTGAACCATGCTTGTACCACTTACTGACAGGTCATCACCACCAGTTCAGCCAGCAGGTGGAACCAGTATACCCATGAACCACTCAGATGGTATTTCATCCAGGCAGCGGCAGTGGCAGAACAGATCAACATAACACTTCCCATTAAAAAAGGTAACAGAAAAAACCCTTGAGATATCTCCAGGAAGACGTCTTACCATGCCTGCAGTAAGTGGATCATGAAAGTGGGAAGGCAGAAGATGCCTCCATATACTAGTTTCAAAAATCCCCTGTTGGTAAACTGATACGGGATATTCCTTCAAACTTGTCCGCTGTTTTGTAAGAGGAAAAGTCATGCTCAGCCCTTCCTGTATTCATGACATTCAAAGGCACACTGTGTGGTGGCTTCTGGTTGAACCAGGAAGCACTCTGCTGCATGTTATTGAAAACAAAACAGAGCTGGTTTATGTCATATACCTTTCATCATCATTTCCATCTAGCAGGTTCCTGCTTACACTGATGTTATAAACACCTCTCTTCAAAACGTGTATCACTTTTCTCTTCAGAAATCATCATTATATTGGAGCAAGGCCCAACTCCTTACTCAAATGATCACAGCCTTCATGGAGGACCAAGGCTGGGCATTGCCCATTGAACACCATGCCCCAGCGTCAGGGACCGCTGGGTCTGTCCCTGCCACCCCGCTCCGCCTGCCAGGGACCTCCCACCCGTGTAACACCAAAGGCCATCACTACGCACACGTGTTGCCTCTCCCAGACCAGGCTCACTCTACATTTGCCTTGCCAAAACTCCATAACCAAACCCTCAGACGCCACACATCCCACACTGCTGCTCCCGGCTCACTGAAGTCAGTCCTTCCTTGACTATTAAAACTGTGCACGTGCATTTCTTCACAAACAATTTCCCAAAATCCCTTCCAGATCATCATTAAACCCTGCTGATAGTCTATTACACTTTTTCCCCCCCCTCTATAAAAGGCCATTTAAAACAAGTTTGATTTTAGAAATCAAATGTAAAGCAATTAAATCTATGATTTAGGAGGTGTTCTTACAGCTGCAGAGGGAAAATCACCAAACTAACTCTCAAAAGCTTATGTCGATCTCCAATTTTATAAGAGTGTCTAGTAAATGTTTCTAGCTTCATTTGAAACCAACATGCTTGTGGAGAAGGGGACAAAATATCCATGCACTATCTATTTCACTTAGCTTTTAGGTTCTCCTTGGTCATTCAGATACTTAAAAAATGTGTTGCAAGGTAGAACTGATTTCCATGATTACAGCAATTGTCCTCTACGGTATAGACCAGACTATACAAAAAGGCACCTCTAAGCACCATTCCTTTGTTGTCACGTCAGGATCTTCAGCAACTGACTAATGGCTACTGTTAATCATTACTCATTGGAAAAATGGCACAGCCAACACCAGCCTACACGTAAATACTGGCTTTTTTCCTGTGCGGCAAGCGGTGTGGAAACATCTGTTCTTGTCTTCACAAATATTCTCTTAAGTCATGGTTTTGTCAATAGAAACCGAAGCGAGTCATTGCAATGAGGTAAATATAACCATTCATAAATGCTAAAATAAACACATATGGCCTCCTGCAGTCTGACCCAGACCGATGCAAGTCACACATCATTCCATTTGTTGGTGTAAGCAAGATCAAAATTAAGTCCACGCCTTCATCAGTTTGCATATGTTGGTCAGTTTGCATATTTGGGGTCAAAACAATTAAACCAAAGAAAAAAGTATTTACTGTTAATGAACTGGGAGCTTTGGTATTACAAACAAATTTACGTCGTAGTAGAGAAACTGTGCTCTATACGCAGTTTCTGCTGTGCTGAGAAGCAGTTCTTAAACACAATGTTTAAATCTATTTTCCAGCTGACGTAACTAGTCTTTCTAATGTTGGATAAAGTCATACGACTATTAAAAGCCTCTCTGTTTATGCACACTTTTCCTAGAGGAAAGGTTGAGGACTAGAAGGTTCCTTTTACAGATTGTAAGAAGAATTTGGAGATAAACAGTTCCCAGCAACTTTTGCTACAGGTATATTCCCATGCTTTCAATCATTGACATACATAGGAATGGCAGACAATGCCCATAAGAACCTGGGCTAGATCTTTCTGTTACACAGGAACATCAAATTCCACAGTCTGCTCATTCACAGACATTGCTGCAGCATCCTTGGAGAGTCTGGAGAATACCAAGAGCAATTGTAAGTGCTACCCAGCCTGTCCTCTAGGCTGCTGACACCTGTCCTAATCCTGACCCAAATGCCTTGGGTCTGCAGTTAGATACCTAGAAGAGGATTCACCAAAGCTGAGAAAGGAGTTGTCCAAGCTGCCACGACAGCAATGCAGAAAGAGTCCCACGCTTCCCTAGGGCCCCACCAACTCCCTTGTCACAGACACCATAACACAGTGTGCTCCAGAAGAGAGGCCGCTACAGCTACGATCAGGGATTACTCCCTTTATTTCAACTGAAAAGTGAAGGAGCTCATGCTGCTGACTCCCTTTCATAATGTCACTGCGGGAATCAAACTCACACTTGGGAGAGAAAGTTGTAATTCCTTCCTGGAGAGAAGGATGGGAAGAACCGTAAGGACATAAGCATAATGAAGAAGGAAAGAACTATCACAGCAGAGGTACAGGCTAGGGGAAGGTGCAGGGAGGGATCGTCCCAAACCCTCCTGTCCTTGCTAGGGAATACTTAGGAGTGAGCTGAGACTGGACTTTGAGCTTTCATTCCCCTTGAAAGTTGGGTTGCAGTCCCACTCCCCCTTCAAGGTCTGTTTATATAAAGCTATCATTAGATAAAGATACACGAGTAATATTTCGCAGTAGTATCTGAAACCTTGGCCTCTGTGATCAGCAATATTTTGTAGCAGTATCTAAAACCTTGGCCTTCCTGATCCAGATGACTACTCTACCAGGCTGCAGAGATTCTCAACCATGAATGCCAAGGACTGCATGGAATGTGGAGTAGCTTCAACACAGAAGGCTGCAAGCACTTCTTCCCCAAGAATCATCTACAGGTTGTTAGGTAGCCCACTTCCCAGAGAGATGAGATGAGCACCTTGGCACGATTTCCAGGAGAAAAAAAAAAAAGCACGAAAAACTTTTTTGTGCACTCTGGGTAGCTCCCCTTGTCACTGGAGACTGTATTGAAGTGGCTCAGTTCCATCACCTGCCCTTGTGACCTGAAGGAACATGTTTGTTGCTGCTGCTTTTTCTTTAGAGCCTGAATCACCAGCCAGTTTTGAAGGTACACGTTAGGTGCATCTCCTCGTGAAACACCATATGCATAGGTCTCAGAGGCTGAACACAAGGTAGGTCTCAAAACTGCTAAGCACTTCGGCACCAAAGTGCTTTTGACAATGCTTAGAAAAAGAAATGCGGGTGCCTGAGAAACGTTGGTGTTGAAATCACCAACTCCAAGGGACTCAAGACACTTCCCAGCACTAGGTACGGCCGAGCAAGGGTTTTTACTCTGTACTTTCAAATTAAGTTCCTCAAATAGGGGTTAAATGCTTAAGACTTTCTGATCACCAGCAGAGGCAAACTAGACAGGTGAAGAGGAGATTTACCCATGGCTTAGTTTAAAAATACTACTTATATGCAAAACTTTTCTTCAGAGCAGAGTATACATAAAAAATTTCCCTTTTTCATATATTTCATATCTTATTGACAATTTTGGTTTAACTTCTTTCACTCAGATGTTGTAATATAGAAATTATAAACAGGCCAGTCTAGCTTAAAATCTCAAAGCACTGAGAAACACTAAAAATAAATGTGTAAGTAGTAAACTATGACCAAAAGCTGAGTCTTTTCAAAGGGTTGCTATCAGTCTACCAAGTTCCCATGCAGCACCTGAAAGTTGTTGCCTAATATCCCATTTACTGTGTGACAGCATCCTGATACTCAAAACATGTTTCAAACTATCATTTACTCAATTTGAAACAGAACATTTGGAATCAGTGCTTCAGACCAATGATCTCCAGGATGTGCGAAACAACTCAAGGAAAAAGTATTTCACCTTCACTCCCCACCACCCCAGTGTCCAAATGGAAATATGAAAATAACATCAAACAAGGAAAATAAAAATTTTCTTGTGAAGACTCCTCATAGTTTTAAAAAATACAAATAGGTTCCAGATGCTATTTAAATCAAATTACTAGAAGAAAAGGGCTATTAAAAATTAAAACCACAGATGCAACCTCCAGCACAGGAAGTCCAAAAGCCACGGACAGGCAGACGTTTGGGGGCTATTCTGTAGGAAATCTCACTCTGCGCCTGCCCTGTTCTGCTCTCTCTCTAAGCACCTGCCACGAGTCAGTGACAGAGCACTCTCTGGCCAAACAGGTCTCTCTTTCTGTTAGCTTTCCATTGAACATTCGTTCAGAAAGAAAACTTCAGGTCAGCTGTCATGGCAGCACGACAAGCTGTCAACAAATCACTTTCGCAATATCTGCTTAACTGAAGAATTTGAATTCCCTGCCTGCTACTTCGCAATTGTTTCTAATTACATTAAGTGCATATTTACACATCAGGGAAAAAAACAAACTTCTTGCATTAAGATCTCCACATCTATTTGTCAAAACACTAATGCATTTTCCTGATAGCAGTAGCTGCTTTCGTTCCTCATTTATTTGTCCCTCAAGAAGAGCTAGGCTATAAAACTTTGTAAGCAGTTGCACAGCACACTTTCAGGATTTTGTCTTCCAAGATTTCATATTTGTGGTTATTTGTCTGGTTTCAATCAAGTAAAAAAAAAACCAAACCCCTGATTTATCAAAGCATGTCAAAACAAGCTTATAATGCTTACATGAAAGAGCGTTTGTTCATTTGACTCTCACAAATTAATTTGAGCACATCGAGAATTAAGTGTTTGTCAAAAGATAATTTCAACAATAATAAAGTCCTATTGGGTACAGATAATATTACAGGACTTATCACGAGTTCCCTGGAGCTCGCAATTTCAGTAAAACAGCCTCACTTCCCAAACAACCTGTAACCAGACTGTTCCTCACATCGCTCTTATTTGATTTCTTCCAGGAGAGCAGCTAAAACGCTCCTCTGAGTATCAGCAAGTACCTTGTTCAAAATAAATTAACAGTATCAGCTACTTCTGCATTCTCAAACATATTAGGCTTGTAACAGCAAGCAGCGCGGATCACGAAGCGTGGAGCACATCGCTGTATCTTGTCGTTTTAAGAGTTCTAGGAGAAGATAAAATTTTAAAAGCGCCAAAACCCCCACAAATTGGAGCCCCCGCCCAGCTCACCGATCCCTTTCCTGCGAAACAGGCCTCCTTCAGGTGACACCGCGTTTGGAGGGCCTGTTTCGCCACCCCACCGCTTCCGTTTTACCGTGCTGTCTCCGCGCATGGAACTAGCGGGATGGGTCAGGTCCCAAATTCTCCCACCGGCTCGTGTTGCCCAAAAAGCCAGCGCTGGCATTTCAGGCGTAGATGAGCTGGAAGCTCAGCACACGCACAATAGGACAGAGCAGTGTTTGGGATTTAGATTCCCTTTTATCGCGTGCCCAGGAAAGGACCGCATGCCAGCCGCCAGAATGAAACACCCGCAACCTTTCACTGAGCATTAATTAACCCCACAACAGCCAGGTGCACATGGAAAGACCACGGGGAACTCGAGGGGAAGCTGCCACAGACCTGCCTGCCGGGACTTTCCACGCGAACGAGAAAAGAGGCTTCGCTCTCTAGAAGACCGCGCGCCAGTGACATTGCCAGGCTGCACCCACACCCTGCGTGCACACCACGCTTGATCGCGTGCACCTAGCATTTTTGCAAGTTATTGGTATTTCGTACTTCCAAGCCCAGCTTTACTGGCGGGTGGGAGAAGGGGAAAGGCAGGGGTTGTCATTTCCAACCCACCAGCTCTTGCCAGGGCAGCACGTGCTCCCACATCAGAAGAGCCCATTCTGCATCTGCACAGCTGCTTCTCCCACATCTGAGGTCGATGCCGAATCCCCGCAGCATCCAACAGCCTGATAAACAAAAGGGATCTTGGAATCGAACAAATAACCCTCTGCAACATGTCTAAAACCCTGCTGAAATTTTTACTTAGAATAAATCTTAACCCTGGGACCAGGCTAAGTTCTTACAGCCAAAACTGACTGTGCGCTGCCAATATAATATAAAAGCTACCATGAGTGCCAAGGGAACAGCTGAAAGAAGTGAGGAAATGAGAGCTGCCCCACTTGACCACCGAGGAGGGAAAAAACAAGGCTGTGCCATCCAGCAGCCTGGGCATCCAGAGAATGTCTAATCTGACATGGTCAAACGCCAAGTAGGGAGGGGACGTCCCCTCTAAAAACTCAAATGAAACATTAAACAAAATAAAACCAGAGCTGGTTATAGAACCTTAAATAAAGCTCCGAAGTCGAGGGAAACTGGAAACACTGCAAAATCAATTTGTTTTTCCAGGCTTTCTGGAAGAAAAAACAAAATGGAGAAACATTCCAACAAAATATCTTGTTATATATGTTTTTGGAACAAAATAACTTTACTTTGTAAATGGGAACAACTTTGACTTTACATTAAAATGACTTTGACTTTACATTTACATTCTAATCAGCTTTTTATTTTTATTTCAGTTTTTGACTCTCCAAAATCAGCCACAACATGAAACTGCTGTCTTCCACACATTTCCCAATCACATCTCAGAAAACATTAAGGGCCATGTGTAAGGTTGTTTTGGTTTGGGTTTTTTTTTCCCAAGTCTTGATATTGGCAATATAGCATGGCATATATTCCTACTGCAGTCAATTAAGATTATATTAGGAGGAAATTAAGAGAGCAAAACAAAGTGCTAAAAGGTTCAAAATCTTAGACTGAGTGCAGTCTTTGTATCCTAAAGCATACGCAAAAATGGGTCCAAGTCTTTAGCTACATTATCCTATACTGTTTTTCCCCACGGGATCTCTATTTGATTTTGCAAATGTAACATTTAAAAAGAAAATAATGTCCTGAAAAGTTCTAAAATTACATACTAAAAAAAAAAAATCCTTCATGTGAAATAAATCAGTCGGGATTCTCAACCTTCAGACATAAGGCTCACATCACAACTTGTAGAAGGAGTTAGTGATCTGTAGAGCCCTGTCACCAGAAAGTGATACGAGCAAGTGAGTTTCCTTGGTCTTTAATAATCTTTGATGAGTCTGTGTTTACTGAGATTCTCTGGGGGCTCATAAACTTACGCAGTTTGGTCAGATTTTCAATGTAGTTTTTCTATCCAGCTCTTGCACTAGAGGGATCAAAGCCAAAAAAAGAGGACTTTGGGTTTATTTTTCCCCACAATAGATAAATAACTCTATCTTTTCCCTAGGCTTCCTCTCCAAAATAGCAAGACCATTTTGCCTGAAAAATTCTAAATGGAAAATATTAATTGAAGCAGTTAAAGTTTGATAAATTACTGAAAGGTAAACATTGTAATGGAACACATTGGGCAACTCTTTAATTAAGGATATCACCATTGCCTCTGCTACAATGCAGCTTCTTTGGAACTGATGAAATACCAGTATAGTCCTGACGGCATTAAAACGTGACTGAAGGTCAACGACTGGTTAAACTGGAATGTTTCTAAGCCACTTAAATTATTCAGAATTATTTTAGGAAAGCTGCATAAGAAGTGCAAGAGTGCAGTTTTAGCTTCATCTAAATGCGCATACTGAAAATGGAAAAGGAAATAAGGAAACTGTCCTTCACATTGAATTGAAAAGGGAAAAAATAATATCTTGTATACCTTCAACTCACAATTAATCTAGCAGAGGAGAACAGTGCAAGATAGTTCTTGGTTTTACTACTTCTTTCCCCAAACCCTTTCCTGCAAGAGCAAGCGTGAAAGGAAAAGAAGAATGGGGCATTATTTCAGTAAAGAATGTTGTTATTTTAGTTTCTATTGCTTAACACCAGTGAGAGAAGACTGGCAGGAGTAAATAATTAACAACGACCAACAATCCTTTTCTTTTGCTGCAGGATAGCTGTTTCCTGATCCCTGTATATATCTATTGCTGCGTATGTGTCTGTGGGGCTACATGGAGCCTCCTCTAGCCGTCACCGAGCCTTCAGAAACAGGTGAATCAAGGTGAAGATGAGCAGTGGCCAGGTGTGCTCAAAGCAGGGAGCGCTCGTTACGCTGGAGAGCTGGGAGCAAGCCACGCACCACGAAGACTTGAATTTTACACCTCTCCTCCTCTTTCCTTTTTCTTTTAAGTGTGGGGAATTTAATGGTGATGAAAAGTCAGCAGCACTGGCAAGCACGGCGCAACTTTCCCCGGTCGCGGTCGGGAGCATCGCGTGCACAGCGCGGCGCTTCCCCAGCACCTGCGTAACACGCTGCAGCGCGTTCCCTTCCCGAGGCTCAGACCAGCCAACTCTTTGCTATCGACCATTGACAACAAACGGCGCCAAGATATGCGGTTGCTACATAAACAAAGGAGGATTCTCACTGGAGACTAAAATAAGACCTCCCGACCCATTTTTCACTTGCGATCGGCAAGATTTATAGCTGCAACACACTGTCAGAGGTAAGGAGCGCGTCGTCTCTAGACATTCCTTTCCCGTGGAGGCTCTGCTCTCGCAGAATGAACATCACATAGCGTACGATCACAAGGCAAAAAACCAGGATGGCAAAAGTCTTTGCTTAGAACAAATCTACTGGAGTTCTTGGTAACTTCGTAAAGTCAAGACGACAATTTTCCAGGCTCTGGTCAGGGAACCGCTACAAAAACAGCTGCATCAATTTAAGATGAGAATACCCCATCAGCTGTTCGCCATGCCCTATCGATTGCAGATTACCACCATTGCAATGGAGCTGGTGCAAGCACGCATCATCTGCTTCAGATGGCCAGCAGGACGAAGGAGGTTCTCCTTCCCCTCTACACTGCCCTGGTGAGGCCCCATCTGGAGTACTGTGTCCAGTTCTGGGCTCCCCAGTTCAAGAAAGATGAAAAGCTACTGGAGAGAGTCCAGCGGAGGGCTACAAG
>Ga0065711_1031191_pt1 | contig 30314 bp, 11 predicted proteins | sample Hoacrofraction12_FD_59098 | JGI IMG/M metagenome (GOLD analysis project Ga0065711, IMG submission 59098) | Hoatzin crop microbial communities from Cojedes, Venezuela - Epithelial fraction 12 v2 (version 2) | ecosystem: Host-associated > Birds > Digestive system > Esophagus > Crop | place...
AAAAAAAAAAAAAAAAAAAGGAAAGAAAGAAGAAAAGTAGAAAAAAATCACTACTACCTTCTCAGAGAAGAACAAATGGTATTGAATCATCAGTAAATGCAGTGTGAGCAGTCTGTAAAATACACACTCAGAACTATCAGAGAAAATAATTTTGATATACAAAAAGAGCTCCAAAAACTAGATAAAAGAAGGTAAACAAAAGCTATTCTTTTTACTCTGAATTACCCACCTGACTCAGTGCCATAATTTTCTAGTTAGGAGGAGGAGAAAGGAAAGAGAAAATCTTGAATATCTTTACTCTCTCTCTCAGTGTAGAAATGGCTGAGGAAAACAGAAGAATCTGAAAGGGCACATTTTCCATTGTGATTGCAAAAGCTGCGATATACTGTAAAGCCTTGTACCTTTTAGCTGTGCTCAAATTTGTGATGTTATTTAAAAAATGAATAATTTATGAAAAGTTATAAAATTAAAATGCTTCCCACAACTCCCCTAACAATTTCATGCAAATATCTTAACTGCACATCCCGTGTTCTTCATCTCCTATTAACCCTTCCCAGTGAAATGAGGAGCTTTCTACACTGGGTTGTATATAACGCTAGACATGAGAATAGTCTTGAAGTTAAATTCACAGACTGGAACATTTCTATCACAATGATAATTATGTAGCAAAAAACCACAAATACATTGATTAAATTGTTTTTCCTAGAATTTCAACTCAAACTATCATGCATTTAACATAGTATAGATTGCATATACAATAAAAATGCAAACCAATCTGTGTACACATGAGTACACTGTAAATACTTCTCCACAAACACTGGCTGAGGAGTGGGCTGGCTGTGCATTCATTGGTCTAGTCTTTTCACATAAATCATAGCTGTCCAAAGCCTAATCGGATTTACACTGGCTGCCAAAGTTCCCAAAGGCTTCTGCACTAGCCAGCTTGGCAGTTCTATAAGGAAGGCCCAAACACACACTGTACAGCCTCCAGGGAGAATCCTTCTGTTGAGCACGTCCCTCCATGGCCAATTAAACTGTCTTTAGAGTCACCTTGCACTGTTGGCATGGTGCAAAAAGCCTGCAGTGCAGCTGAGGACTAGGGCCAAGGTGTTGTCAGTTCTGATCCTAAGGTTGCGGAATGCTCTATTAGAGAAATTTTAGAGTTACTTTCACAGCTCATTGCAAAAGCACCACACATAACCTTCTCATAAAATAAAACCCTTCCCCATGATAAAAGCTGCAAATGCAAGCATTCTCACCTCAACACAGAGCAGCTCCCATACCCAGCAAAGCAGGACTGGAAAACATTATGGTTCTGGCTGTTGACTAGGAAAATGTCTGAAAGAAGCCTCAGAAAATATTATGTATATCTTTGGTAGGTATAACAGATGAAAAGATATTTAGATTGCTCTTCACTTGAGGAAGCATTTTAAGGTTTATGTTGCTTGCAAAAGTTCTACATTTATTAAATATATATGACATTATTCAGTACAGCATTTTTACTGCCATACTATACAATGACAACCATCTATAAAATGCTGACTAACCAGCAGCAGCTGGTGAAGGACTTGCTGGAGCTGCAAACCAACCTTTCTCAAAAGTTTGAACTACAAGCTGAGAAAGCTAAAATATTAAGGAAAGAGTAAGAGGGAAACAATGATAACAACTGGCAGATGACTTCACAGTGCTATCAGAAATTGAAGATTCAAAATCCAGCACCACAGTCACCTGTAACCTCAAGAACCTTGTAAGAACATGGTAAAAATTTAGAAGTACACTAAAAAGACTCGAGAAAGCAGCTGTTTAAATAGTAACACAATTATTTCACATTTATCATGAAATACAAGCAAGAATTATTTTATACAGAATTTTTGTTTATGAATTTATAGGCATATATCAATCGATGTGTATGCACGTGTTTACATGTACATACAAATGCAAAGCGTTTTTGGTAAGGTCTTCTCCTGAGCTGAAGCAAAGCTTTTTGCACCACTGAGTACAGATAGTTGTATTACTTACTTCCTATGCATGTGCATGTATGGCACAACTCTCATTGGCTTTAGTAAGAATGGGGTTGGGCTCTGTGTCAGTGAATCAGTTACAATCAGGAAGCTGTGTGAATGTCTATTACGAATTTAATTAAATCAAACAGCAGAGATTTTCTTTGAAGCATATTTTTAACACGTATTGCACAGCAATGTTTCATGTTGTGGTGCACGTCTTAATATGAACACATTCCTGTAGACCTTTGTAATGCTACAACTGTACTCGTTAGGTATGTACCATGCCTAACCAGGCATACTCGTTAGCCCTGTACCAATTTCACAACTTAAGCATCTTTCCTTGCCTCTTATTTTATACTTTCTTTGCATCAAATCATGGTCTGGCTTATATTAAAAATGATTTGGTGTATTTATTAAAACTAAAATTAATTTCTTTAACACACTACATGTGGATTACATTTTTCTATGCATAATATACATTCATTTTTGGCCATGCACTTATGGTAAGAAGAGGCAAAGTCAAAAGCAGACAATATCAGAGGTGGACTAATTTGAGAAGCCTAATCGCATAAGGACTGTTGAATTCAAACCCAGATCATCTATTTGCCTTTAGAAGAGCGCAAACACTGAAAGGCAGACAAGTCTGCGTGCGTCCACATTTACTTTTGATAGTGTCCTTTCTTGAATAGAAATGGACAGTATTTCTTTCTACAAGTGGACTCCTAGGGATAAATGTCTCAAATCTTAATAACCTAGACAAGGGGTATATTGACAGAATGATTTATGATTGCCATGATGCAGTCATAGAAATAAATGTTAATGACCTCAGATACCTTGTAGAGTAAAGCAACATGCATTTCTTTAAACACAATGTGCTTCAGTAACAGATAGCAGCTCCCAAGAGGCTGCCTTCTAATGCAGCTATCATGGATTCTAATAGCATATTCATTTCATTCTTTTGATTATTTTCCAAAATATACCACTTAGACATAGATACACTAAAATGAAATTTTTCTTCATCCTTTCTAGTAGTCTAAACGGTACTCAAAATAAAGTAGCAGGGACATAGAGAAAATAAGAAAAAGAAGATTTCTTTGTCTGAATCCAGATATAGTTTTCTGTAGCTGAATTAATTTAATTGATACAGTTTCATTTGCTGAGTATCAGGAAAATACATCCCATCCAATTAAAAAAAAAAAAGACAACAATTATTCCTATTTATTGTTTAACAATACATGGAAAACACAAGAAAAACACTTGTAGCCATACTATGATGAATCACCATCCAATCACAAAGTTTCTTACTCCTCTGTTTCTCTCTCCTCTGTGCTCTAAGCTTCTCAGCAGAAAGAATGGGAATTTAAGATTTTGCATGATGTCAAGAGCAAAGTCAGCACTGAGTAAAAATAATACATCTTTTTTTGTTGCAATTTCATGGCACAAAAAATGAGTGAATTATTCCAAACAAGAAGAGAACTCAATCTTAATATTGTGGATTCAGTAACTCACACTCATTTGTATTTAGTACAGAGTCCTCTATTAACAGGAACATTTTCTATTTAAACTAATGTAAGGGAAAATAAAAATCTTGATTCCCTTATATTTCAAATATGAAATGACACAGATCAGTTGTGAATACTAAAGTAGGAACATAAGAGTCCAGACTTCGGGTTATTTCTAGCTATACAGACAGACTTTTTGTGGACACTTAGTGAACCTTTCTGGTTTTATGCTTCAGCTTTCCTGTCTGCAAAATGGGAATAAAAAGTGTTCTACAGATGTAATTCCAGATTTTTAGAAAAAAATGGACATACGAAATGCCATAGCACACTGTTGTTGAGACAACAAAATTATACATTAAGTGTAGTAAATACAGCCATGTTAAAACTCTTACATATAACTAATATAAGAAGATAGGTTGCAACTGACAGTTTTTGCATTCAATGTGTCTCATGGGATACCCAACTGAGTATGGGCAGAAAAGCATTTGGGGGGTTCGGGGGGTGGGGGAAGCTTCCATTAATTCCAGTGTAGTTGAATACAATTGCCAGAAACTATAAGTGAATGATGATACTAATGGCAAGACTTTGTTTCCTTATTGATTCATTTGGAGAGACCACAAATGGCAGGGTCCATCATCTGTAAAAATAAAGTTGGAAGCATGCAGCTCTAGAACTATGTAGAAGCAGGCATGGTGTATCCACTAAACGTTATGCCCTATAGACCACAACTCACTGGAAATCCATCTATCTAGCAATTAGACACTGCAGCCTGAGCTTTCTGTTAAAAAGGGCACTGGTACAGATTTTACTGAAACTAATAATTATTCTAACACACGCCTATTCATAGCACATAGAGAAAAGAAAGTCTCAGGGACCAATCATTAAAGGCTTCCCATCGGTACACAACAGTACCACCAGTTGCATCTGTCTGTATATTTTTAATGAATGTATTCCATGGTCTCCTGGAGAAAATGAATAGCCATGTTTAGTTGAACACTGCTTTTCCTCACAGGAATATTCATGAAACATGAGAATAACTGTTTCGGTATGAACATGGCTGAAACACATGGAGAAATGTTTTGATACAAATAAGCATATTTTCTTCCATGTTCCCCCTCTCCTAATTGATAAAGTTTACAGAAGGAAACAACACTGCTTGCTGGCCTGCACGGCAAAAGCCACAAAAAGGTAACCAAATCAATAGGGAAGTGACTTTGAACTGAGCAAGTGATTTATAAACTGTATTTTACTATTCTTACAAAAATACATAATTAAAACCACATGATGTACACTTGTAAAGGAGAATTCCACATTTTTTAACACTAACTATTGCAACTTCCACTGAACTGCAGCAATACGTCTACACATTAGGTTTGTACTTGCAATAGAGAGGGGAAAAGATGGCAGACCCTGAAGGGAAGTTAATAGGCAGTAGAATGTTTTTCTATTAGAAAAGAAACAGAAGAAAAATGCTCAATGAGGGATGAGGAAAATGCCTACATCAGCAGTCTGGTGTTCCTCCTATGTGGGTTCTTGTTAGAATTTAGAAACAGCATCCATTTCATTGTAGATTTTTTTTTTAAACATTAAATTCCAGAGAAAAACTACGAATGAAGCAGCTAATGATTCCTGCTGAACTGAAAGATTCCTTTGCTCAGCATTAGAGGTTCAAAATGTTCAATACCCATTCAAGGGCTTACTAGTTTACCAGCTCTAAGACAGACTTCCCTCAGACATAAAACAACAACAGCTGTGCCCCTACCTCTATGAGCTGCTTAACAGCTAGTTACATGTATAGAATGAAACTGAAAGATCTACAGAGGCAGTTAAAAAATGTTTCACTTCATAATAAGAAAAAAACACCCAGATTTAATAATTTTTTTAATCTCAATGATTTTACTTTTATTTTTTCTAACTCTGGTCTCACTTGGTTGACCTGTTGAGATATACAATATCACTATCACAACAATTTACTATTAATACAATGTAATAAGATTATGGAACAGCAGATCCCATTCTACATGCTCACCTATGACCTGCTTTGGCACACTCAGTTCATTGCAGTGGTGGCCTAGGAAACACTTCAAAATTTTTAACACTTAGATTTTTCCATTGTGTATTTATAGCAAGTGGGAATGAAAGCACAGAAACTGTCAGGAATCTGTGCTGAATATGGATTCTTCAACTACCACAAAAACGGTCTTTTACTGTATCACACGCCACAGATTTTCATCAAGTTAGCTCTTTATTGAGCTCTAAGTCAAGTATAGCTGAGCCTAAAAAGAAATCCCAAAGAACCATCCAGTATTAATATGACACCAAGACATGCAAAGCTTTACTTCCCTTTGAGTCTTTTTCATAAGCTTCTTAGCCATACTGGTGTCTTGCACAGGATCGTTTGCCCAGAAATCATACACAGGTGAGGTTCTCAAAGTGCACTTAGGATTGACATCACATTAAGAGGCCTTTCAGCTTCCCCCTTTAGTCACGTGGTTGAAGGGACTCCCAGGCATGAAGTATTTCACCAATTGTGAAATGCATTATATAAACAGTAATCCAACTGGTATGGCTGATGCTGGAGTCAAACCCACCTCAAAGGTCTGTAAGAACTGCACAGTGTTTGGCAACTATGATGAAATCATATCTCTTCTGAAGCTTCTTGTCAGAATTATTGATCACCCCAAACAGAAACTGGATTACAACACGTATCCTGTCTACCATGTAGATGCACTTTGGTTTCATCACATCTCAGAAACTGGCAATGCCAACTTTTTGTAATCCCAAACAAAATGCAAACATGGATGGATAACCTAGTAAGTGCTTTTGCCCACCTCTATAGCCAGCATAAGGATGCTATAAGCCCTGACGGTGTGGATGCTGAGAGAAAAAAATTCAGCACAGAAGAGTCTCTCTGTCATGGTGCTCTGGAGAATACTAAAGAGTTATGCGGATACGGCCATTATGACTGCAGCAAGTGAGGCTGAGAACACACACCTAGGAGAAATGGGCTCCAGAGAGTACATGGTGGTTAGTTAATTTCAAAGCCATCAGTCATTGTCATTACAGCAGGAAACAGGAATGACTGTCTGTAGCCAAAGGTGAAACAAATTTAGAAAGTGCTAGCAAATGTCTAATTCAGAAGAAAGGTCTGGATCAGAGTTCTGTAACTAATGTACAGAGGGTAAAAAAAGAAGAGAGCAGGATTTGGGAATTTCTTTTTCCATTGGACACCGATTTCCACTTTGATACTTCACTAGGACTGGAATTCCTCAAAGTTAGACCAACGTAGAAAGAATAACTTTATCAGCATGCATTTCTAAATTCTTTGGTGAATGGAAGAAAAGTCAGCTGCCACTCAAGGCTTCAGATCTGGAAGACAGGGTTCGTTTAGATATGTCCATTTTCTATAATTTACTGTTGAACTGTATTTCAAAACATACTTTTTAGTATTCACACATTCCCTCTGCATTCTCGTATTTGCTTTGAAAAGAAACACCGTGTGTCCTTCCTACGTAGTGTGGAGACACCCAGTGGGAAACACAAAGTAGCACAGGAATTAAATAACTACAGTATCACAAGCTGCTGTTAAGGAAAATCGACTATATCTCTTATTTATGCTGCAACTTCCAACAATTGTAGTATTGCCTCTTGGCTAATAAGAAGTTCTCATTTAAAAATCTTGAAAACCAACACCTGAAATAAATGATACATTTTAATCTTCCCCATAGCAATTTCTTCTTTAAAATTTCTTTTTTTCTGCGATTTGGAAGGAAGATGATATAAAACTACAGAGAAATTAAACCTCACACTTTTTCTTTTTTAACAATCAAAAATCTCCACAAAGTGTTTTAGTTTTATAGTTTGAATAAAAAATTTCATTTTTCATTCTATTTTCTGATCTGGTTTTATCTTCCTTTCCTTAAAATGTACTATAATACAGAAACAAGGGAAACAGTTGAACAGAAAATGTGTGCATGCTACTCACTTGGGTGACCCAGAGAAGGGCAAGTTACTAGCTGCTCTTCTGTGTAGAAATCAAAACAATAAATTCCCTTTTTTAAAGAAACATTTTGCTTAAAATAAGTACTCCTTTATTGTACATCTTGTGACTAATGAGATGCTCACAAATCTCTGTAGATGAAGCAGGAGAAACAGTTTAAAAGACTTAGCTTTACACTGCCCTAATACATTTTAGAATTATTTTTTAATTGGACAACCAGTAGAGTCCACATTCTTCCTGCACTATGTTATCTCCTACGTTCTTCATCTGACCAGTGTAGCAGATGAAAAACAAGTAAATAATTACAGCTCCACAATTCTGTGGGCAAGCCAACACCAACCTAGTGTCCTAGCAACATATGTTCTTCATAAGACATTACACATCAGCTGGACTAACGAATCAAAATTTTGTCCCTCTTCTGATGTCAGAGAGGCAGAAGTGTTTGGAGCAGAAGCCAGCTCTGTGTGCTTTATTCCAGCCGAGAGCTTTCCATCAACAGAACAATTCTCTACTGATTAATTACAGCCAGCATCTGGCTCCTTTATATCACCTGAACAGTAAAATATGCCAGTTCAGTGTGGAGATATCTATCCTTTCATGTAGCAGTTAGTGAAACCAATACTACAGAATGGAGTAGTTAATTATTACATACTACCTATGTAATTCTTTGAATAAATTAATGGTATGATTCACAGCATTCAGTGCCACGAGAAATGACTGATGAAAAGGAATAGCAGATTAATATAAAACAAAACAAAAGATTATAGAGCCTCTCATTGTACTTGGTATTTTCTGTTAATTTGGGGGATTTAAGTATCTTAATTTTCTTTGACTGATTTACTTTAAAGGCACAAGATGGACATGTGAACACTGTTAATAAAGTTTTTTTTCCAAAAACGTATTTGTTAAAAAAGCATACGTTTCATCAAAATGAGTGTTTTCTAAAGCCGCTTGGAACAATCCAGTGTAAACCTTCAGATGACATTTTTGAAGAGCCATCCAGAATACTTCAGGTTCTTTTCCTGAATAAAAATAGCCAATTTGGAGATCGTTGTGTAGAATTACACTTTGTTTTCCTCTTCATATTACCTGGCACTTTTGGAAAATTTGTTATTATATAACTGCATTACACAGTACCAGAAGATCTTTCTCAAACTCTCTGCAGTCAAATTACGTTTTTACTGTTTAAAATAATTTAGGAAACAGAATTTGTCATTGATACATATTATTTACCCTTTTTGCTAATAATCTATGAATGTATAGAATTCTATAGAACAGCACAGGTCTATGGACAGATCCTTGTGGGACTTCATGAGTAATTTCATCATGAACATGCATAATTTATTCCTTATCTTTCTTTAAAAATGTAGTATTTCAAATACTCTTCTATTGTTGAACAGCAGCAATGATTCTTTTTCAGTGATCCTTTATAATGTACGTACATTTAGAAAAAGCAGATCTATATCTTAATGCATATGGTTTTCTCTTCGACAATTTGATATGTGAAAACATGAAGGTAACAGGAGTATTTAACTGCAATCCATTAAATACAGGTTTTGTCTCTTTAAATAAGCACAGGTTATCACATATTCAGTAAACTTTTAAAACAGCCATTCAATATAAAGTCATTTTAACAGAGGTATGCAAAACCTTACTCTATATGACTAAAATTCAACAGATTACACTAGCACTGCAGCTTTACAGCTGGATCTCTAGACACCCATTACATTTTGTGAGCTGTTTGTACTGTAGCTTTTGATATTCTTAAAGGATTGACGGCATCCATTTCCTTTCAAATAAGGTCGTTTTCAATTTAGCAGCATTCAGCAACCTGCAAATCTGAGTCTGCAAGGCACTCCTAAGAATATCACTTTCAGACGATGGATGTTTTCCAGGTGGTTTTGCAGAGAACCATGAAATGCAGCTGCTACAAAACCTTTGATGAGACATAAGCAGAACAACATCAAAAGTGCACTTCTTTCTGAGCAAATACATGAAAGCGTAAAACTAGCTGACAGTGTCACATCATGGAATTCATTTTAACTTGCAGACAGAAACCAAGAGGAAAGATGGTTTCTATGGCCATTGCTTGGAGCATGGCCTATACAGTATCAAAACACAAAAACAGATGCTTAACTCCATCATTGTATAATCAGACACAGAGCAAAAACTAAGCCTTTCAAATAGAAATATACACACACACAAAACACTCACACATATATATATGCATGGTATCACAAATCATGATACTGACTTCTCTAAAATTTCATTTCACTGCAGACAGCAAGGTGCATAAACAAAACTCACAACAGCACCTCTCCTCACAGCCTCACCCAGCCTCCTGAAAGGTACAGCAGCTGGTAGAGACCACAATGCTCAGTAAGCCTAAGGCAAGCACCATATACTTACACTCATTTATCTAGCTTGTTAAAAAACAGCTCTGCCTAAGTGTTTCATCAAACATTTATTATAAAACAAAACACTGGCTGCTATATAAAAGGTCACTTCTCTAGGCAGAAATAATTGATTCTGAGTTTATTATATGCTTAAGGTCCTAGCATTTATTTCTTTAAATCCTTTACAATTTTGTTCAGAAGATGCAAAGTTTAGGTTGCAAAGTCACCTTTCTAAATTCCCTATACACGTTTGGACCCAGTAGACTTGTCTTAGTTATGTACAGAGATGGACTGGATAATCTTATCTATAATTAAAAATAATTTTCAAAAAGTCTGTTCCTGAAGAAAACATAACACAGAAATTATCCTATTCGAGGTATACTATTAAGAACACATTTCATCAACTCACAGGACAAGACTCTGTGGGGGAACATACATTTTAAAATTAATGCCTTGACTCAGTAAACTTGCCAGTGAATATTTCATCAAATTTGAATGCATCAGGCTTTCTTTTGATCAGCATTTGGGACCACTCAGATGAATGAGAAGAATGTGAAACAGTGTTTACCTGAATTGTTACAAAAGTTGATTCCTAATTACAGAAAAACAAAAGGATTTCACTTTTTGTGTGTGGATTATTGCAAGGAGAAAAGTGTTGCTATTGCACTCACAAGTGTATGTTTCATGCCAAAGACCAGTAAGCAAAATCTTTTGCTTTAATTACATTACAATAAGCAGTGCATTTTGTTTCTACAGTTAAGGATATCAGCATTTCCACTGAAATATTTTATTGCAATGTATGTAGCCTAACTACAAAACGTGCTCAACGCTGGCAACTAGTACATCTCAACCACAAGAATTTCTTGCATTTTGTAAAAGTTTTTTTAAAGTGTATTTCTCTGGTTAAAGCCAGAAGAGACTTGATTAGAAGCTTTGCCACTGCCTTCAGCAGATATAAGTTGGATCCAAGGTAAATAGGTACTTCGTCTACTTAGTATTTCTGCTGCTGGTAGAACCAGCCTTGACTGTAGTCATCTCTCCATCTCTACCACTTACGGTCTGCTCATGAGCACTCTCCATACCAACTTAAACGGAGTTTTAATTTTTATAGACTGATCATACAAACTGATTTTTCCCCATTGGGATCCAAAGAGGCACTTGAAACAAAAAGGCTGAGCAGCTTATGCAAGTAGACTATTGTCATATTTATAGTAGCAGAAAATCTATATGCCAATGTTTGGAAAAATACCACTAGTGTTTTCTGGCCTCCACAAGAGCAAAGTCCTAAAGATTTGCTTCTTCTCTTAGGAAAGGAACTTACACATCTGATCTACAGAGATTTTTCTTGTTGTCCTGAAACAAACCTCATCTTGTAGCAAGGACTAAAGGTATCAAGCTGTTAACACAAAATTATGATCAGAAAAACATATTTTTTAAAATTGAAAGTACTAACTTTAACTGTATATTTAGTAATTTTTTCAATATCTGGATATTTTGTTTATTTTCATTTTAGCACATATCTTTATTCATATTTGCTCTTTAGTATCAGTGCAGATGCAAGTACTGTATTCTCTTTAGGTCCGCCAAACTCCCTAAGTATTTTGCAGTGAAAAAATTAATTTTATTGGGCTCAGAAAACAGAAAAAAGTTTCATTTGAGTGCCATTTACAGCAATATTAATCATTAAACATTGTTAAGTATAAAGATATTTCAGATCTGTTATCTTGCAAGAATTTCTTCCAATTAAAACAGAAATTGAACATACTCAGTTCATGGAGTCACCTACTACATCACCAAGTCTCGGCAGTGTTTCGGTAGCTCTCTCCTCCTATTGCCACTATCCCCAAGTAACATTGGATTTCCTGGCAACATCCTTGCTAACACACAGTGGTCTCACAGCCATTCACAAATTTCTTTTTCTGGTCAAACTAATTCATTTCAGCTTTTTCCTTTCATGGTTCTTGCAGAACGGTCACAAGAGCAAAAGGGTCCTCGTCCTAGGCTTGGCATGCATATCCCTTTACTCTCATCTGTATGAACTGGCTTTACTCCTTGTTATCCTACTACCCTATCTGGAATTTCCAAAATATTTTTTGAGTTTGCGCTTCGGGTTTTGGGGTTTTTTTTATTTTTTAAGACCCTCTAGCATAGTGATACTTTAGTCCACAAGACATGTAACCAATTATTCGTATGGTTGAACTGAGTCTTGTATCTGTGACAACGTCTCCATCTGATTAGCTTCTCCAAGCTGGTCCCACTCACACGCATCTATACAAGGAAGTTTAGCTGACACAATAGGAGTTCCACCTGCATATCTGCTACTATTACTGTCATTTACAAGCCACTTATGATTTTTTTTGCATTGTACACAAACTTTTTTGCAAGCTGAAAAATAGGAGTCCCATTTACAGTGCTAAGTAATGACAAAAGAAGATATAATCTTCACACAAAAGCTGCAAAGTATCATAGAAGCACAGCAATGTATTTCAGAATGCTATCTAGAAGGATGACTTTAATGTTGTTATTCTATGTCTGTCCATTATCAGAAATATGTCAGTATCATAAATGTTCAGGCTGGCTCCAGAAAACTATAGACAAAGCACTTCTTGATGAGCACAGAAGGAATTTTTTCCTTGTTGCTATAGGATATTTACACTTTCAAGGATACCCCGATTAGAAGCAGCACTTAAAATATATCAGCAATATTTCTTTGACATCTGTCACATTTCAGCACAGTCCTTTCCAACAACACATTCTCATGAATCATCTACTTAAAATCTACCTCATGTGCCAAAGACATGGTGATAATGGAAACCTGACAGTTTTTTGGATTTGTTACACTGATGAAACCAGGCAATATGCTGAGACAAGTCCAAGCACCTATAGGGAAGAAGATGGAATGATACAGTTGAATTCCATCTGTGCTACAATTATTTCGCTTTTCCACATGATTAACTACATTATTCACACTACTTCCCACTCCATGCCAAGTTAGTAACTCAGCCACCACTGACCATCTTAAAAACAGGGGAACATCAGTTCTAATCAGGTAGCCTAAGCTTGCTGGTAGAACCCCAGTAGGTCCAGCAACCAAGGAGATGGAAACAAAGATATTTAGATTCAAGAAGATACAGACACATTTACCCTCAAGTTTGGAGACTATCACCAACCCTGCCTTATCTGCTAAGTGCTGAAGCACCCATAAGACATTTGAAAAAGACTTTGTTACTAAACAATTTTAAATTTTCTAGTGAAAATCCTGAAAGCATTCTAAGAACTTAGCATAAGAATCTCTGCATTAAGCCAGCCAGCCAACTCAGTACTCTGCCTCCAACAGATACCAAGAGTGGATGTAAAGGAAAAAAAAAGAATTATAGCTTGGAATGATAATTCTAAAGTATACTCTCCTGACCTCCACCAGTTTGCAGCTCAGACTTCTTAACCCAGAGGCGATATCTTTGTGCTTTCCCATCCTTCAAGAATTTTTCCTTCACGAATTCACATAGCCACTTTTTGAATTCACATAAAATCTATCACGATAGAAGTGTTCCACAGCTTAATTGTACGGTAAGAACCACATACTCTTTTTTGTAAGCCACTTGCAGCTCTTCTGTGTCAAAACGGATGAAACTGATTTGAGTTACTTCTGCAGTGCATGCTATAACAGATTATTACAGCATGTACTACACACAAATTATCAATCAGTAATTTGGAGATGATCCCTGCAATGAAAATCTGTTGTACAGAATCTGCCAGGATACAGTTGGATAAATGATGCCACAGACGATCTCCACATTTACTGAATAACTGGATCACTATCCTTGAGATTATGAAATGAACTGCTTCTGCACCTGCCAAATCAGTGAATGCATATGCATCTACCACAGACTGAAACAGAGATGTGCAAGCTGCAAGTCTTTTTAGCAGAGACTGATGAGAGGAGGATAGTGTGAAAGGTCATTTTAGTGAACATAAGAAAGAGGATATTCATGTTTGAAATGTATATCTAACATCTTATAAGTGCCTTACGTTACATCTAAAATGCTCTCATGAAAGAGCATCTTTACAATGGGCCTCTTCAAATAGCACTAAGGGCTGACATTTGTTATCTTACCTTATCAACTACTCATTCTATAATTTTCTCCACAATTGTTATTTTACAATACAGCCCACATGTAGCAGGGTGTTTCATAGATGTGCTCCTGAAGTTCAATATTACTTACGTGAATATATGCTTTGCCTTTTAACAGCTGTTGCCAGGGGTTCTTTTGCTTAGGTCTTTTGACAATTTTGATCTTGCTTCTGCCATTGAGTTTGCAATGAGGCAGCGAGAAGATGACAATCAAATTTTGTTGCTCTGTAAAATTATGAAATCTCAAGATGCAAAACGAAGTCCATTATCTGTAATGATATTCACTAGAAAAGCATGCTGGGCAAGCAATGCCATGGGAGAAGTTTCCATTACTGCATGAAAAAGATCTGTTTCTTAATTGGAAAAGCAACAAACTATCAGAAGGTATACTTGATTTGTTTCATCCTACTCCACTCTCGCTAATTTGCTGGAAACCTATTGCAGACACCGCATTGGCTTTATTGTTTTTTATGCCTAAAACTATCTGATCTATAATGAATTTGCTTTGCAAAAGAGATTAACTTGCTGGAAAAGGTCAAACATGGATTGTCCATGAGGGCCTGAAAAGTCTCCATTTTTCAGACTTTTTTCACAGAAAAGTACAGCACATGCAAAAGTGACCTGGAAAAGAACTTGTGGTTTTCATATGAGAATAAGTACTAGCATTAAAAAGAGAGGCAGAAATGTAGTTATTTTCTGTACCAAGAACCATCATCATTTTGTATGCATGATAACAGTGACTGGTAATTATCTGTTAGCTATCTATACATATGCACTTATCTTTATGCTGTTCTTGAATGCCATTTATTGAATGGAAGACTTACATGACATGGCCACTAAGCTCCAAAGAATATCATTAGAACCAAAGTAAAAATGCAGTTTAAAGCACTAGCAGCAGCTGTGAACTAAGCACATTCCCTAAGAAGAGATGATCTTCACAACGAAGGGGCAAAGCACACAATGTAGGTTATTTATCTCTTCCATTCTCTTTTATAGAATCATAGAATGCTTTGGGTTGGAAGGGACCTTTAGAGGTCATCTAGCACAACCCCTCTGCAATGAGCAGGGACATCTTCAACCAGACCAGGTTGCTCAGAGCCCCGTCCAACCTGGCCTTGAATGTTTCCAGGGATGGGGTCTCCACTACTTCTCTGGGCAACCCGTTCCAGCGTTTCACCACCCTCATGATAAAAAATTTTTTGCTTAGATCTAGTTTAAATGTACCCTTCCTTAGTTTAAAGCCATTATTCCTTGTCCTATCACAACAAGCCCTGCTGAAAATATTTTCCCCATCTTTCCTGTAGGCCCCCTTCAGATACTGGAAGGGTGCTATAAGGTCTCCCCGCAGTCTTTTCTTCTCCAGGCTGAACAGCCCCAACTCTCTCAGCTTTTCCTCATAGGAGATATGGTACAGTTATTTTATTTTACTTGTTAATTTGAAGCATTAGGACCATTTTATTCTGCTTATAAATTACCCCACCTTAAATACAGCTGCTTCAAGTCATTCTTTCTAAGAAGCCAATAGAAGCAATTCATAGAAACAAGAACCAAAGCACGATCTGTCACTCAATTTATAAAATTTAGGTTTTCCTTTGGTGTCATATTTTTAATTGGATACATCTGTAATTTATTTATTTTTACCTCAAGAGAAAATATATCATAAAATGGCTACATATTAATGATGAATACATTGACCAATGCAGAACAGTCTCTTTGACACCTATTACAGAGGTTCTTAAAAGTTTCTGCAGAAAGTGAAATTAGTGCACCAGTATTAAATTAGCATCAGGATATCAGCCAAGAGATGCCCACAAGCTCTTTGCTATGCCACACTGACCTTCGTATTATTAAACAGTGGTTCTCTGCAAATACAGTTAACTGTTATTCCAAATGCCTGGGTTAACAACAGACAGAAGTCCCTAGATCCTGTATTACAAATACTGAATGCAACATCATTAACAGTTTAAAAGGCTTAGTCTAGAAAGCATAATCTATTAATTTTTTGTATACTCATCTCATTACGATAATCTCTTTTAACCTTGAAATGCAGTCTGCATGATTTCCATCTGAAAGATTTGAAAAATTAATTGTGGGGACAGTTTTTCACTAGTCTAGGATCTAAAGTTTCTTACCCTCAGACTGATCTATGTTCTCTGAGGAAATAATGAGTTTGTCATATGTGAAAAAATTGTATACACAAAATTTTAATGCTTTTTTCCTGACCCTACAGAAAATAACATCTAAAGCTCTTGGGATCACTGCATAACGCTGCTTACCTCCCTGAAATTGTTTTGTGTGTCACAGATCCTTTGGAATGAAATCAAAGTAGGCTGCTACCACTTTACCTTGGAGAGATACGTCATAAAATCATTCCTCTTTTTTTATCCATAAATGAACCCCATGGTACCTTCACACAAGTCTGTCTTTCTCTTCTTGTCTCAGCTGAGGATTTTCATAGGGTCCAAGTATCTTCCCACCTCCCACCTGCCCTCTACATTACTCATGACAGGCACATGCCATAAAAAAAATTCAAGGTTCAGTTAGTTTTCATAGAAAAAGTAAGTTCTCTGGGCAACTGTTAGGCATTTCTAATTCCTTTCAGTTGACTGCTGCATGGGAAAGCCTTTGTTTCCTTAAAACATATCATACAACTTCAGAAAGATTAAAATACTAATTGTTGGAATCAACCACTTTGCTACGCACCTGAGTCAGTTTTAAAACTGCCATGGGAGAAGGGATGCCAAGGGATATAAGGTGTGATTTTGACAGTCAGAAATGTTGATTGTCCAGCCTGCTATACAGCAAATACTACAGTGAAAGGGGCCAAACTTCTAAAGTTCTCATTGTTTTGCAAGAATGATAGAGACTTTGAATTTCTGATAAACAAATGCATATTTTCCCAAGTACCTGTAAAAGGGAATCTCTGAAGAACATTCACTATGTTTTATCATTTTAAATATAGAAAATTTTGATAGTATTTGAGGAAGATGCAAAGGATAGAAGAGCAGATACACCTTCTCTGGCAAAAAAATTATTTTGTGGAGGATTTTGCCCAGAAGAGATACAATTTTCTCACAAGGAAGTGGACTAGATAATTAAAAGGAATTTTTCTAAAGTATTATATATTCTTGATCCCAATTTTGCAGACACTTGGAAATGTCCAAGAACCAAGAAATTCTCTTCTCTCCCACTCTCCCTCCAAAACCACAAAACATTAAGAAAATCTGTCGGGAAGCAATTTCTAGAACTATATGGCTAACGGACCAAACAGCTGACAGATTGCACATTTTAAAATCACAAGCTAATGAAATGAAGGTCATCACAAATTAGAAACTGAAGGTAAACTGTACATTAGACACTATCTATTGCCAAGACTATAGATCAGACTGTGCAATATGGAATCTGTGGAATCCATCTGGCTAGTGCACAAGAAAAACTCCATCTTCTTTCGTACTTATCAAGTCAGATGATTCTACAGAACTGTGAAAGTTCTCTCGGTTTATTTCAAGATACAAAGTACTGCAGACATATGGTTTCAAAGGCCACCTAGTGACAAAAACTCAATGATTTTAGAACAGAAGGGCTATTAGAGGTAATTCAGTTTATGGTATGCACCAGGGCTGAAAAGTGAAAAAGCTAACCTCTATCCAGAACTACAACCATTTCTCTAGAATGTATTTTAAGGAATGATGCAGCTATGAAAGAAGTTAATTAACACAACATGTCTCCTGCTCTACACCAGGGAGACAGAATTCACCATATTTTTCACCAGGTCTATAGGAACAGTTTTGTATACATCTCATTCTGACCCTCCAGGTCAAATTGCAAAACATTGGGAACTTCTTTGAAAACTACGAGAACTTGGAAGAAAAAAACCAACCAAACAAACAAAGAGGTTGAAAGCAAGCAAGCATAATTATTGACATGCAGATTTTCATATAGACTAATACATAAAAACATAACACTGCCTGTTCCAGAAAGAGATCCAATTGCATTATGCACTTCATAGAAGACTACACATTTTTTTAAAAAGTATCAAAAATAAAAATAAATGTTTTCCCAATCACTTTACACTTCAATGAGAGCCCGTCTCATTGTCTTTAACGTGGTACACATCTCACTTAATGAGGTCTTACCTTTCTTTAGTAAAGCCACCTTAACTCTGATGACTGTTCCTATGTATGCAAGCCCTTAGACAACTCTGGGCTTTTCTACACGTGGAACAGTACACCATAAGCTAGGGAGAACTTTACAGTGCACTCACCAGTCCATCCTAACTCCCTTTTTGGGCACTCTTTAACCATTCACTACGCACAAAATAGCCTACTCTGATTTCTCTGTAAGAGTATTTATAAGGATTTAATGGCAGACTACAAGTTCACAATCAAAATTTTTTTCTATTATATCCCCCTGAAAATCATTCCAGGCCAATCTCCCAATTACTTAGGTTATACATTTTGTTGTTCCATAGGCACAACAGATTGCACATGTGGTGGCCTACTTACACACTTCCTTTTTCCCCCACAAAGTCCCCATGCACAATCTCCCTAGGCTGGAAACAGTCTCTGCCCCTATATGTTAGAAGCTTTGCGTGTCCATTCCTATACTCCTGTTGACTTCTACTACTCTCTTTTCCTCTCCTCTTCACATTGCGAGGGCAGTCTATAATCTGCATGAGAACCTTCTGCCTATTTACCAGACACTACTCAATTTCTCCATTTCTTTCAGATGAGACCAATACCTTTTTTTTTTTTTGAGCTTGCACTCTTGCATCATTTGGTCAAGAACACCCACCTCCTATTTCACAGCTGGGAATATATTCTGTTCTTAGTGGAAGTGAGTTCACAGATTAATTTCCACACTAGTTCCTAATAGACTTTTTCATGTGTCATGGTGGGTGAACCCAACATCCTTGAGATTTTAGTATCTGTCTTTACCTGGGAGAGTTTTAAAAGTAAAATAACATGAACATTCGAAGATCATGTCTGAAATCCATTAGCAGATATATGTACTTACTCAATGCTTTTCTAGGAATTTCTTTGGATATGGAGCCACATGAGTATATTTCCTCTTCATCTTAAGTTCAAGTCCAAGGACTTGTTCCCCTAAGATCAAATACATGCAAATTACAAACTATGAATTTACTTTAGACCTTTTTCTTACTCTTGTTTCCACACAAGAAAAATGAGAGCAGTGCCAGACCAACACCTGTAATAATAAAAATCAATGCATTCTCTTTTCTTCTTTTCTCCCAGTAAGTTTCTAGCACACAGATATTTTATATGTGATAGTAATTCACTTCCTTGTTTCAAGCACATGAGGTATATTTGGTAAAGACTAGAAGGCACTTGCATCAACTGCTACCTGAATAACTGCTTCTGTAGGTTCATGGCTGTGTAACTGACATCAGAACCTTTCCCCGAATCTCTGTAGAATGAAATTCAGTTACATGACCATGGATTATTCGGGCAGTTCTACACAAGGGTCAATTTTCAAAAACCAACCAGTTTTCTATGCAGTTTTTTCCATTATTTATTTCTAAAAAACATTTCACCCATGTCTAGACCTACTACCCACTGCTGACTCATTCTTGGGTACCCCTTATAGTTGCCTCCTGCCAGTCCCAATAGTTCTCACTAGAAAATCCAGCACGCCTTAGCGTATCTTCTGAATAAAAAGAACTGCTTGAGAAATACTGATGATTTATTCTGAATTACCTTGCATCATATCCTTTACAGGACCTACAAACAGCTCTATCTTTTTTTTATTCTAGGTAGGCCAGAAGGTAACCTAAAAGACCAACCATCAAGATAAAAAACACACACACAACTGGCTAAACACCAATAGGTTTGCAAAATACAGATCTAGAGACACTTGCTATTATTTCAGTGGGAGTTTCAAGTGGCTAAGGGATATAAGGCTGATTTTTTCCCCCCTTTTGGTCCAATGTAATTCCTAATACATGAACAGTTTGAGTAGTATCTTAAAAACTAGAGAAGCATTCATATATTCCTGATCCAAGTGAATGTTAAGAATTAGTATCTTCCCTAAATAAGGTAAATGCAATAGGGAGAACATGATGACAGTGTTAAAGTTAATGACCCAGTGTAACAGTATTTAAAACAGATTTGGTGCTAGCTTAATCACATTCATTGCTACATTGGACAAACTGAAGAACATTGAATACACTGTCCCTGAAAGTCCTGAAGCAGCATCATGTCCGTTATCTTAAGGATGCAGTGACATTCATGATCTTCAGGTAACTGGAACTTTGAGTCTACATTGTTTGTCCTGCTACATCACCCAACTATGAATTATTAATCTAAGCAGTCCTCAAATTATTTTTTTCATACTCTGTGAAGTACCTTTAACAACACAATCTGTCTCTCAATCACAGCAATACTGGTCAAAGACTACTACTGATTTTGGGATAAGATGGTAAGAACAGGAGAGAGAAATGTCATCTAGTGCTACTGCCCCACGATGGTTGGTACTCAGCTTAAAATATACATACTCTTCCCTTTTTGAAAAAATTTAATCATAAAGGAACTAGCTTTGTCGGAAAGCCCCAGCAGCCATTCCCCCAAAAGTAACCACACGGTCAAGACGGTCTGGGAGGTTTACAGAATCTTTTTCAATGTGAAGTTTGAAGATGATTTAGAGCGGTTGCACTGTGGTCCTAGAGCAGCCTATCGCCGAGTACCACTGTAGTCTCATGCTACATAGCCATCTGAAAAGCCTGTGGTGGTTTCCTTTTGGGGCGGCGGTGTTTTGGGTTTGTGTTTTTTTTTTTTTCCTACAGTCTCAGGCTAAGCATATCAATAAATTCATGGTCCCTCAGACATTCTTCCCCCAGGACTACCTAGCTCTCCTGGGAGCTCAAGCAATGTATGAGAGTTCCCATAATTCCTCCAGAGGCCCAGAAACAAAGAATGAGTAGACTAAAAAAAAAGTTATAAATAGCACTGTCTTGCTAACCTCTGTGCAATCACAGGAAAAGAAAGACCTGGTAGCACTGAACTAAGTCAGAATGCTATAAAACAAAACCACATTGTGGCTGATGGCACTTAGGTCTGATTTGGTTAACAATAATAAAATGAAGATATGTAAAACAGGATATGTGCTAGGAGAGTACGAGTCAGACTTCACATAACCTGACTGCCATCATAGCCATCAGACATTTAAAATAGGATCCTTGACAAAAGGAAAAGAGGATTATAATTGAAATAGGATATCCCATGATACCACAAATATGGTCAGATTAAAATTTCCTATTTTCATTTAAGAGTTTCTAAGGACACATACTCACTAATGAAATACATAATATAATTAATCAGATAACTTTGTAGAATAAAGACAATACTCACATCTTTTTAATTAGGTAAAGGTTTGCATAGAAAACAAATAAACCCAAAAACCTTGTTTTATTTTATTTTTCCTTTAGTAATTTGCTGCATTAGACGGAACTAATAGATACAAAAAGTAGAAAAATCTGTGTTTGTTCAGGTCTCAGAGAGCACAATTTTTAATAAAAATTTATTAGAAAAAAATCTATATAGTTACCTTTCATGCCAAGTTCCTAAACTCTAGCTTATTTTTTCTCTTTCTTCATAAAATTATTCAAGTTTGTGTACAGGACCGTCTGCACATCGTTTGAGTGACACAGATAGGAAGTCTTTTAATTATATACAAGGTCACAGAACTGATGTGGGCAACAAGTCTTCCAGATTTTTTTTTCTGCTTACACCATCATATTGTTTTCTTTTTGCTAGCATTATCTCATAAGCGAAAGAATCTGTTGTCAGCAACTGCAATATTTTCTGCCAAGTCATTCCACCACCTTGCAAAGACATTTGAAAACATAAAAATGATTTACAACAACATTTTACAACAAAATGCTGCACTAGTTATATGAGACACGAGCACAATACATCAATATGCAAAGAGTAGAAAAGGTCCTGCAAAAATATTAGCAACAATCTATAGGAGTTCTGCAGAGTCACAGCAGGCTTAGGAGCTCAAAGACCCTCACGATTTCAAATAATATTACATTCTGATGAAGCAGTGATGAAGCTTAAGAACTCTGTAAAGACCCTGTGAAGACCCTACCTGAAGAATTACAAATTAGAAAAATTAAACTGCCTTTACAATACAGATTGTGAAAACTGTCTCTACATAACACATGTAGTAACTTCTTCAGCCAAGAGAGATATACTTTTGCCTTGTACTACCCAGTAGAAGCCAGAACATAGTCTTATACAAAGAAATTCAGTTACTGATGGAGGCTTGAAGAGCCACAGACATTTACTTCAAAGGGAGGGTCTGCGGACTTCAGAGGAGTAACTCTGAAGACGACCTAAGTTTTCAATGTCATACACACCAGCAAGGACACATAAGCAGCTGCAACATATACATAAACAACCACTTGCGCAGAAAACACTTTTTTTCTCCCTTGTTTCTATGTTTTTATTCTTACTTATGTGCTTCGTCTGGTTTCTGCTTATCCCGACTATTTTGTACTTGCCAGTGGCTATACACATATGCCATAAAATACTGAAGGAATTAACTGCTGAGGTGAGGATAAGTGCATAATTTGCAGGGTATCTATTACTACAGATGACACTACAAAGGAGATTTACACTCCACAATCAGGGGACAGAAGTTTTAGGAAGGCTAGCAAGAGCAGGGGGACAAAAAGAAACAAACCAAAACTTACAGAAAGACATGAGGAAGCTCATGTTGTGTTGAAGTACTGAGATGACTATGGATCCCCACAATATCATTAATACCTATTCTCTAGGACAAAAATCACAATATAGAATTAAAGTTCTTTTGTTCTCACAGTTAATATCTATTGAGTCTACTCTGAAGCAGCTACACTTTCAGTTTACCAGCTGCACAGAGGGAAAGTTTATGTGATGAAATAGTGAGAACTGCAATCCTGTTCTGTCCCTTTTAATTTTGGCATTTCAAATGACATGAGGGACCCAGGTGGAAAGATATGCTCTGCATGTCTGGCCATGTGGCAGAGAGAAAAATGTAATTGATTATTCTTATTAAGGAAACTGTTTTTTCCAAAAGTATCAAGTTTATTCACTTTCATCCTTAAAATGAAATGTGCAGTGTAGTTAAATATTCTGTTCTTATTTTATACATAGCTTGAGCTGACTATAAGTATTTCAATGATAGCAATAATGAAAAATGCAACATTAACTTCATTAGAAAATTAATGGAAAGAGAGGGAAAAATGCTGTGATCAAAAATTCAGATCTTTAAATGCTAATAATCCATACACTGTCACTGTTACTGTCTGTAAAAAAGTTAAAGAGTTGCCTCACAACCATAAAAAAGGAAAAGGGTGTTGTGGTTTAGCCTCAGTTGGTAACAAAGAACGACGCGGTTGCTCTCTCATTCCTTCCCCATCCTGGTGGGATGGGGAGGACAATCACAAAGAAAAGGCAAAAATTGTGGGTTGTGATAAAAACAGTTTAACAGAACGGCAAAGGGAGACAAAAATAACAATAACACTGATAAAAAGAATATACAGCATGCAGTGTTCTCACTGCCCAATGCTCAGTTTTCTCCCGAGTAGCAAATCCCCATGCTTCAGCCAGCTCCCCCACTTAAATACTGAGCATTACATGGCATAGAATATCCCATTTGATTGGTTAGTTTGGGTCAGCCCAACCAGCTTCTTGTGAAAATTAACCCTATCCCAGTTGAACCCAGGACAAATGGCTAGAAAAAGACAGACATATTCAACATTAAGAGATTCAAATAATTGTTTTTATATCAGTCTAATAATAAATTACTCTTCTGTGCTTAATCACTCTCTGCAGAAACGTTGCTTTGTGGGTACCCAAATATTGGATATATGCAGACAATTAATACATTATCATTATAGTATTTATAAATGTATCAGAATCTGCTGAAGCAAAGGTTCAAGAAAGATACAGAACCATACGAGCAATTTACCCAATGAAAGAGACCCTCAGATTTTATATTGCTGGTCAGAAAACACTCAGAAGAGACCTCTACACTTGCATCCCCAAAGAACACATGTTTTTCATTAGTATATCAGGAATCTGTATATCAGGCTGTGCAAATTAGGTAACTTCCTATGACATTATGCAATTTCCATGCAAAAATGTAGATTGCTTAAGCTACTATAAAATTTTTAATTTAAAAAATGTATTAGTGTAGTCAGGTGTCATCTGAAAAACAGCTTTAGAAAATAAGCCTTAGGCAAAAGAATGCAAAATCAACACATGATGCTGTCAAGCAATGAAACATATCTGAAATTTGAAGGCAACTGTCACTTTTCTATGCATGGAAAGCTACTAATCCAAAATAACAGAAGGAACTTTAAGGAGCTATTAATGAAGTTTCTGTCTCTTCAGAACAGCTGTAATTGACAAAAGAAAGCAACCTGACAAAATACAACTCACTGGTTCCAGAACTCAGATTCTGCCTCTCAGCACTAAATGAGTAAAGTCTGATGGGACCAGTCACATTGCAGCAGAAGAGCAAGCGATGGCCAAAACTACTCTATTGTTTGTGGTTTTTTTAAACTTGTTCTCAGGAGCATGTTTTGAACAGCTTCAAGAGGAGAATCTGTAAACAAGCACTTTCTAAAGTCTATTAGCCTAATAAAGCATTGTGATCTATTGTGAGTTCAACCACTTGGAAGCTTCCCTCGGACCATTTTAGCTTTTATTTCTCTGATCAGGACTACACTGATTCATGTACCTCGCTAACAGCCTGGAAGAAAATCTTGTAACATAAAGGATGGAGAGGACTCCTTGAATGAGTCTGCTTTGAAACTGAGAAATAGGCAGAACACAGAGCCAAAATGTTCAGGGTGGAAGTATAAGCCCAGAGGAACCAACCCTCTTTACCCTTTCTCTCTCCTTCTTAATGACTTAAAATTATGACAGCTTTAATGGGTGCAGAAAGGATCTTCAAATTAAGGAAATACCCAAGAAAATACAGAACTTCATCACCAACTGTCTCCCACTTACCTTGCTGCCATACACCTAGAGACTTGCCACACAGTGAAGAAAAGCAGCTATCTCAAGCCTGGCATCCTTGTCCTTCTTGTTCTCCGGCAGCTGTATGAACAGCCAAATACTGATCTCTTCTCCTTCTTTCCGTATCAGGGAATGTGTGTGGTATGTCACGTCAATCGTAAAGGCTAGCCTACAGGGTCATGTTCTAGGTGGGGAAAGTTCAGGGGCACCTTCTTTGCAAGTCACACCCACCTAATGTATTATACAAATGATATCCATTATCATTTAGAGAACTTTAACAGATACTGTAGCCTTGCAGCTTTGGCAGCATTTAAAGTTCGATTGAGGTATCTGCTTCATGAGAAAGCTAGTCAAAGGAACTTTTTGTTTAAAATGCTTGCATTTTCACACTGGTGCCCGACTGCACTCTCACAATTGACTTGAACTAATGCTTACTGGTTCTCAGCAAGACCATGTCACAGAATGGAACCTTGCAGTACAGTATTATCTTGCCTTAGAAACAAGTTAGACAAATGCTGCCAAGACAACATGTGGAAACTTCTGTTAATGATGAAAAAACTGAAGCTGTAACACAAACAGAGTGAGAGAAGCAAATATTCCAGAAGCTTAACGACTGCTTCTAATACCCACAAGAAAGGCTGCAGATCTGCAGCAGCAAGGTAAGCAGGAGGCAGCAACGATGCTTGGAAAGTCTCTGAAAGGAGTTCCAGGCATCAAATGCTTTACTATAGCTCTTTCCAGTACCCGATGTCAAACAATTCAAAGTACAAGAGATACCATATGAGATAAATAAGGGAATAAGGTACTTCAGTCAAACTTCTCAGCTTAATTCCTACTGCTTGGAAACTCAAACATAACCATTTATATTCCTGACTTTTTTTTTTAAAGCATAAATTAAAACTCTTTCTTAGCCAAAAGCATCCAATTCCTTTTGATTCTCACTGATTAATTTTGTTTTGTCCCAGCATAACAAGAATGAAGAAATCCCAGCATAAAGGGCTTCCTGATAACTGTTATCACCCACTAATTTTCATTGATATCAAATGATTTTGGTACCAAGGAAAAATCCAAAACTTCGCATTGCTTAATCCGCTTACATTTTTACGTATTTCAACTCTCGTACTATTTCTCTTCTCAGATACTTAGGTACTACTACATATCTGGTTTAATGCCTGACTTTGCTTCTAAAAGAAATCAGCTTCTACTACCATCCTCTGTATTGCTGTAATGTCTTTTTTTTTTTAATGATGCAGTAATTAGAACTCAACATCACACTCTATTGAAGAATTAAACATGAAATTTTATCGTCTCATTACTTAGTCTGACTTGCATTCTTTTTCTCTACCACTGAAGCTCAGCTTCATGCTGACTGGATTGCTGGAGAACCTTAATTTTTACCATAGTTATTGGTGAATGAAATTAGCATTTATCAATTCTTTACGGGCTAGGTATTTTTCTTCTTTGAGCATGAAACACATGACAATTCAATTGCAATTAACTGCCAACATAAAGAAGTAACTGGAGATTCTTCTCAGTGTCCTGAATTTCTTCCTTCTGAGTTTAAACACTACTTATTTAAGCCAGGCAGAAAAGGGACAATTTTTAAAGTCATGACAATATGAATGTAGAGAACTGAAAGCATGGTTTTGTCACCTAGTCTGATGGAGATGGACAAAAATATTCAAGAAGTGTATATGCAATTCCTTCTTACGGGGGGCTAGCTCTGCTTCTGATAACACTGAGTGTATCTTATGTTTTAGATTATGAGGTATAATGCAGTGGACTATCTTACATGAGAAAAATGGAAAATGCAATAAATAAGACAATAAAGAATTCAGCTGTACTTTAAAATCAGATTCTTTGGAGTCCTCCATCATGTGGTAATGACAGAAGCAGACATGATATTCACATAAAAGCTAAACTAGGGATGAGGTATATGTGCCCCAATCAGATACTACATAATACTTCTTTGATTAAGTCTACTATAAAAGGTCTCACATGTGCCTAAATTCATTTCACACAGTAACTCAAAACCATTTTTGCAACCCATGAGACACTATACAGCACAGCATACCAACCTCCTGCAAAATGTGGAATTTTTCTGGGGGTGTGTTGTCCCAGATTACTCCTATTATAGCTTGTAGGGGATTTTTGTTACCAGAAAACTACTGTTTTAAATACATCTTTCAGAGGAGACAATCTGTTTTTGCAAAGAATCTTTTGTCGTGGCTGTAGTTTCCCTTTTACATGCAGTAAAACCAAAAATGTCAAGGTTGCATACAGAGAAACAGCAACATCAGGAGGAACACGAATAGAGTAGGAATGCTGCAACCTCATGGCAATGTGCTTTTAAACCCTCTACAGAATCATCACATCAGCACCCATTCCAGGCTTCACAGCATCCGCATCTTTCCTAACACCCCCTAACAAATCATAACTAGGTGTTTTTTAAACATCTACACTGCTTGCGCCCATTTAAATGTTCTTCGATTGCATTAACATATTAAAGTAATAATTTTTCAGAAGACAAAAATTGATATTAATACCCCAACACAACCATAAGAGCTCTTCAGAACAACGTGTCAATTATCACATCACTGTTTTAGTCATCAAATAGATTATGGAATTGGCTTTATCCACGTACTTCTGACAAATACCTTAACTGCTATTTTTGTCTTGGCTGTTAAGTCTGAAACAGTTAAAGAAAGTTCAACAGCTAAAGCTGTAGATCAAGCATCAGAGATGCCTCTATCAACAGTTAGAGCCTTGTATAATTAGTCACCTTACTTGCATAATCCTTTCTAATACACTAATGGACATTCTCAAAATTTACGTTAATCTTGTCATATACAATTTCCATTGACAAGTCTGCATTGCTGGCCCTTATGCAGCAGAGGGGAAAAAACAAGGTTTCATTTGCCGAAACCTGATATGATTCCAGACCACGTAGCCACATTACATCTTTACCAGCAGGAAAGTTCATGTCAGCTGCCAGTCCTCAGTGTGCACCACATACGAACAGAGGGCAAATAACCCTGTGCCCACACTGCAGGAGTGCTCCAGCTGCTGTGCAATCTCAGCCTTGGTTCAGCAGGAGGGAATCCACTCTCAGCACAACAGCAGTATGTTCAAGTGCCTACCACAAGACTCCAAATGCAGACACAAAAATCCAAACATCCAGTAAAGCAAATTTGCATCAAGAAGAAACATTCCTGCTCACTCTATCATCAGCGTAGATGCATATCCAGCAGAAAACAGCACTGTCTATATCCTAGCTGCATATATTTTCAGGGACAAGTGCCATTTCAGTGGAGTATGAGAGACGTAAGAAACAATTACGTGAGTTTGTTCTTTAACAATATTTAACAATTTAGAAATAAGAGTGTTAATTATATTAAAAGGACTAACATAACAGAGAAATATAATTCATGTATAAACATCTCAGCCCATAAATATTCAGCAAGTCTCCGAAGAGCCACAGTTGGAAATAGTACTGATGCTCAGTAGAACTGGATTTGGCTGTGGGAATGAAACTTTCTGATAAAACCAACCATATTAAACCAAGTGCAGGAGCACAACGGACAGCAGCCAGCTCTAACAAAAACAAAATGCATACAAATGAGAAAATAAACACTTGAAAAATATTCAGAGCGATTCATGTTTCTTTTCTTCAGAAACATGTATGCTTCAGTACAGACATTCACAAAACTCTCTCCTACTAAAATCTAATACTTTTTCAGCTGTGGCTTCACACACCTGCCCCAGCTATCCCATGAGGCACGGCCCACACAAGGCCCACCTGAAGATCAGCGAGGCCAGAGGATTCCATACATACTTTGTGTTGTAGTCATCTCAGACACAAAAAAAAAAGATGAATGACAAGCAGTAGTGGATTGTTGGAATGCCAGTCTTTCCAGACTCCTTTCCCATTTTTCACATATGACTTTTCTCAGCCATATAGCCCATAGCTCTCCCACCAGGTTGCTGATAAGCATCAGTGAGCTAAAGCCTTTTTTCCTCTTTGGAGTGTATTCATAACCAAGCTATCACCTAAAATGGACAACTTAATGTATGCCAAACATTTAGTACATCTTTTCTAGATAACAGAAACACACTATATGCCTTAACAGGCCCCAGAGAACACATTCAACATAAAATGGATTGTTAATCAACCTTTTGAATGAAATGAGGTTTACTTAGATATGATAATGTCTGGCATTTCAACCATTCTTCCGCACTTCGAGATGCCATTTTTTTTGTTAACATGTTTATCTTTTCCCAGCCTTTAAAACATCTCTCCCTGCTTTGCTAGTACCACAGTGCTAAACAAATCAGTACAAGCAAATTTTTGCATGCAGATAAGACCAAAATCACAGCAGAAGACTACAATATCTGTTCAATCGTATTGTCACCTGCAGCTGATGTAGTGCCTTGGTCTATGGGCTAAACAGTCTGGCAGAAAAGCTAACATCCACGTCACACCATTTTTCTTAACAAATCCATTCCTTTGGTTAATCATTCCTGTTAATTTTTATAGATATCACAACAGGATAATGATGCCATTTTCAGTATCAAATTAAAATCTGGGAAGTGGAAATAGCCATATGAAGACTGTAGATGTGCTTACAAGCTAACTTCACAAATAGGATTTAAAAATGTAACAGTAATAAAAAGGATACTCCCTAACTTGAACATTCATTCTTCAAACTTCATTGCATTAAATTTTACTTTTCAATAAACAGAAAGCCCATTATTTTTAAATGAGTTCAGAAAGAGGAGGAAGAAAAACATGCAAAAGCAGGCATTATGTGCGTGCATACATTCAAAATCCAATCTCATCAGGTACACGACAAATCAAATTCTCATGCATTAGCAGAAAGCATAACAAGGCAAAGGATATTTGCCTTAAACCAAAGTAGTAAAAGCATCTAAGATTGCTTTTGTTTCCTCTACCCAGCAGATACAAGCATATCCTCAAGAAATTAACACAGCTGTGAGAACAAGCCAGTCCTGTTTCAGGCTTTGCCATTAACTTGCTGCACAGGTTGGAGGATGCAATTTTTACTTTCAGTTGACCCATCTGATTATCATTATTCTTCCTACCTCCTATACTCCAAAAGGTAATTATTACACTTATTTATGTTCACCTTTTTTCATTTATACAAAAAAATTGTCAATGGCATCACTAACAAAATCGGAAGTCTGCTATTTCACAGCAGAGTTCTCAGCTTCTCCCAAGACTAACCGGGGG